>Ga0209536_100011463_pt1 | contig 12977 bp, 12 predicted proteins | sample DeeMarSeWOR28_12_FD_187461 | JGI IMG/M metagenome (GOLD analysis project Ga0209536, IMG submission 187461) | Marine sediment microbial communities from White Oak River estuary, North Carolina - WOR-2-8_12 (SPAdes) (version 2) | ecosystem: Environmental > Aquatic > Marine > Intertidal zone >...
GGCAGTTTGTCAGGCTGAAGATCTTTCAAATCGCAAAACTCTGCTGGAAGTTCTAAAAACTTCTTTACCTGCAGTTATAGATTTATCTTCACAAACCTTCACCTGGCTAATTGAAGCAATAATGATCGGCAATCTGGCGACAGCAGCCTTGGCCGGTGTGGGTATTGCTCAACAATTAATTCTCTTAACTTTCAGCGTATTGTTAACCTTTGTTGTTGGAAGTTCCATAATAGTCGCACGTTATTTGGGATCGGGTGATACATGGAATGCCAATCACGTACTCGGACAATCTCTAATCGTGGGTATTGCGTTCTCAGTAATTATAAGCCTCATCTGGTATTGGGGTGCTCCTATAATATTTTCCTTGATTCGTGAGGAAGAACCTATCGCTAGAATTTATGGGATAAAATATATCACTACAATTGCCTGGTTTACTCCACTAATAATAACCAACTTTATCGCATTAGGAATATTACGGGGTACCGGAGACACGCTCTGGAGTATGAAAATAAATGTGACCATTCAAATTATAAATTTAATGCTTGATGCGTTGCTTATTTTTGGCTTATTCGGATTTCCCCGCCTGGAAACGCAGGGTGCCGGACTGGCCGCCGGGATTGCCCATTCACTGGGCTTTTTTATTACTTTATATGTATTACGGAGTCGAAAAGCCAGCTTGTTTTTAGCTTTTATGGAAATTACACGACCCAATTTTACCACGTTTAAAAAACTGGTAAAGATGGGGATTCCAACTACTGTGGAACAACTCGTTTGGTCCTTCGGACAATTGATTATGAGTGTATATGCGGGTTGGCTGGGGATTGTGGTCCTGGCTACTCATCAGGTATTTGTCCGTATTCAGGGTGTAATTACTATGATATTTTTTGGATTTGGTTTAGGATCAATGGCACTTGTCGGTAAGAATCTTGGCGCCCAACATACTTCGCAGGCAAGACGTACCGGTATGATAACCGGCCTTGTCGGCGTTTTCGCATCGTTCTTTATCGCTTCGTTGCTCTACATCGCGGCAGAACCCATCACTTCGGTTTTCACTGATGATCCGGCTGTTATTGGTTTATCAACCTCACTCATTATCGTGTTCGCTTCGATTCAAATTCCCAAAGGTGTTAATATTGTCTTTTCCGGCAACCTTAGAGGAAGCGCAGAATTAAATTGGCTGATGTGGCTTGCCGTCATTACGGTACTGATATATGACATAATTGGATCCTGGTTTTTTGCCATATACCTGGGTTTCGGTTTGGCTGCTGTTTGGATATTACAAGGTGTAGATGAAGCAACAAGATTAGCTCTAAACTATTGGCGCTTTAATCGTGGAAAATGGAAAAAGCTGGATTTGTGACCTTCTATAAATAAAAATGATGAGCAATTAAAAATGCCTGATCAAAAACGTTTTATCTCATTTGAGGGATTGGATTTCTCTGGAAAAACGACTCAAATCAATATTTTATTGGAAAAACTTAGAAAATCTGGCTATGATGTTAATTTTATCCGGGAACCGGGAGGGACAGAAATTTCGGAAAAAATCAGGCAGATTTTGCTCGACAAGAATAACATGCAGATGACCCCTCTTTGTGAAGTTCTGCTTTACAGTGCAGCACGCCATCAGCTGATTCATGAAAAAATAGTACCGGCACTGACTGCCGGGAACTTTGTCGTTACTGATCGGTATTTAGATTCGACAACTGCCTATCAGGGATATGGACGTCAAATGCCCTTGGCTTTTATCAATACTTTGAATAATACCGTTGTAGAAAACGTTAATCCGGCGCTCACGATTTACCTTGATATAACTCTTGCCACACTAAGAAAACGCAAAAGTTCATACCACGGAGAAACCGACCGGCTTGAAGAGCAGGATGATGCTTTTTATCAGCGTGTACGTAAAGGATACTTAAAAATTGCCGAACTAGATAAAAAGAGAATAAAAATTATCGATGGAGTAAAATCTATCGAGGAAATTAAATCCCAAATTTGGGAATTAGTAATTACCACATTTTCATTATAATATATTAATTGCAAAAACAACAAGTAGGGTAAAAATGAAAAGATATTCATTCATTGTCATAGTTTTTACTGTTCTGGCGTTAATCATTCCTTTCTCGGATACATCAGTGCAAATTCAGGCTGATGAAAGTGAATACTATACTAAAATAAAACGTGGTCTAACTTATTTTCGTAAAGTATATGAGAAGATACAATCAAACTACGTTGAAGAGATCGATCCCTATGAATTCGCCAAAGCTGGCATAGAAGGAATGCTGGCTTCCCTGGATCCGTATACCGTTTTTATTGAACAGGAAGGTGATACGCGGTTAAGGATTATTACTACGGGTAAATACGGTGGATTGGGTATGGAAATCGGATTGCGAAACGACCGGGTTACGGTTATCAGTCCTATGGATAATTCCCCGGCTCAACGTGCCGGTATCCGTGCCGGTGATATAATTGAAAAAATTAACGGTGAATCTGTATCTGACTTGGTACCGGAAGCAATTTCTAAGCGACTAAGGGGGCCTGTTGGATCAGCGGTAGAAATTACCTTTCTAAGACCCGGGTATGATTCTGAAATAATACTATCCCTAAAACGTGAAGAAATAGTAATTGAAGATGTGAGCTTTGCCGATTTTATTAAACCGGGAATTGCATATGTGCGTTTGACCGGATTTACCGAGAAAGCAGGAGATGAATTTGTAAATGAAATAAAACGATTACAGTCACAAAATGAGATTAGGGGATTTGTACTTGATTTGCGCGGTAACTCAGGTGGTTTACTGGAATCCGCCGTTGATATATCCGGCGTTTTTTTGCCCAAAAACACTACTGTGGTATATACCAAAGGCATTCGTGATGGTGAACATTCTTTCAAAACAAGCAATCAGCCAATATTGCCGGATGTTCCACTTGCCGTGCTGGTTAATGGCGGAAGCGCGAGTGCATCAGAAATAGTGGCCGGAGCTTTACAAGATTTGGATAGAGCTATAATTATCGGAACGAATACTTTCGGAAAAGGCCTGGTACAAAAGGTTTATAATATTGATAAAAATAGTAATACCAAGTTGAAAGTCACCACGGCAAAATACTATATCCCTAGCGGGCGCTGTGTTCAAAAAACAGACTATTCACAGGACAATCTAATTTTTGCCAAAGATTCCCCGGATTCTAATCAGGTGCCCCCAAAAAAAGAGTACTTTACTAATAACCATCGTCTGGTTTTTGAAAACGGTGGTATTACACCTGATCGTTTTGTTTTGGACGATTCCGTGAGTTATCTGGTTACTGAATTATGGCGTAACAGTATCCCCTTCAATTATGCTGTAAAATACAAGTTGGATCACCCCAGCTGGACCGGAAAATTTGAAATAACTGAAAAAATATTTAATCAGTTTGTTACCTATGTTGCTGAATCCGATTTTGATTATAAAGTAGAAGGTGAAAATGAATTAAAGAGATTTATTGAGATTCAGCGAAAAAATAAGGTTTCCCCTGTCTTAATTAAGGAAGCTGAACAACTGCTCAACAGGCTGAAGAGGACCAAAGAAAAAAGCCTGGAAATGCATAAAGATGAAATATCAAATCTACTGTTAAGAGAATTCTCTGAAAAATATTTCGGTAACAAAGAGAAATTCCGATATACATTGCAAAACGACACTCAGCTTGGCACCGCTTTTACCGTACTCAACGATCAGGAAGAATACAAAAAGATTCTTGCAATCAAATAAGAAATAAAGTAAGCTTATTCATTATAAAAGGATTGATTTTATCAATCCTTTTTTTATATGCCAGATTTTTCCCCGGAAAGAATGCAAATTACTAACAAAATTCAAAAAGAAACCCGAAAACTTGTCGAGAAAATTGCCCAGCTGGCAGCAGAATTAAATGTCAATGTTTTTATCGTTGGTGGGTTTGTCCGCGATTTGTATTTGAAACATGCAGGTAAAGATATTGATTTCGTGGTTTTAGACAATGCACTTAAATTTGCTGAAGCGTTTAAGGCGAAATACGGTTCAAGTTCACTCGTGTTGTATCCCAAGTTCGGTACTGCAATGTTATACTATAAAGCATACAAATTAGAGTTTGTTACTGCACGCAGTGAGGTATATCAGAAGGACTCACGCAAACCCGATGTGGGGCGGGCTGATTTACACGGCGATTTGAAGCGGCGGGATTTTACCATAAACACCATGGCCATGTGTATCGACGAATCATGCTGGGGCAAAATTATTGATCCTTATAATGGGCTTGATGATATTAAAAGCCGAATTGTAAAAACCCCGCTTGATCCTTTGGTAACTTTTTCTGATGATCCCTTACGTATGATGCGGGCGATTCGGTTTGCAACCCGATTTTCCTTTAAAATTGAACCGGACACATTCAGTGCCATTCAAAAAACGGCACATAGACTGGAAATCGTATCCCAGGAACGTATAACCGAGGAGTTCAATAAAATCATATCAGGAAATAATCCGGCGCTTGGTATTAAACTTCTTGATACAAGTGGATTGTTGGCAATATTTTTGCCCGAATTCATTAAAACCAAAGGCATTGAACAACGTGACGATTATCATCACAAAGATGTCTTTTATCATACATTGCAGGTATTGGATAAAATTACAGCCTTATCAAATAAACTGGACTTACGTCTGGCAGCACTATTTCACGATATTGCTAAACCAAGAACAAAGCGGTTTGACCAAAACTCCGGCTGGACATTTCACGGACATGAGGTCGTTGGGGAACGCATGACCGCCGCGATTATGTACCGTATGAAATATCCCGGTAATATGATTGACTACGTCAGAAAGATTGTCCGGTTACATCTAAGACCGATGGCATTGGTCGATAATGTGGTAACAGATTCTGCCATAAGACGTTTATTATTTCTGGCCGGGGAAGCATTTGATGATCTAATGACCCTCTGTCGAGCCGATATTACTTCAAAAAACCCTAAAACTGTAAAAAGACATCTCAATAACTATAAAATCGTTCTTGCTAAAGCATTGGATCTCGAAGAACGAGACAAAATAAAAGCGTTTAAAAGCCAGGTATCAGGTAACGAAATTATGGACCTGTTTAATATTGAACCGGGCCCCCTGGTTGGTAAAATTAAAAAGAACGTAGAAGAGGCAATACTCGATGGTATAATTCCTAATGACCACGACGCGGCTTTTAACTACTTACTCAAAAATAAAAAAGAATTCGACAAAATTAACGAAAGCAATGAAAGAGACAAAAAACCTTTATAAAGAGCGCCTGATCTTTAAATGTGTTCATGATGTACATCGACATTTTAAATCAGAAATGTCTCCATTCCACATTCTGCAGGAAAAAAACTGTTTCCCCTATGGCTGTATATATTTTCAATGGAAATGTAGATTACTGGCAAAAAAGAAAACGTGTTTCAGAAATTTTACATTTGTCGGTAAAGAGTGCTTTAACTGTAAATACTTTTATGAAGAGAAAATACACCAATACCCCGAGCCTGTAAGATCAATCGAGAAACATAAAAAGTTTATTGATGACTACGAGCAATTCGATGAATGGGTCACACAGCTCAAACAAAAAAGAGTCCTCTGTGAAGGGTATGTACATGAAGTGAAGCCAGAAATAGTATTAGAGAATAAGGGTAAAGCGTTACGGCCATTCCTGCGGGGAATACTGGTAGAATTTGACGAAGGATTTATTGAAAATATCCATTTCAAAGATCGATTTTATTTAAGTATCTCAACCATCACACAAAACAAATTACAAATAAGAAAAGGGGATCATATTGAATTTATGGCCTCTTTATTATTAGATCGCGGACGATTCAAGTTTATAAAATCGGGAAGATTTGAATTTTATGGCCGTGGTGAAGCTCCTCCCATAAAAAAATATGATTTGGTTCTTGCTCTCAATTCTGCTACGATACAATCCGGTCAACCACCAAAATGTGTAAAATGCCGAATGGGAATTTTAGCTGATATTACAGATACAAAAACAGGGCCCAGGCGATCAATAGTTTGCATGCAGGGTGTTCCGGATTATAAACATTGCCATTATCACATCTATAAAAATAATAGCGGGCTTGATGAAACCTGTGCAAATTCCCAATGGCATGGTATACGGTGCAATCAGACTTTATAAAAGAGAGCTTAAAAAATTTAACAATATGCATTAAAAACTATGCCTAATAATGTCTTTTTAACCGGTGCCCCCAATATCGGTAAAACAACAGTTATCAAGCATTTACTGCACGATTTAAAACCATTGCTGGTTCATGGTTTTTACAAGGAAGCTATTTACGAAAATAATATCTGTAAAGGATATCGTATTATAACTATTGACCGTAGAGAACAGATTTTAGCCCATGTATATTTTGAAAGTCCCTTTAGGATCGATCAATTCGGTGTGAATATAGAAGGATTTGAAAAATTCATTTTGCCGGAGCTTGATTTAAATCGCCAAACCGAATTATTTATTATAGATGAAATTGGCAGAATGGAGTGTCTTTCAGCCTTATTCTGCCAACAGATTAAAAAAATAATGCAATCGCCGATACCGCTTATTGCCTCGATTGCCGGAGGAGTTATCCATCAGTTACCAATTATAAAGAAAAATAAAGGTGTGACACTCTTGCAGGTCACGCAGAAAAATCGTGATGCTATTTGGAAAAATATTCTGGTACAAATATAAGTGAATTAAAAACGATGCGGACTAAAAAGTTTCTAACCAACGCCGTAGCAAATAAATTTTCATTAATAATGATCCAAACAAACAAAATAGTGGTAAAATAATGATATTGCGAATCAATATCGGGGTCCATAAAAATCCATATGATAGGCTTTCCTCAATTTGGATCATTAGCTCATCAACATATTCGGGCACATAATCCATACCCTCTACAAGTGTTTGCATTAGTTCATACTGCCAGTCACCGAATAAGAGGTAAAAAATCCACTCCAGAATTAATGAGATAAATGATGCTGCAATACCCGTGGTTATACCGATCGTCACCGCATTCGCCGTTGTAAGTAATCCGGGATCATTGTGTAGCTTATCAAAATAGTAGAATGCGACAGCTCCTCCCAAAATAATCCCAATGCAGCAAAAACAGTTGATCATATTTAAAATCGGTGTTGCGTTCATCAATGCCGATAACGTTCCTCCAAGCAAACTCGATATAAAGATATTTTTATTATCCATCATTTATCCTTTTCGAGCCTGTGCAACATTTGGATCCGCCTTTGGATGAGGTTTTTCAGCATTAGCTGCTAATAATAAGATATGAAAAATTGCTATACCTAATAATATACCGGTAACTCCCCTAATAATATGTGAACTTTCATACATCTCCAGTTTTCCGAGTAAAAAATCGATGACCGCCGGTAAGCAGAGGAGAAAGTAAATTAAACCATACCACAGATGAATCTTTTTCCTGAACAGGTATATTGCTGTTATGATTAGTGCTCCAAAGTAGAAACCCGAGCAACGTGTACATACTGCCAGTGTTGCATTACCTATTTTCAAGCAACGCTCGGCAATTTGATGGCAGGTCGGTGCATAAAAAAAATATACTCCGTCGGCTACAGTATACCCACCATTTTTTGCAATCGGCGCAAATAGGATACCCGTTATCCAAGCTAGCAATATTAACAGAATCCACCAAATCCTATTTGATTTTATTCCTGACATGTTATTATACTTCATCGGGATAGAATATGCCAATAGATCCGAATACGATAGAACTCTGAATATAAATCCTTTTTTCTGCTGATTCATAACCATCTTCACGATGGTTCAGGGTGGGAAATAATCCCTCGCGTTTTTTACCAAAGATTGAAATATCTCCGCCTACCGCACTTGATTTTATACTTAGTGCCACATTACGTGGAGTATAAATCATTATATCCCCAAATACTCCGCTTACGTACAGCTTGGAAATTCCCGGCTCAATTTCCGCACGAGAAAGATCCAGTCTTATATCACCGAAAACATTGTTGACTGAACCCCCGGTAAATTTCTTTGATTCCACATTTACCTTAATGTCACCGAACACATTATTTTCACTAAGACGGTCACCATTAATTCTTGATTCACCACTGTAATCCCTGTCATCTTTCATATCAGAAGCTTTGCGCTTGGTTAAAATAATTTTTATTCCGAATATAATCAGTACTATTGGCCAGAATGTCCGGATGAAATAGCCAAAATCCATTATATCAAAATTGTCGAGCAGAAAAAGTGCACCGATTATAATTAATATCACACCCCAAAAAAATGTGTTGGAATCGTGATGCTTAGACATTATCACACTCCTTTCTTTTTACTAAAAATATAGCAAATAATGATTATCCTAAGTTATTAATACTGTCTCTCCCAAACCACAAATTTTTATAATATTGCTTGATTAAAAATCACAATATAAATTGCGCCCATGAATCGCGATCACATCAGCTCAATAACATCCTCTATTATGCTTTTTTATGCCAAATGTTTGGTTTACCCCTATGACGAAATGAATTATGAGTTACAACATTTATTTCGGATTATTGAAAGAGAGGAGGTTGGGGATGATCAGATTGAGTATATAGAACAGGTATTATCGGTTATAAATGTTTATCAGGGCGAAGAAATCAGGGATCTGCGCGAAGAATATGTTTCCCTTTTCACGTTCAATGAAACAGGCCAACCTCTCTGTCCAATGATGGCCAGCGACTTTAATCGTTTTAAAATGATAAAATATGATCCGTGGGAAGCTGAAGAATTAATACTGGACTCCGGCATACCAATAAATATGGATGAGCCGGTTGATTCAGTAATTAATTATCTAGAATATTTCTCGCTGCTTTGTGAAGAAGCTCTAAGTGGTTCGCTTGATACTGATAAAATTCATATTTTTTTCGAGCATCACATTATAAACTGGATTCCAATTTTCTGTGACACACTATATAAAAGAGCTTCTTTAAACTTCTTCAAGGAAGTCGCTTTCGGTCTCAAGAATTACCTGATTGCTTTCGACTAGCAGGGAATTCGCTTGGATTGTTTCAGATAAAGAAGTATTGCAATATTAGTTTAGTATCAGAATTCTCAATATCACCAAATCCATCGGTTTATAGCCAAAATCACCGGGAAGACTTATTAATTTGACTAATTTATGTATATCTATATGTGCGGTTCTGCAGATTTTGCTGTAGTCAGCTATTATATCTTGATACATTTGTTCTACAGTCGTAAATTCAGTCAAAAACATTTAAAAGAGAAATAATGTTAAATCCTGTGATTACAACAATGGTTACTTATCATCACCACAAATGGCTTGATTCCGGGAGATCCGTGTTTGGTTAACATGTAAACAATAATGCTTTCATAAATACAATCTACCCGGTTTAATAAGACCGGGTTTTTTTTTACTTTAGCAAAGGAATTTTAAATTATGTTAACTTTAGCCATTCAAAAAAGTGGTAGACTAAGTGAAAAAACGACACAACTTCTAAACCATTGTGGAATTGATTTTGAAAATGGCGGTCAGACAAAGTTAAAAGCGAAAGCAAAAAATTTTCCTCTTGAGGTTCTTTTTTTACGAGACGATGATATTCCTGAATGCGTGGATGATAATATTGCCGATGCCGGCATTGTTGGCGAGAATATTTACCTAGAAAAAGAAAAACCTTTGGAAATAGCTGAAAAACTCGGTTTTGCGCGCTGCCGCTTATCTTTAGCACTGCCTAAAAATACCACTTATCATTCATTATCAGACTTTAACAATCTTAAAATTGCTACATCTTATCCCAATATTCTGAAAAAGTTCTTACGGAAAAACAAAATAAACGCCATGATTCATGAAATTAATGGATCGGTTGAAATTGCCCCTAGTATCGGTCTTGCCGATGCAATCTTTGATGTGGTTGGAACAGGTAGTACGCTGCTCAGTAACGGATTGAAAGAGGTGGAAACCCTGGCTCATTCTCAGGCAGTATTAGTCAAGAATCGTAAAATCGATAAGTCAAAAATCTCTACTCTGGAACAATTAGTTTTCCGAATACGATCGGTAATGAAAGCCCGGAGCTATAAATACATTTTACTAAATGCACCAAACCGTTCACTAAATAAAATATTTACAATTTTGCCCGGTATGAAAAGTCCAACAATTATGCCTCTTGCCGACAAGGAGTGGAGCTCTGTTCACTCGGTCATCCACGAAGAAGATTTTTGGGAAATTATCGAACAATTAAAAGCAGCCGGTGCTGAAGGTATCTTAGTCACACCGATTGAACAAATGATAATATAGCAGGAATAAATATGAAATTGATTCGATTTCCCGGGCGCAACGATTGGCCGAAACTTACATCACGACCGGTATATGATTTTGCGGAAGTAAAATCCCGGGTAACCCTAATTCTTGAGCAAGTGAAAAATGAGGGAGATAAAGCATTACATTATTTTTGCAAAAAATTTGATAGTGTTGAAGTTGATAAATTCATCGTAAATCAAAAAGAGATAAAAAATGCTGGAAATAATTTAAGCAAAGAATTAAAAGAGGCAATTAGCATTGCAATCAATAATGTATGGATATTTCACTCGACTCAAATTCCGACATCAGAAAAAACTGAAACCTATCCCGGAGTACATTGCTGGCAAAAAATAGTCCCAATCGAAAAAGTGGGTCTATATGTTCCGGGCGGATCGGCACCTTTATTTTCGAGTCTGATTATGTTGGGTGTACCGGCAAAACTGGCTGGATGTAAAGAAATTATTGTATGTACTCCCCCGGGAGCAGACGGTGAGATTCATCCGGCCATATTATTTGTAGCAAAACTATTAGAAATCGATCGGCTTTTCCTTATCGGGGGCGCACAGGCAATAGGGGCTATGGCTTATGGTACAGATACCGTACCTCGTGTATATAAAATATTTGGTCCGGGTAATCAATATGTCACTGCCGCAAAGCAGCTAATCAGCCTGGAGGGAACAGCTGTCGATTTACCGGCCGGACCTTCGGAAGTGGCTATCCTGGCTGATGAAAAAGCAAATGCCGATTTTGTCGCCGCAGATCTGCTAGCTCAAGCAGAACATGGCCCTGATAGTCAAGTGCTTTTTATCACGACTGATGAAAAACTTTTACACCGGGTAACGAGTGCAATCGGGACTCAATTGAACGTCCTTCCCAGAAAAAAAACAGCCGAACTCTCCCTTAAAAATAGTCTGGCTATATTAATCAGGAACCAAAAAGAAGCACTTGATTTAATCAACATGTATGCTCCGGAACATTTGATAATCGCCACCGAGAATGCCTGCGAGTTGTGTAATGATATAGTTAATGCCGGATCAGTATTTATAGGAAATTATACTCCCGTGTCAGCCGGCGATTATGCATCAGGGACAAACCATACTTTACCGACTAATGCGTATGCCCGAAATTATAGCGGTGTTTCCTTGACCAGCTTCACTAAAAATATAACATTTCAGGAAATGAGCCTGAATGGATTACGTGCGCTCGGGCCGCATATTAAGGTACTTGCTGAGGCTGAATATATGCAGGCCCATGCCAACAGTATTTCAATCCGTTTGGAAAAGTTGAAGTAAAATGAAAAAATTTGATATTAAGAAGCTTGCCCGCAAGAATATACAGAATTTACAACCGTACTCTTCAGCCCGTAATGAATACAATATTCCCGGGGGTGTTCTGCTGGATGCGAATGAAAATTCGTTCGGTTCTGTTATTAGTTCTCCGCTTAACCGTTATCCTGACCCGCTTCAAACGGAATTAAGGACTAAACTCGCCGAAACCCACAGTTTGAAAAAAGAAAATGTATTTGTCGGTAATGGCAGTGATGAAGCCATTGACTTACTGATACGTGCTTTTTGTGACCCGCATCAGGATCAAATAGTCATTTGTCCGCCCACTTACGGTATATATGCGGTTACAGCCCGTATTAATGATGTTAATGTTGAAGTTGTTCCTTTAACATCCGATTTCCAATTGGATTTAATCCTGATTACCGAAAAATTTGGATTAGCTACAAAAATTATATTTTTATGTATGCCAAATAATCCAACCGGTAATTATTTCGAATCGAGAACAGTCGAGCAAATTATCGAATCGTGCGGTTGTCTGGTCGCAATTGACGAGGCATACGCTGATTTTTCAGCAGAAGAAAGTTGGATTAGAAAACTAAATCGATATCCAAACCTTGTGATATTACGAACATTATCAAAAGCGTGGGGTCTTGCCGGTATACGAATCGGTATGGCCTATGGAGCACCCCAAATAATCGAAATATTAAACCGGATTAAGTATCCGTATAATATAAATCGGCTCACACAGGAAGTAGCGATACAAGCTCTTGAAAAACATCAGGCTAAAAAAGAATTTGTGTCGAAAATTATTTCAGAACGTAACCGTTTAGCTGCTGAATTAGGCAAGCTTGGCTGTGTCGAAAAAGTTTTTCCTTCTGAGACAAATTTTTTATTAACACGTTTTATTGATTCCAAAAATATTTTTCAGCATTTACTTGATAAGGGAATTATTGTTCGCGATCGTTCAAGTGCTTTACATTGTGAAAACTGTCTGCGCATTACTGTTGGCACTCCTGAACAAAATGAATTACTGCTAGCAACCTTAACTAATTGGGAAAAAGGATAATGAAAAGAATCCTATTTATTGACCGCGATGGTACTATTCTGGTCGAGCCGCCCGATGAGCAAATCGATTCGTTTGATAAAATGGCTTTTCTACCTGGTGTGCTCTCCGGATTGGCTGAATTATCACGTGAAACTGACTTCGAATTAGTAATGGTTACCAATCAGGATGGTTTAGGCACGGATCGTTTTCCGGAAGATACCTTTTGGCCGGTCCACAATTTAATGCTGAAAATACTCGAAAGTGAAGGAATAGTATTCAAGGCAATTTATATTGACCGTAGTCTGCCCGCAGATAATTCACCGTCACGTAAACCGGGCACAGAGATGCTGAAAAA
>Ga0209536_100011464_pt1 | contig 12976 bp, 5 predicted proteins | sample DeeMarSeWOR28_12_FD_187461 | JGI IMG/M metagenome (GOLD analysis project Ga0209536, IMG submission 187461) | Marine sediment microbial communities from White Oak River estuary, North Carolina - WOR-2-8_12 (SPAdes) (version 2) | ecosystem: Environmental > Aquatic > Marine > Intertidal zone >...
GGGTTTTTTTATTTTTTCACCACCTGATCGGGTTCCAGTTCATGAGATAAGTTGGACAGTTCCATCGTGGTTTGATAAACTAATTCTACAATTTTGGCCACTTTTTCCAGGTTAATCTTATCTGCTGTATCGGTGGTCTTATGATAATCTTCCTGCATATTATCATAAAAAAACACGCTTGGAATACCTTCTTTGGCATAACTATAATGATCACTGCGGTAATAGATACGTTCCGGATCATTCGGATCATCAAACCGGTAATTGAATTTCAGTTGCACTGTATTTTTATTAACCCTTTCAACAATGTCACGCAATTCGGAACTAATCCGGTCAGAGCCGACACTGTAAATTGAATCAACTGAACCACGACCGATCATATCCAGATTGATATGGGCCATAATTCTTTCTTTGTTTGGGTAATTCCATACCAGAAATTTTGACCCCAGCAGGCCCTTTTCTTCTGCGGTGTGGAAAGCAAAAACTATCGAACGGGCGTTACCACGGTTATATCCGATTGACCTGGCGATCTCCATCACCCCGACAGTACCTGAGGCATTATCATCAGCCCCATAATAGATACCCGACATTCCAACCCCAACATGATCATAATGGGCACCAATAACAATATGTTCATCGCGTAATGCGGGATCAGAGCCCGGTATAATACCGAGAACATTCCAGGCCGGGATTGTATCCGCAGGTGAGAATCTCCATTTGGCGTTTATTGACGCATCAAATTCAAATGTGGGCAAGGAATCTCCTTCCTCCGCCAGATGATTCAGATCCGAATAAGAAAAGGGCGAATAGGAAAAGAGCTGTTCAAGAGTGCGCATTCTCAGGGAGATCATTGGCAGACGCTGTTTTCTTCGGTTCTCACCTCCCAAAGAATCCAACAGACTCAGGGAGCCTTTATTTACATAATCCACCACATTTTGCCAGCCATATTGTTCTTCGCTCCAGGAAGGCATCATCACGCCCGCGGCCCCTGAATCCTGCGCTGATTGTACTTTCCTCATCCAGGAACTGTATTTTGTCCGCGCCTTTCCGGCAAAATAGGCCGTATCCTCACTGACCGGCTCTCCATGTAGGATCAATACGATCTTTCCCCTGACATCCAGGTTGCGATAGTCATTGTAGTTATATTCGTCCGCAATGATACCATAGCCGGCAAATACCAGTCCCGTGGTGGTATCAAATCCGGTAAAATATCTTGTTGATCCCGCAAAATCCGAATCACATCGAAACGTTGTCAACGTATCACCGCTTTTTTCTATTAAACTTACGGATGATTGCGGATCAAATTTCAGCAACTTCAGATTTACCCTTTGTAAAAAAGTCGTGGAATCATCCCCGAAAGGCAAAACACCATATTTCTGAAGTTCGGCAGAAATATACGTTGCCGCCAGAACCTCACTTTTTGTGGTGGCCTCCCTGCCCTCCAGAGCCTCACTGGCAAGAAAGTTAAGATTTCCTCTGATATGATTCAGATTGATCGGATAGCTGTACTCTGATGGATCACCAAGACTTCTGTGTCCCGAACTGCAACCGGCCATAATTACCAGGACCGAGAATAAAACCACAAGAATCCTGATCACAATTTTCCCCCATCTTTTTAAGAATATTCTATTTTTATCAGTGCGAATGCAATCCCGGTAAAACACGGAAATTATTTTTCCCGGTAGTGCGTATTCACAGATATATAATAAAAATTAGAATATACAAAATATTTCACTTATTGAGAAAATTTAACAGAAATTATCCTCCAGTAAGCAAAGATCGAATAGCAGATTTAGAGGTTAAATGGAGATCCATGCTCAATGATTGGCCTGAATCTCTCAACTAAAATTGGATCTGTATTTTTTCATTAGATATTTGTTTGTGATTGGTTTTGACCCTCTGTAATTTTGACAGATCGGGATAGGTTAATATGAAAAATCACCTCCGGAATGCGACCAGCCCATATCTCATGCAACATGCCGGAAATCCTGTAGAATGGTATCCATGGGACGAGGAAGCAATAAATCTTGCAAAAGAACATAACAAACCGGTCCTGCTTAGTATCGGTTATGCGGCTTGCCACTGGTGTCATGTGATGGCACATGAGTCCTTTGAGGATCCGGAAACCGCAGCGATCATGAATAAGCACTTCGTTTGTATAAAAGTAGATCGCGAAGAGCGGCCTGATCTTGATCAGATCTATATGACCTTTGTGCAGATGACCACCGGAAGCGGCGGCTGGCCCCTGAATGTATTCCTTACACCTGACCTGGAACCATTTTATGGTGGAACGTATTTTCCCCCGGAGGACCGTTACGGCCGTCCTTCGTGGAAAAAAATATTATACTCGGTAAGCAAATTTTACCGGGAAGATAAAACAGCGTTGAACGATAACCTGCACAAGATCCGACAGGCGTTTGAATTGTCCCTGGAAGAAAAACCAGGTGACGCTTTACCTGCACCGGATGATCTGAATCATGCGGCCCGTGAACTTGCAGACCTGTATGATCAGCATAATGGGGGATTTGGGCAGGCGCCAAAGTTTCCGGCTGTACAGGTTCTGACTTTTCTGCTCGCCTATTACCACAGGACGGGTGATCCCGAGTATTTGCAAATAGTGACCCATTCGTTAAATAAAATGGCTCGTGGCGGCATTTATGATCAAATCGGCGGAGGATTTTCACGATATGCGGTTGACGATCAATGGCGGATCCCCCATTTCGAGAAAATGCTTTACGACAATGCACAATTGGCTGTCCTTTACACCGAAGCCTATCAAATTACCCGGGATCCCTATTTTCGGGAAATTACCAGGGGTATCCTGGCTTTTGTCGGGAGCGAAATGCGTCACGATGACGGTGGGTTTTATAGTAGTCTGGATGCAGATAGTGAAGGGATCGAAGGCAGATATTATGTATGGGATAAACCCGAGATAGATGCTGCACTTGGGGACAGGAGTAACATTTTTTGCGCCTATTTCGGTATCACCGGATCCGGAAATTTTGAAGGGAAAAATATCCCGTATGTCTCGCAACCGATCGGGGAGACTGCTAAAAAATTCGGAAAAACGACAGCTGAGATCGAAGAAATTCTGAGAACAGGTATCAAAAAACTAAAAAATATACGTGATAAACGTATTCGCCCGGGTCTCGACAATAAAATACTTACCTCCTGGAATGCATTGATGCTTTCAGCATTTGCCCGCGCTTATCAGGTATTTGGCGATCATCATTATAAAGACATTCTTGAACAAAACATCCGGTTCATTCAGAAAAATCTGTTATTAAAAAACCGCCTGTATCGTTCGTTCAACCACGGGCAGGCTCGTCTTGCCGGATATCTTGATGATTATGCTTACCTCATTCAAGGGTTAATCGATGCCTACGAGACGGTCTTTGAACAGAGCTATCTGGAATTGGCATACGATCTCCTGAAAGACGTCAACCGACGATATTATGATCACGAAAAAAGTGGATATTTTTATACTGCCAATGAGCATCAAAATCTTATATATAAAATGAAAGACCTTCATGATCAATCCATTCCTTCGGCCAATGGCGTTATGCTTCAGAATTTACTCCGGATGCATACTATTACAGCTGATCAGGACTTGCTCACACTTGCCGAGCAAATGATGCAGGGCTATTTACCCGATTGCCGCCGGAATCCCTATGCTTTTGGCAGTTTTCTGATTGCGATGGATTATTATTTGACGCGACCAATTGAAATTGTGATCGTGACCCGTGATGATCATTCATTTAAAGATCTTCTGAAACCTTTGTTCGAAACCTATTTTCCGCATCGTCATGTGATCATCCTTCATGAACAAGATCCCATGCCACTGATCTCGAACACCATAACAACCGGCAAGACAACCATTGGAGGAAAAGCAACCGCCTTTATTTGCCGCGATTTCACCTGCAGTCAACCCGTTACCCTTCCGGAAGATTTAGAATTGCTCCTCAGAACAAAATACCTCCAAAAATAACACCTCAGGAAGAACCCAATTCTCCACATGCTACATTTATGAATATTATTATACATATAGATATAATAATTCATAATAATATATAATATTTTCGATAAAATCTACCGATGAAACGTCTAAAGTAAGTAAACTTACCATAATATATGCCGATTATTTTAATATGATTGGTTAGCTGGAGTTTGCTATGAGAAATAAATATTCGAGCATATATAGATTATACCGGATATACCTCCTTTTAGTCTCCGGATACCTAAGTTCATCAATTCTATTTGCCGGCAACTGGACCGATCACGTTCCACAGTTTCCGGGTAATTACCCAACTAATATCGTGTGCCGGGATATGACCGGCAATCAATTAGCAATGGTAAATGAGTTTGGTGAGGTGTGGGTAACCGGAGATGCCGGGTATTTCTGGAAGAGTACCTCGCCTGTTGGCGTGCCGCTCAATGCCGTGGAAATAGATTACGGTATCGATACGGTAATAATTGTTGGCGGTCAGGGTGGAAATATTTACCGCTCCACCAATTTTGGTGAAAGCTGGACACCAAATACCCTTGGTAGTGACGACATCAGAACCATTGTCAGTGATGGCAGCCGATTCTGGGCAGGGGGTAACGCCGGGGCGCTTTATTTCTCTCCGGACCGGGGTCAAAGCTGGACACCTGCCGGTATTAGCAGAGGTCCGATGGATATTGTAGAGATCATTCCGACGGTTTATGGTATTTATATTGCTGCAAATCTTGATACAACAGCTTTCATACTGGCAGATGACAACGCTGACGAAATTTTTGATCCGGTGGATTCTCTGGCAAATGCCGGCTTGACTTCTGCCATACAAAAATTCGGAAAACTATATTTCGCAGGCGCTGATCAGATTTCTTCAAGTCCTGTTATTTTATTGAAGGAAGATTTTGGCGGCGCCTGGGGACCGGCAATCCCTTACTTCCCGCCTATCGGTCCCACTGGTATAGCAGATATTGAAGGTTTATCAGATACCGCAGACAAATTATGGATGGCCACCATTGATGGTAAGTTATACGAAAGTGATCCCCAGATATCAGTTACAAATGTGGTTTATGAAAACTTTTCCGGTGACTATATTCGTTCCATCGCGACCACACCCATAAGTTCGTCACTCCCACTGGCCTGGGCCGCGGGTACAAATGGACTCATGCTTAATTACGATTTTGTAGTCGTTGATCTTTTCCCCTATGCCAATGATTATCTTGATCCCTCCTTTAACAAATTTGATATCCGGTTTTCAAGTATACCCGACCTTGTGAGTATCGAAAAGGGCGTTTTTATTCACAGCACCATCCGGGGACTTGTCCCGTTCAGTGCTTTTTATAATCCAGGCGACAGTACCCTGATCGAATTGTATATGGCCAATGGGGGAGCGGTACCCGGTGAATTATTTACCATTATACTAACCAACGTGATCAAAGAATTGAATTCACCTAACCGGTATAACAGGATGTTCAGCTACCAGGCAGGGGTCAGTTCCATGGCCGGAGGAGACTTTTCTTTTACAGCCCCTTCTTCGTTGGTTGGCACCGGCACCAGTATATCAAATATGATCACCGGCTTTTTTAATGATGACGAGTATTTTGACCTTGCTACTTTTACCGACAGCGAAATTATTTTTTATGCCGGTCAGAATGGAGGCGGCTTTGCGGCACCTGTATCACAGCCCATGGCAGGAGGTGTTAAGGTAGATCAGAATCTTGTCCAGCAAATCAAAAAAGCGGATTTCAACCTTGACGGTAAACCTGACCTCATTCTCTATGACCGTTCAAACTATCAGGTATATACCAATAACTCCAATGCAGGATTTTCCTTCTCTGCCGGATCAAACCAGTTCACAAACAATCTGACCGATATTGAATTTGCATCGGTCGACCACGATTCCACACTGGATATGATCATGCTCAACGACTCACTGCAGCTACGCACCCATGTCAGCGATGTTGCGACAGGAGCGACTGATTATGCTGAACTTAATTCCGGTTGGGATCAGTTGGAAGTCGGTGATATAGATAACGATGGTTTTAACGATCTGATGATCCTGACCGCCAGCCGGGAACTGGTTCTGCGTCATGGCACGCCCAAAGGTGGATTTGATATGTCCTACACCATACCGGGCAATTTTGATTTGATCAAAATGGGTGAAATCAAGAATAACGGATCCCTGGAGCTGCTGGCTTCCGAGGACTCAATTATCCATCTCTTCGAGTTTTTACAACCATGGAATTTTAATCCTTTATCGATCATTTTTCAAAATGTTGAAGACCGGATCGAGTCGTTCGGACTGGATGATTTTAACGGCGACCATAATCAGGATATTATTCTGGCCACTTCCACCGGCGAATTTAAAATCTTCATCAACATGGGGAGCGGTTTCTTCGAGGAAAGACCTGAACATCAGAAATTGCTTGATCTCATTCCGACAGGCATGACGCGGGGTGATTTTGATCAGGATGGAGCACTCGATTTTGTATTTTTTAATGGATCTTCAGGTGATTTTCAGGTAATTAATTCCGTCCCTGGCCAGTATAACTCTTTTTTCAATTTTGACTCGATTGACGTCGGCAGCGATCAGGTTTACTTACAATGGATTCCGTATGAGCCACAGGGCGATCTAAATTACTATAATATTTATCGGGGACCTGACACAACAAGTCTTGTATTACTGGGCACATCGCCTGTTAACAACTATACCGACAGCACAGTTGTATCAGGTGATACTTACTGGTACAGGATCGAGGCAGTGGACATTTTTGCTACACCACATTTTACCGCCCAGATCATGATCAGCATTCCAAGGGTTATAAATGGTACAACGCTAACCGGTATTCTTGATGATCCCACCGCACCTTATCTGATAAAAAGTCCGATTGAGGTACCTCAGGATTCATTACTCCAAATACGGCCCGGGGTAAAAATTTTGTTTGAAGCGAATTCTTCGCTAACGGTTTATGGAAACCTTTTGGTTCAGGGAAACAGCGACCAGTTCGTCTCATTCCGGTCGGCTGCCAATGATACTTCAGTTCGTTGGGATGGTATCATTATTTCTGCCCTGGTAAATACCGACACCGTCTATATGTCCTGGTTTGATATAGAAGGTGCTAACGCTGGATTGCGGATCGAAAACAGACCGGTAGATATTGAATATGCCGGAATATCGCGCAATCGGACCGGATTTGATGTCCGCTTTCCACAGGGTTCTCTGAGAGCTGAGCATTTGATTGTAAACAAAAATAATATTGGTATACATTCCTATAACAGTTCAAAGGTTGATCTTAAAAATATCACATTGATAGAGAACAGAAATGAGGCGCTTATCGCGGAAAACACATCCACTGTGCAACTGAAAAACGCCATCATCTGGGGGAACAATCTGGATCTGCTCAAGAAAAAAACTGGCCCCGATATTCGGAATGTGTCAACAATGGCCATGAATATTCAGTATTCCACTGTGGATAGTTTAACCGGGCTTGTTGCCGGGAACAACATCAGCAGGATCCCGCCTCTATTTCAGATCCAGAATGCAGACTCCATGGACTACATTCCCGATCCCCTATCGGCTACGATCGATGCGGGCGATCCGCTTGATGATTTCAGCCAGGAGCCACAGCCAAACGGTGGCAGGGTCAATCAGGGGGTTTATGGTGGTTCACCGTTTGCAACACCCTCACTGCAGCCTCAGATCGGTGTCAGATCCGACACACTGCACCTGGCTGCACAATCCGGGGCCAGTAGCTCAAAATCTCTGGTGGTCCGGAACAAGGGTTTTGCCGAATTACGCATCGATAATCTCGAGTTCCATAAAGCCGAGTTTAACTATTTCTCCCCATTCCCTCAGTTTATTCAGCCGGGAGACAGTATTGTTTTTAACATCACCTTCTCCCCGCCAGGGCGCGGAGATTATAGTGACACGATCCTTATCCAATCAAACGATCCGCATTTTCCCTTTCCGGGGAAGCCGTACGTTCTTTCAGGGACCGGTTTGAACCGTCCGCCAAGAATAACAACTACCGGATTGATTAACGGTGTTCAGAACTTTGCTTACCGGGATAGCGTCAGGGCGGTCGATGATGACGGGGATGTGCTGGTATATCATCCTCTGAACATTCCGCCCTGGATGAGTGTAGCCACAAATGGTCGATTGACCGGGATTCCCACAAACTCTGGTGTAGGAATCAACATACCCGTTGTCATAAAAGCTGATGATGGATTTGGCGGGTTTGATACACTCCAGACCACCATTAACGTTCTGAATGTGAACGATCCACCGTTCATAACAACGTCAAGCCTTAAAGATGCCATTGAAGACCGCGTCTATGTCGATACCGTATTTGCGGTTGATATTGATAAGGATACACTGAGTTTTTCAGGCCTGAAACTCCCGGCCTGGTTAAAGATCGCACCGGATGGGGCGCTTACCGGCCTGCCAGGCAATGATGATGTTGGAACTGATACGCCGGTTGAGATTGTCGTTACCGATAGAAATGGTACTTTTGACACGCTTTTTACCAGCATTAATGTTATCAATACAAACGATCCTCCTGAATTTAAAAATCTGCCTGATACGGTCGCCTATGCATTTATTCCATTCGAATACGATCTGGGTGCCATTGATATCGACGGTGATGTGATCCGTTTTTCTGACGATTCACCACTGTTCGTGATCAATCCCGACTCCGGTATTATTCGCTTTACACCGGCACTCTCCGACACGGGTACTTATACAATAATCATTGGGGCAAGCGATCAGGATACAACGGTTACTGATACATTTCAATTGCGGATCGATCTCACTCCGCTGAATGCCATTCCGTCACCTGTTTCAACACCTTTCGATCAGGAAATCAAACTTGAGTGGACACATCCTGACAACCTGTTCTATACCGGGACCATCATCGCCTGGAGTGATACCGCACCGATAACTGATATAAAGAGTGCCAGGGATGTCATTGACAGCATTTTTGTTGCCGGAACCAAGGTCCAGATTAAAGTGAGAAACCTTGAGATTGCCAGTAAATATTATTTTGCCATCGTAAACTACTACGATGCGGGCATTCGTATTTACTCCGATCCCGTGCAGGCAACCGCAACTACCCTTGCACCAGAAGTATTATTTGATAACCGGGAACGGATTGTTCATGTCCCACCGGGCAGCACACTCGACACAACCATCACCATTCGGAATGGGGGTGGGGGAACAATGCTGATGCGCTTTGATTATATATCAGATATTCTTCTCGACCGGTGGTTTAAAATTGATACGACTCTCCATACCATCGCTCCCTTCGATTCGGTAAAAATCCCGATGCAATTATCACCGCTCAAATCAATGGCTGATATCGATCATAAGATAGCGCCGGTTCTTTTAACCAATGAACCAGGCTGGACACCACAGGAAAAACCAATCACCCTCAGAATCCTGTTTGATAAATATCCTCCCAGGTTGTCCATGTTATCCCAACCTGATACCGTTCACCAATACACCGCTGTACGTTTTGAATTTACCGCCAATGATACGGTGGATCTTTATGGATGGGAATTTGGTACCCCAACCGATTCATTGCGGGTCAGGTACAAATTTGTTCGTGAGGCTGTTGCCGGTGAACAGATACTGAAACAGGAATCAGGCCTGGCGCTTGGTACCATTGATTTTTATCCTTTACCGGATGGTTTATATCGCTTTGAGTTGTGGGTTTACGATTCCAATGGAAACGGGCTGCTTCAGACTGCCTTCAAACAACGGATCCTGGTCGCCTCCTCATCAATTCCCGTGGCGGCGAACCGGTGGTATCTGACCAGTTTTCCGCGCAAGACCGATCTGAACCTGTTTGAATTTTTCAGTGATTCCAGTGCGCTGATCTATCGCTGGAATAATGATGAAAGTAAATATATATCTTTTGTCGACTCTACTTTAGACGCCGGCGAAGGTATTTGGCTGCTTTCTTACAAGCCTCGTAAATTTAATCTTGAAAAGATACCCGTAAGTATTGACAGTGATTCAGTAGTTGTGAATCTTTCAAAAGGCTGGAATCAGGTAGGCATCCCGACCGGTTACCATTTGAATCTGGCAGATGTAAAATTTCTCGCACAGAGTCACGGATCAGTACTGGATATCAGGGAAGCGGTTGCCAAGAAGCTAATCGCGCCAGCGGTTTACTGGTATCGTTCCAGTGCTCTTTTACCCGGTTACCAGTGGAGTGATTTTGATACGACGATCGCCTCTCCCTGGCGTGGATACTGGGTACTCGCGGCGGAGCCGGGACAGCTTATTCTCCCCGCCCAGCCGGCCTTCCCAAAATCGGTCAATATTAACAGGGTCAGTACCGATACTACTGCCAATCGTCTAACCAAATTAGTATCTATCGATAACTGGCAGGTGGCTCTGCAGCTGACCAGCGATAAATATGCCGATAATGGCAATATTATCGGGATGGCACCCGTCCAGAACAGTTTACCGGTTTACGAACCGCCTCATCTGGATCGCTTTTGTGCTGCTTATTTTAATTCGGATGAAGGCCGGATCACCCGTGATCTGCGTAGTCCCTTTGAAAGCTATGAAGAAGTTAAAACCTGGGATCTGGTCATCGAATCGAGCAGTACGAATAAAGAGCATGTTTTATCCTGGGTTCCCTCAGCAAGACCGGATGGGATTTATCTTTATCTGATCGATCCGGTTTCTGAAATAATTATCGATATGTCAGATAAATCCTCTTATGCATTCGGAATGCAGGGCCCGTCCCGGGTATTAAAGGTATACGCGACCCAGAATGCAGAATTTGAGCCCCAAATCGTGCCTTTGACCTTCCGGCTGGATCAGAATTATCCCAATCCTTTCAATCCGGTAACAACTATTCGTTTTGGTGTTCCGGAGAACAGCAGCGGTAAAAATATACAGTTGAAAATATTTAATGTGCTGGGTCAGGTGATCAGCACCCTTCTGAACGGTGAAATTGAACCCGGTTATCATGAGATTCAATGGAATGGTACAAACGATCTTGGAACAAAAGTTGCAAGTGGCGTATACTTTTACCGCGTTAGCGGTGCCGGTCAGTCATTGGTAAAAAAGATGGTTCTGATCAAATAAGGAAATATTTCCGGTAGGTATTGAATAAAAATAAGGTTATTTGCAATCTTTTTTAAAAGCAGTAACCGGAAGCCTTCATACCTAACCGGAGGTATAGATGTATCATACAGCCAAGAGTTTGTATGACCGTTCTTTGGAAAAGACACCAGAACAGGTATTTGTCAACTCGCTCCGTAAGGAGTTTGAGTTGTCCCCGGCAGAGAGTGCGGGGGTATTAGAGTTAGCCAAGAGTTGTCTGTTCGGCGAGATTCCGCAGACACTGGGTAAACTGCGTTTTCTGTGTGCTTCGCAGAAGGCCAGGCACGGGAAACCGCTGCGTGAACAGGATCTTCTGCGGGTAACCCTGACGCTAGACAATGGGATCGAGGATTTAGATGTTTTGCGTACCCAGGGCAGTGTAGCCCTGCGGCAGTTAAAAATCCTGCGGTTAAGCGAAGAGGCCTATTTTCAGGGCGGTTTATTGACCCAGGAGGATCTGGCCAGGCTGCTGCAGGTATCGAGCCGTACGATCCGGTCTGATATCACCGAACTGATCAAAGATGGCAATACCGTGCATACGCGCGGTTATGACCATGATATTGGCCGGGGGGTGTCGCACAAAACGCGGATCATTGATCTTTTTCTGTCGGGTTTCACCTATGATGAGATCATGCGCCGGACGCGTCACAGCGCACATTCGATCAAGCGGTATGTGAGTACCTTTGGTCGCTTACTTCTGCTGTTAAGTCATGATCTTGATGATATTCACGAGTTAAGCCGTCTTTTAAATCAAAGCGAGAAGTTAAGCGATGAATATCTGGCGCTTTATCGAAAATACCTGAAGGGTGATCACTGGCCGGAAGTATATGGTGAGTTACTGGATCAGTTAAAGACGCTGTATCCGGCGAAAAAAAAACCTGCTCGGTCCGGGCGAGGAGGTTCCGATGAAAGTTAAGCCAGGGAACCGCTACAGTTCGATACCGAAGCGTAATTTTCGCAATGCTATTATCCGGTTGCTGGAAGAACAGTTTAAGGTACTGGGCAGCCATAAAGTACTACAGTTGATCGCTGAAGAGATAGTAAACTTGCACAAAGAATTTTATCCGGAGATCGAGAAACAGAGTTTTGGCCATGTGGTATGGCGGACGACCTCGGCTGACTGTAAGAAACCCAGTTATGGTACCCGGGTGGAAGACTATGAGGTAAAAACGGTTATTCTGCCGTTGATTGCCGAAGAAGACATTGATATACGGATACGCAGTTACTATGGTAAATCGGGAAACTATGAAAAACAGGATGCCCGCGATATCCGGGTCATGGCCAGACTGATCAAGAGCGCTTATGCTCAGGGAGGTCTATTAAGCGGTGCTGAGTTAAGTGTCCTGCTCAACCGGTCCATGGGAGCGATCGGCAGGTATATTAAGAAGTATCATCAAACACATGATGACATTCTGCCGACCAAAGGGATCATATTAGATCAGGGCAGCCGGCCTGCGCATAAGGCCAGTATTATCAATCTCTATGAACAGGGATATCCGGAAGTAGATGTGGCCAGGTTGACCAGTCATACGATCGAATCGACGAGCCGGTATATTAAAAGTTACAAAAACATCAAGATGCTGATCGCAAAAGGATTTAATATCATGGAGATGGTCCGGGTAACGGGACTGGGCAGATCAACGGTCATTCAATATCGCGACCTGGTTTATTTATATCATCCGGGCTTAAAACCAAAAGAAGAAAAAATAACTTGAAAGATTAAAGGTAGGTGCATACTTTGAAGTGCTGCATAAATATAACCTACCGGAAAAATTTCCTAATAGTAAATAGTATCATATGATAGTAAGAGAATATAATTTTTGACCGGATAACAGGATAAGCAGGATAAAGTAAATTATTAATAA
>Ga0209536_100011465_pt1 | contig 12976 bp, 11 predicted proteins | sample DeeMarSeWOR28_12_FD_187461 | JGI IMG/M metagenome (GOLD analysis project Ga0209536, IMG submission 187461) | Marine sediment microbial communities from White Oak River estuary, North Carolina - WOR-2-8_12 (SPAdes) (version 2) | ecosystem: Environmental > Aquatic > Marine > Intertidal zone >...
GTCTTGCAAGATATTCCTTTATCGGCTGGGATCCTTTTCTCATGGTGTGTGGAAAAGGCGATAGCGTCGGGATTGAGCGCCAGGGCGTAACAGTGCAGGAGAAAACCCGGGGATTTGACAGGCTGAGACAAATATCCAGGGACTTCAGGACAGTCCCCATGCCCGACATGCCACCCTTTCTTGGAGGGGGAGTAGGGTTTTTCGCCTATGATATTGTTCGTCAGTTTGAAAAGCTGCCCGACCTTGCTGAAGATGATCTCGGGATCGATGACTATCAGGTGATGTACTTCTCCAATGTTCTCGCTTTCGACCATCTGCGGCATCGCATACATATCATCGCCAACATTTTCAATGACCGCGGAGGTCAGGGACTGGAAGCCAAATACCGGGATGCCCTGCTGAGAATCGAGCAGACCGAAAGACGGCTTACAGTACCGATCTCTCTGCCGTCGCCGGTACCGAAAGAATCGGTTCCGGAGCCCGTGTCCAACCTGAGTGTTGAAAAGTACAATTCCAATATAGAAATTGCAAAGAATCATATCTATGCCGGTGATATCTTTCAGGCTGTACTGTCGCAGCGCTACGCTATGAAGATCCGTTGCGATCCGTTTGACATCTATCGCGCACTCCGTTTTGTCAATCCTTCGCCCTACATGTTTTTCCTGCATATCGACGACCTCCATCTGGTTGGGGCTTCGCCCGAGATGCTGGTGAAGGTCCAGGATGGCCGGGTCGAATACGGGCCGATAGCCGGAACGCGCCCCAGGGGGAAAACTCCGGAAGAGGATTCGCAGCTGTGTGAGGAGTTGCTGGCCGACGAAAAGGAACGGGCGGAACACGTTATGCTGGTGGATCTCGGCCGCAACGATCTTGGCCGCGTTTGCAAGTATGGTACGGTCAAGGTGACGGATTTGATGCGCATCGAAAAATACAGCCATGTGATGCACCTAGTCAGCAGCGTCGAAGGAGAGTTGCGCGACAACTTGGACTGTTTTCACGCTCTGGAGGCCTGCCTTCCCGCCGGGACCGTATCCGGTGCTCCCAAGGTGCGCGCCATGGAGATTATTGAAGATCTCGAGCCCTGCCGTCGCGGTGTTTACGGCGGAGCAGTGGGGTATGTAGATTTTTCAGGCAACCTGGATACGTGCATCGCCCTGCGCACTCTGGTCGCTAAAAACGGGATTGCATACATACAGGCGGGAGGCGGCATAGTGGCAGACTCGGAACCTGCACGAGAACGGGACGAATCGTTCAACAAGGCGAGTGCCCTGATCCGGGCGGTGAAGTTTGCCCACGAAGGCTTACGATGATTCAATGATCCGGGTCCGATAGATCAAATATCGAATCCCGGATTGTAACATTGCGGAGCGGCAGATGATTCTGGTTATTGACAACTACGATTCCTTCACCTTCAACCTGGTTCAATACCTGGGCGAGATGGGCAGGGAGTTGAAGGTTTTTCGCAACGATGATATCACCCTGCCGGAAATAGGTAGCCTGGAGCCTGAGAGTATGGTCATATCCCCCGGGCCCGGCCGTCCTGAAGATTCCGGAATTATTATTCCGGCAATCAGGGAGTTCGCCGGGAAAATTCCCATTCTAGGTGTCTGCCTGGGCCACCAGGCGATTGGCGCCGCGTTCGAAGGCCGGATTGTTTCCGCGCCAACAATCATGCACGGGAAAACGAGCGATGTCTTCCATGACGGGCGGACAATTTTTCAGGATCTGCCGAATCCGTTCCGCGCCACCCGTTATCATTCTCTTGTCGTGGACCCCGAAAGCGTCCCGTCGTCCCTGGAAGTGACTGCCAAAACAGATGACGGGGTTATTATGGGCCTGCGTCATAAGGAAATGGTTGTGGAGGGAGTTCAGTTTCATCCGGAGTCCATTTTGACCGATATCGGCAAGAAATTGCTTTCAAATTTTGTAAGCCTGGCGGGATCGTAGCGAGAGATGATGAAAACTGCCAATGATTACGTGCTTCCCGGAGACCTCGAGGGCACTATTCTCGAAAAAATCGTGCACGCCAAGGTAAGGGAAGTTATGGATGCCCGAAAGAAATTCCCGGCCCGTTCCATTGAAAATTCACTGGAACGGGCGGGACGCGTCCGTTCCCTGAGGAAAGCCCTCGCTTGCAGCCCTTCTCCGGCAATTATTTCGGAGATAAAAAAAGCATCTCCGTCCGCAGGACTTATATGCAGGGATTTCGATCCGGTCCGAATTGCCCGGCAATACCGACAGGCGGGAGCTGCAGCTATTTCCGTTATCACGGAAGCGCATCACTTTCTCGGCAACCTCGAAATACTGGCAATGTTGCGCTTTTCTATAGACCTGCCGCTGCTGCGCAAGGATTTCATCATCGATGCCTACCAGATCCTCGAGGCGCGCCGTGCCGGGGCCGATGCGGTGCTTTTGATTGCAGCTCTTCTGGATCCGATTGCTTTAAAGTCCTTGCTTGCGGAAGCGGAACGGCTTGGTATGGATGCTCTGGTTGAGGTCCACAACGAAGAGCAATTGCGCAAAGCTCTGGATGCGGGTGCGGGATTCATCGGAGTCAATAATCGCGATTTGCTTACATTTGAAGTGTCTCTCGATGTTTCTCTGAAACTGGCGCTGCTGCTGCCTCAAGGCGTTCTGGCTATCGCGGAAAGCGGAATACGGACTGCCGAAGACATCCACAGACTCTCGGGGGCAGGGTACGGGGGATTTCTTGTAGGCGAACAGTTGATGCGCGCACCATCCCCCGGCGACGCTCTCAGGGAATTGCGATCCGGATTCTGATTCTGCGAAGCGGAGAGACTGATGAAAGTCAAGGTTTGCGGTATTACCAGATATGAAGATGCCGTCCTGGCTCTGGATGAAGGCGCCGATGCGCTTGGCTTCAATTTTTTCCCGCCCAGCCCCCGCTATATCGATCCCGGCGCTGCAGGTGAAATTATCCGCCGTCTTCCGCCTTTTGCCGTGACAGTCGGCCTGTTTGTGAATGTGGAGCTGGCGGCTCGCCTGGCCGAAACGGCACAGCTTTCCGGAGTACGTGTGATTCAGCTTCACGGAGATGAATCTCCCGAATACTGCCGGCAACTCTCAGCCTGGCCCCTGATCAAGGTCCTGCGTATCGGCGGCGCACCGGTCGAAGAAAATCTGGAGCAGTATCCCGTCCAGGCTTTTCTCCTGGACGTCAAGGATGATGTTCTGTTCGGCGGTACCGGGAAATCCTTCGACTGGACACTGGTGCAGGGTATCGATCGGAAGCGTCCCATCATTCTGGCGGGAGGACTCAGGGCCGACAACGTGCAGGCGGCAATCCGCGCGGTCAGACCTTACGGGATTGACGTGTGCAGCGGAGTCGAGCGGGAACCGGGCATTAAAGATCCTGTTAAACTGGCGGAATTCATGAATGAGGTGAGGCATGTCAGCAAGTAGTTCGGATCCTTTTAACGGTCCTGATGAAATGGGGCGCTTCAGCGCTTATGGAGGCAGGTTCGTTCCAGAAACTCTGATGGGACCTCTTCAGGAACTTGAGGAAGCCTATAAGAAGGCTGTTCAGGATCCGGAGTTCCGGGCCGAACTGGATAATTTCTTTGCGAATTATGCCGGTCGCCCAACACCGTTGACTCCCGTGCACCGGTTTGCCTCACATTTAGGTAAAGGCCGCATCTACCTCAAACGGGAGGACCTGACGCACACGGGAGCGCACAAGATCAATAACGCACTAGGTCAGATACTTCTTGCAAAGCGCATGGGCAAGACGCGGATCATTGCCGAGACGGGTGCAGGACAACACGGGGTTGCAACTGCGACTGTGGCGGCTCTTTTCGGCATGGAGTGCGAGATTTATATGGGGACGGAAGACATGCGGCGCCAGGCCCTCAATGTCTTCCGGATGCGACTGCTGGGTGCCCGTGTCCGGCCTGTTGACGCCGGAAGCTGCACTCTGAAAGACGCCATCAACGAGGCGATGCGTGACTGGGTGACGAATGTTGCCAATACACACTACCTTCTCGGCTCCGTTCTGGGCGCACATCCCTATCCCTGGATCGTTCGTGATTTTCAGTCCGTGATCGGCAGGGAAACCCGTCGACAGATCCTGGAGGCTGAAGGCCGTCTTCCGCAACTGCTCGTTGCGTGTGTCGGCGGCGGTAGCAACGCCATCGGATTGTTCCATGATTTCCTGCGTGAACCCGGTATCCGGATGATCGGTGTGGAGGCCGGAGGCCGCGGTCCCGCTCTGGGCGATCATGCCGCGCGTTTTCAGGGCGGTGGCAAGGGGATTCTGCAGGGGACACTGAGCTACGTTCTTCAGGATGAAAACGGCCAGATCGCGGGAACGCATTCTGTTTCGGCCGGTCTCGATTACCCGGCCGTCGGCCCCGAACATGCGGCTTTGTACGACCTGGGCCGCGTCGAATACACGTCTGTTACGGATGAAGCCGCACTGGAAGCATTCCAGGTCCTTAGTCGTACCGAAGGCATCATCCCCGCTTTGGAAAGTGCCCACGCAATAGCCGAATTGATGCGGATGGCGCCCGAACTTGAGAAGCATACACTTGTGATTGTGAATCTTTCCGGCCGTGGCGACAAGGACGTAAACCAGGTCGCGGAAATTTTAGGCCAAAACGATCTGAAAGGTCAGGTGAAATGATTGTAGGGGCGAACACAACTTGTCCGGCGTAGCCGAAGGCGAAGACGGAAGGTTCGCCCCTACCGAATATGAGACGCATATGGTCCGAAGAATTGGTGCAAAATTCCAGGAGTTGAAAAGAAGGGGAGAAAAGGCGTTCATTCCCTTTATCATGGCGGGGGATCCGGACCTTGAAACGACGATCCGCCTGGTTCCGGAGCTGGAACGGTCGGGATCCCATATCGTTGAACTGGGAATACCGTTTTCCGATCCGGTTGCCGATGGGCCCACGATACAGCGTGCCGGCGACCGGGCTTTGCGTCATCGGTACGCCATGTCGGATTACCTGAAAGCTGTTGAAGCGATCCGCCTGCAGACCGAAGCGCCCCTGCTTCTTTTCAGCTACTACAATCCCATATACCGTTACGGGCTCGAGGCGCTTGCTCGCGATGCGCGAAGCGCGGGTGTGGACGGTGTGCTTGTTACGGATATCACTCCCGAGGAAGGCGAGGAGTACTGCGCGTGTATGGAAAGACATGAACTGGACACGGTGTTTCTTGCCGCCCCTACCAGTAGTGCCGAACGTGTCGATAAAATTGCCCGATGTTCCCGCGGATTTATCTATGTTGTCTCACGGACGGGAGTGACCGGTGTGCAACAGGAGCTTTCCGATACAGTCCGGCCGACCGTGGAACGTGTCCGGAAACATACGGATCTTCCGGTGGCTGTCGGTTTCGGTATTTCCCATCCCGACCATGTCCGGGCCGTGTGGGAGGTCTGTGACGGTGCCGTAGTCGGCAGCGCGATTGTCGGAGCCCTAGAAAAGGTAAAAGATCCTTCGCAGCTTCTGCCCGAAGTCGGGACATTCTGCAGATGGCTTACCGGCGGGCCCGATACTTCAGTGTGATTTGTGTCGTTGCTCCTGGATGATGTCTTTTGACAGCAAAAGTGGGTTCCCTGAAACGGCGGACGGTTGTTTTGAAACAGGGATCCCCGAGAGGAGTCGTATTGTATACCATCGAGTTTGAACCTGTGGGACGCCGCGGCAGATGTCCCGAAGGGTTGTCTCTGCTGGAGTGCGCCCGCCAGCTGGATGTCGATATCGTCAGTCTATGCGGCGGGGTGAGTACGTGCAAACGCTGCAAGGTGCAGGTTGTGTCCGGAATCGTTTCTCCCCCGACACCGGAGGATAAAGCCGTCTTTAACAAAACCGAGCTGAAGCAGAGCTATCGCCTGGCCTGCACAACCTATCCCCAGGGCAACGTCAAAGTGCTGGTGCCTCCGGAGTCGCTTACCGCACCTCAGCGCACCCAGGTTGAAGGCCTGGAGCTGCAGTTCGAGCCGGATCCCGTGGTGCGCTGCCTGGAAGTTCAGGTGCCTGCCCCGTCTCTTGAAGCCCCTGAATCGGACGATGAGAACCTTTGGTCCGTGTTGAAAACCAGCACCCAGGCACTCGATCAGGGAAAAATCGACCTGAAAGTCCAGCAGGTCCTTTCGTCACGGCTCCGCAGCTTGGACTGGAAGGCAAGTGTTGCATTGCGGGGGAGGGAAATTATAGCTTTGGACGAGGTTTCCACTCGCTGGATCGGCCTCGCCGTCGACATCGGCACCACTAAAATTGCCGTATATCTGGTGGATATGAAGACGGGCGAAATACTGGCTTCGCGGGGATTGATGAATCCGCAAATATCCTATGGAGAGGATGTCGTTTCGCGAATATATACGGCAAGCAAATCGAAGGAGAATGCGGAAAAACTGCAGGCATTGTTGGTTGACACCTTGAACGAAACCCTGGCCTTCCTCTGCTCGGAGATTGATGCGGATCCGTCTAATGTAATTGATGCGGTTGTCGTGGGAAATACAGTCATCCATCACCTGTTTCTACAACTCCCGGTCCATCAACTGGGGATGTCACCTTATGTTCCTGCGGTTTGCTCTGCTGTAGATATCAAGGCCCGGGATATAGGATTGAATATCGCCGCAGGCGGTTACGTACACCTGCTGCCCAATATTGCCGGCTATGTCGGGGCCGATCATGTCTCCATGCTGCTGGCAATAGGGATGGAGGAAAGGGAAGGCGTAACCCTGGCGCTAGATATCGGAACCAACACCGAGATCTGCCTGAACTGCCGCGGCAGCATGAAGAGCGTTTCCTGCGCGTCCGGGCCCGCATTCGAAGGCGCACACATTCAATTCGGCATGCGGGCTGCAACCGGAGCGATCGAGCATGTACGTCTATCGGGCGAACGCCTTGAAATCCAGACAATAGGCGGCGTATCCCCCGTAGGAATCTGTGGTTCCGGACTGCTGGATGTGATTGCCCAGCTACTCCAAAACGAGGTGATTGACAATACCGGAAAAATGAACGCGCATCCGCTGGTGCGAATCATCGACGACAGAAAGGAATTTGTGCTCGTTGAGCGTCCGGGCAATGAGGACATCACGATATCCCAGAAAGATGTCCGGGAACTGCAGGTGGCGAAAGCCGCCATCCGGCTCGGCATTCAGGCACTGCTGGAGGATGCTGGTGTTGCAGAAAAGGATATTGACAATGTCATCATTGCCGGCGCCTTCGGCACCTTCATCGATGTCGAGAGCGCAGTTACGATCGGGATGCTGCCGCCTCTTCCTCTTGAGCGTTTTTCGCAGGTCGGCAACGCCGCCGGAGCTGGAGCGCGCCTGGCCCTTATTTCCCGAAAACACCGTCAGGCGGCGGAACGGATCGCTTCAAAAGACGGGTACATAGAGCTGGCCGGTATCCCGGATTTCAATCTCAAATTCGCCGCAGCCAGCTCCATGTCGTGGACAATGTCAGGCCTGTAGAAAGTTACGGGGACATAATAGTTATGGCCTGCCTCGTGAAACGAGGCTTATCGTTGTGACTCTCGGTGCCGGGATCGGATTCGGTATCGCAATCGCAATCGGGATCGATCACAAATTATTTTCCCACCAGATCCTTGACGTCCGGTATCCAGCCTGTGTCTTCATGAAGGACAAATACGTTCGTTTCCTTATTCCGGACTGAGAAACTAAAGCCTCTCTGTTTTATCTCCTGAGAATCCCAAATCGTCAGATATATTGTGTCAGATTTCCCATTATGATCAGTGTCTACATTGTCCAGAAATGACTTGCCGTCGCTAAAAAAAGACCAGTGGTCCGGGCGACCGTCACTATTGGAATCACGAATCCATTTTACGGGAGTACCGGTACCGTCCCGGTACAGCCAGTTATCAATTTCTCCGTCTAGATTCGAATCTTTTTTTTCGAGCAGTAAATCAGGTTCCTCCCCGGGGCCTGAATTATCAGGCCTAAATATGGAATCCCTGTTTACGTTTAAAAAAAGAATTACAACAATTAATACCAGAAGGATTATGAAATATCTTTTTTTCATATTACGGATCCATGTTGTTATAGAATGAGGCGACGGATCAACTGCGCTTTTTCCTGCTGACGATTAAGGGCGGTACTACCCGGCCTTTCTCCGACGACTCGATCAGTACGGCAAGCCTTCTGAGACGCGTTTCTTCCTTCTTCGCGCTCATTACCCATCCGACGGACATTTTTCTGAAAGAGGGCGCCAGGCCATTGAAATACTCCCAGGCCTTCTGATTCGATTTCAGCCTGTCCTCAAATTGTCGGCTTAACTGGATGTTCTCACGTTTTACTGAATTGGATGCCGAGTCCATCTTCCTGCATTCAAAAGCGCTTTTTCCAGCAGGCTCCATTTTGCCGAGTTCTGTGAGCTCTTTTACACGCCGGATGTTGACATCGCTCCACGTGCTTCCGGCTCTGCGTGGAGTGAACCGGATGCAGTAGCTTTTTTCATCGATCGACTTTCGCAGGCCGTCGATCCAGCCGTAACAGAGAGCTTCATCCACCGACTCGGGCCAGGTAATACTCGGGATGTTCGTGACCTTCTTGTAATAGCCGACCCAAAGCTCTTCAGCCTTGTCGTGATTCTTGCTCAGCCATTTGCGGAATTCCGATTGATTTGTGAAGAACTTGACTTTCATAGATGCTGTAATTATTGGGTCTGCCGATCAGCTGACGTCCAACTGAATTGTAGCCGCCTGAAGTATAAAAAAACATGAAACAGCGATGAAGATTCATTATGTATGAAGCAAACGTCAGCTACGGAACAGCCCATGGGGCCGGACCGGGAGGTTAATTTTGATTGCCTGAATTGTAAAGGATTTCTTTTGCCTTTTCGACATCCTCTTCCTGTACCATTAAATGGACGCCTCTGGAAAACGCCAAGCCGTGGTGAATCCCTCCAGCGTCATCGCTGATAACAACGGCATGAATGCTGTTTGCAGACAGGAGGCTTTTTGCGAGATCCGCGTCATGCCTGCTGTAATAAGTTCTGATTTTGATAAAATCAACATACTCTACATAGGAAGGTCCGGGCTCCGGCGGCAGTTCATGAACCAGATCGATGTCGCAATCCGTGCACCTTAAATATCCTTCTCTGTATTCGGCTTTACATTTCGGACAGAACATAAAATCTCCAGCCAGACTGTTGTTTAACGCAACTTGCGGAATCATGAGTCGGGTGGAATGAAGAGAATATCCGCTTATCACTCATCCCGATTTCTCTACCCTCTTTTTCAGGATGATTCAATTTTTTATGTATTCTAGTTCAGGCAGATGTCAGCTGCAAGTTTTCTATGGTGCTACAAAAAATAGGACATAATACTTAATCGTGCGATTTAAGTATCATGTCCCCGTAGCGGACACTATCAACTATTAACTTAGAACTCAGAACTCAGAACTCAGAACTCAGAACTTTTTTTATCCGGAGAGTGAGCCTAGAAAATCGGTGTTTGTCTCGGCTTTGGAAAGTTTTTCCAGCAGAAGTTCCATACTTTCGGTGATTGAAAGCGGCGTAAGCACCTTGCGCAGCACCCAGATTCTTTTGAGGTCTTCCTGGGGGATCAGCAGCTCCTCTTTTCGGGTACCGGATTTGTTGATGTCGATGGCAGGGAAGACGCGCTTGTCGACCAGCTTTCGATCCAGGTGCAGTTCCATATTTCCGGTCCCTTTGAACTCTTCAAATATTACATCATCCATACGGCTGCCTGTATCGATAAGCGCTGTCGCCATGATTGTCAGGCTTCCGCCCTCTTCAATATTGCGTGCCGCTCCGAAGAAGCGTTTGGGCCGTTGCAGTGCGTTGCTGTCCACGCCGCCCGACAATACCTTTCCGCTTGCAGGAACGATTGTGTTATATGCGCGTGCCAGGCGTGTAATGCTGTCGAGGAGAATTACCACATCACGTTTGTGTTCGACAAATCGCTTGGCTTTTTCCATTACCATTTCTGCAACCTGGACATGGCGGGAAGCCGGTTCGTCAAATGTGGAACTGACAACCTCTCCGTTTACCGAACGCTGCATATCGGTAACTTCCTCCGGCCGCTCATCGATCAGAAGCACAATCAGAACAATCTCGGGATGGTTCTTTGAAATAGAGTTGGCAATCGATTGAAGCAACATTGTTTTGCCCGTTCTCGGCGGGGAGACTATCAACCCGCGCTGGCCTTTCCCGATGGGCGCCAGCATATCCATCACTCTTCCCGAAAGGTTGTTCGGAGTCGTTTCCAACTTCAGGTGCTCGTGAGGGTACAGCGGAGTCAGATTGTCGAAAAAGATTTTATCCTTGGCCGTATCCGGGTGTTCAAAATTTACGGCTTCTACCTTGATAAGGGCAAAATAACGTTCCCCTTCCTTGGGAGGGCGGATTTGACCGGAAACGGTGTCCCCGGTGCGTAAGGTAAATTTTCGGATCTGTGACGGAGACACGTAGATGTCATCCGGTCCCGGAAGGTAATTGTAATCCGGAGCCCGAAGGAATCCGAAACCTTCCGGCAGGCATTCCAGAACTCCTTCGGAGAAAATCAGACCGCTTTGTTCGGTTTGCGCCCTGAGGATCTCGAACATCAGCTCCTGTTTCCGCATTCCCGCGTAACCCTCGACATCCAGATCTTTGGCGACCTGCGTCAAGGCGGAGATATTCATTTCTTTCAGTTCAAGAATATTTAAATGACCGTTGTTTCCGTTCTCATTTTTCTTTGTTTTGCGACTTTGCGTCGTTCCAGGCATGGATGGCTCCCTCCAAAGGGAGAAATTGGTAAGGTTGGAGGATAACTATGTTTTCGATGCATCGGCTTCTGAAGCAGCCAGTTGCACCTGCTTCCATATTTCCCTGCTGCCTTCTCCGGTTTTTGCCGAGGACATCACAACGGATCGGCCTCCCATGAATTTGGAAATGAGGCGAGATTGTTGACTCTTCCGATTGTTCGACAATTTATCTGATTTGGTTGCCACCACTATACGCGGTAATTGAAATTCGTCCAGCCATTCGGCTAACTGGAGATCTATTCCGGTGGGCGGCATCCTAGAGTCCACAAGTTGGATTACCAAGGCAATGGTTGATTGTTTATGAAAGTACCTTTCGATCAGATCCTTCCACTTTTGAATAGCTGATTTCCCGGCTTTTGCATAACCGAAACCGGGCAGATCAACGAAATAAAATCTTCGGCCTAAAAGGTAATAATTAATACTTTGGGTTTTACCCGGAGTTGAGCTGGTACGAGCCAGTTTCTGGTTCCCTGCCAGCCGATTGATCAGGCTGGATTTGCCTACATTCGATCGGCCCGTGAATACAACCTCCGGGATCCCTTTACTAGGGAAGTCCCGTTCAGAGACGGCGCTTTTAATAAATTCAGCTTGGACCACCGGAAATTTCGCGGATTGTGTTCAGGGTCTGCAACGGCACCCTGTAGCAAACCCTCTAGTGAGCGACATTCTCGCTTGGACGAATGTCGTTGATCTCGGATATTTCGGACACTTGTCTGGGGACAGGCATTTTTTCAAGCGCTGCCTGTAAAACTTCATCCATCGTTTCAACAAAATCTATACTGAGTGCTTCCAGGATATCCTGGGGGATGTCCTGAAGGTCCTTTTCGTTCTCCTTGGGAAGAATGACATTTTTGATGCCCGCTCGATGGGCTGCAAGGAGTTTTTCCTTAACACCCCCGATTGGCAGGACCTTGCCCCGCAATGTGATTTCTCCGGTCATAGCGACATCTTTTCGTACCGGTATTTTTGTAAGAGCGGAGACGATCGTTGTTGCCATGGTAATCCCGGCGGAAGGGCCGTCTTTCGGAATCGCTCCTTCGGGAATATGGATGTGCAGGTCCATTTTCCTGGGGAATTCCCGGCCGATGCCGAATTGGGTGGCACGGCTCCTGACATAGGACATTGCGGCGCGAGCCGACTCCTGCATGACTTCACCCAGTTTCCCTGTGAGGGTTAATTGTCCTTTCCCTTCCATCAGGGTGGCTTCGGTCTGCATCACTTCGCCTCCGACTTCCGTCCATGCGAGACCCGTCGATAATCCGACCTGATTGGTGTCACTGATTCCCTGTAACCGGAATTTTTGCCGTCCAAGAAGTTTTTCCACTTCCTCGGATGTAATTTCATTATTCTTAAGTTCGGATGTGACGATTTTTTTCGCAGTTTTCCTGCAGATATTCGCTATCTCACGCTCGAGGTTCCGGACTCCCGATTCACGCGTATACTTGCGGATAATTTCCAGCAATCCTTCGTCCTGGAACTGGATCTGTTTTGGCTTGAGCCCGTTGGATTCCACCTGCTTGCGCACCAGGAATCTTTTGGCGATTTCAAGTTTTTCGTTTTCGGTGTACCCGGATAGGAGTATTACCTCCATCCGATCCTGAAGCGGCCTTGGTATGGTGTGCAGCACGTTTGCGGTTGCGATAAACATAACCATGGACAGATCGAATTCCGTATCCAGGTAATGGTCCACAAACATGTGGTTCTGTTCAGGATCGAGAACTTCGAGCAGGGCGGAGGATGGATCGCCGCGGAAATCCATACTCATCTTATCCACTTCATCCAGCATGAATACGGGATTTCTCGTCCCCGCTTTTTTCATGTACTGGATGATCTGTCCGGGCAGGGCTCCAATGTAAGTTCTGCGATGCCCCCGGATTTCGGCTTCATCCCTTACGCCCCCCAGGGATAGCCGGACGAATTTTCTTCCGGTTGCCCGGGCAATAGACTTCCCCAGCGAAGTCTTACCAACGCCGGGAGGCCCCACAAAGCAGAGAATGGTTCCCTGAGGTTTCTTGACCAGACTTCGGACTGCCAGAAACTCGAGAATACGGTCCTTGATTTTTTCCAGCCCGTAATGGTCCTCCTCAAGAACTTTCCCGGACCACTTGATGTCCCTGATTTCGCGGGATTTCTTGTTCCAGGGCATGGCTATAAGCCAGTCCAGGTATGTCCTGGAAACTGTCGATTCCGCCGACATCGGCGGCATCATCTCAAGCC
>Ga0209536_100011466_pt1 | contig 12975 bp, 9 predicted proteins | sample DeeMarSeWOR28_12_FD_187461 | JGI IMG/M metagenome (GOLD analysis project Ga0209536, IMG submission 187461) | Marine sediment microbial communities from White Oak River estuary, North Carolina - WOR-2-8_12 (SPAdes) (version 2) | ecosystem: Environmental > Aquatic > Marine > Intertidal zone >...
CCGGGGCTCAGCTCCTCGAGATCCACGGTCACCCGTCGCCCCTCGACCTCTCCGTCCTCCTGGAAGATCCGGTAGGCTTCGAACTCGTTCACGAATCGACCTCCATGTCGTCCTTCATCCGCCGCCAGGCGCGGCGCGCCTCCCCGACGGAACCCTCGTCTTCGATGGTCGTGATGTCGCCGGGGTCCCGATCGAGGACGACCGCCTTGAGCACCCTCCGCATGATCTTGCCGCTTCGCGTCTTGGGCAGGAGCGACACGAAGTTGAGCTCCCCGATCACGGCGATCGGCCCGAGCTCGTGGCGAATCGTGTCGACGAGGGCTCGGCGCAGCTCGTCCGACGGCACCTGATCGTTCTTCAGGACGACGAACGCCGCGATGACCTCGCCCCGCGTCTCGTCGGGGCGCCCCACGACGCCGCACTCGGCGACCGCCGGGTGCTTCAGGCAGGCGCTCTCGACCTCGATCGTGCCGATACGGTGCGCGGCGATCTTGATGATCTCGTCGGCCCGTCCCGCGAACCAGAAGTACCCGTCCTCGTCGACGTGCGCGGAATCGCCACTGAAGTACAGGCCGGGGATCTTGCCCCAGTAGTCCTGACCGTACCGTTCGGGCTCGCCCCACAGTGAGGCGGTCAGCCCCGGGAACGGACGCCGGAACACCATGATGCCCGGCTCGCCGACCTCGCACGGGGTACCGTCCATCCGGACGACGCCCGCCTCGATGCCCGGGAGGGCGATCGTGGCGGACCCCGGCTTGATGGGGAGCAGCTCGATGCCGTAGGGGTTGCCGAACGCCGGCCCGCTCGTCTCGGTCTGCCACATGTGGTCGATGACGGGGACGCGTCCCCCGAGGATGGTATTCTGGAGCCAGTCCCAGGCCGGAGCATTGAGGACCTCGCCCGCCGACACGACCCGCTCCAGGGTGGCGTGGTCGACGCTGCCCAGGGGCTCGTCGCCGTAGCGCATGAGGGCACGAATCGCCGTCGGGGAGGTGAAGATGCCGGTGGCGCCGAGCTCCTCGACGGCCACGCGCCAGTTGCCCTCGGGCGTCGGGTGATCGAGCGCTCCCTCGAAGACGATCGTCGTGCACCCCGTCAGGAGCGGACCGTAGACCATGTAGCTGTGGCCCACGATCCATCCGATGTCGGAGGTGGCCCACCAGACGTCGGACGGCTTCAGCCCGTAGCACCAGCGGCCCATCGCGGCCACGTGGACCTGGTAGCCTCCGTGCGTGTGGACGGCCAGCTTCGGCCGGGCCGTCGTGCCGGAGGTCGCGAGAATGAAGGCCGGCTCGTTCGACTCCATGGCCGTCCAGTCACCGGAAGATCCTTCGCCCCGTGCGAGGAAGGCGTCCCACGGGATGTCACGGTCCCGCAGCGAGGCTTCCGCGTGCTCGGAGCGCTGGAGCACCACGACGTGCTCGACCGCGTCGCCCACCGACGTCAGCGCCTCGTCGACGAGCGGCTTCAGCGGCACCTCGCCACCCCGGCGGTATCCGGCGTCGGCGGTGAAGACCACGCGGGATCCGCTCGCCGAGATGCGATCGGCGAGCGCCTGGGCGCCGAAGCCGGCGAACACGACCGAGTGGATCGCACCGATGCGCGTGCACGCCAGCATGAGCATGACCGCTTCGGGGCACGTCGGCATGGAGAGCGTGACGCGGTCGCCCTTTTCCACGCCGAGGGCCCGCAGGGCCGCGGCCACACGGGTCACGTGCGCGAGGAGCTCGGAGTAGCTGAAGCCGACCCGCTCACCCCGCTCGTTGAAGTAGATCAGCGCCGTCCGCTCACCGTCGCCCGCGGCGACGTGACGGTCGAGCGCGTTGTGCGCGAGGTTCGTCTCCGCTCCCTCGAACCAGCGGAAGGTGGGCGGGTCGGCCACGAAGACGCGGTCCCATTTCCTGAACCACGTGAGCTCCGACGCCGCGCGTTCCCAGAACGCCTCCGGGTCTCGGCGCCCCTCCTCGACCCACTGCATGACGGTGGCCGAGTCCCGGCCCACGGCGTCCTCCCGGCAAGGGAAAAGGGCCAAGGTCGATTCGGCCCAGGCCGTGTGCAACCCCGCCCCGGACGCCGGCCGGACCCCGCCGCGATGCGGTCGGGGCGAGGGGGGCCTACCTTGCTGCCGTCGCTGCCCGAAGCCCCCCGGATGACCCGATGGATCGACGCGAGAGCCTGAAGCTCATGATCCTCGCCGCCCTCGGGTCGGGCGGCTCCCTGCGTCCTTCGCACGCTTCGGGTCAGGAGGCCGGCTTCGCGAGCCGCTGGAGTGCGTGGCCGGACATGCGCTGGGCCGGACCGGAGTACTGGGGAAACCGCCTGCAGGACTGGAGCGTTCTCGGTGGACGAGTCGTCTGCGGCGTCCGCGCCCCGAACCGGACGCTTCACTGCCTCACGCACGCGGCTACCGGGTCCGAGTACCGGACCTCGGTCGTCATCGATCCCTACGTCTCCGGGCTCGGAGGCGGCGCGGCGTCGGTCGCGGGCTTCCGCCTCGGCGTGAAGGGCCGGTACGAGGACGTCCGCTCGGCCGCGGTCCACGGAACGGGGATCGACGTGGGCGTCGACGGATCCGGGGCACTCGCGGTCGGAGAGCTCCGTTCCACGAACCGCGTGCCTCTCGACGAATCCGTGCGGCTGGAGTTCGGGGTGAGCGCTTCGGGGGGGCGCACGCGGGCGACGCTTTCGGCCCGTCCGAGCCTCGGGGGTCCCGAGCTGGCCACGCTGACCCGCGACGATCTGGAGGAGGATGCCTGGATCGGAAACTGCGCGCTCGTCAGCCACGCCGATCCCGGCGGTCCGGGCCGGGGCGCGGGCTTCTCGGAGTGGCGGATCACGGGGCCGGGGATCTCCGCGAGCCCGGAAGCGGCCTTCGGCCCCGTGATGTTCGCCCAGTACACGCTGCACCGCGGAACGCTCAAGCTGACGGCCCAGCTCGCCCCGATCGAGGAGGTGCCGGGCGTTACCTGCCGCCTCGAGGTGCGGTCGGCTGCCGGAGCGTGGACGCCCGCGGGGACGGCGGGAATCGACCGGCTCTCCCGGACCGCGCGCTTCCGCGTCGAGGGATGGGACGCTCGGCGGTCGGTGGAGTACCGGGTTCGCGTGACGGTCCCCCTGAGCGGCGGCCCCGCGGCGTTCGTCTACCAGGGCACGATCGCCGCCGAGCCGGAAGTGATGGAGCCGGTGAAGGCGGTCGTCTTCAGCTGCAACGCGGACCACGGATTTCCCGACAGCGAAGTCGTGCGGCACGTTTCCGCGCACCGGCCGGACCTGGCGCTCTTCCTCGGAGACCAGTTCTACGAGAGCTCGGGCGGCTTCGGGATCGAGACGGACACCGTCGAGCAGGCTGCGCTCGACATGCTTCACAAGTGGTACATGTTCGGGTGGTCGTACCGGGACCTGTTCCGGCACGTGCCGGCGGCCTTCATCCCGGACGATCACGACGTCTACCACGGCAACGTGTGGGGGGAGGGCGGGAAGCACGCGCCCACGGAGGAGGGTTGGGGGGCGGTCGCCCAGGATCAGGGCGGCTACAAGATGCGCCCCGAGTGGGTGAATGCCGTCCAGGTGGCGCAGACGAGCCACCTGCCGGATCCGTACGATCCCACGCCGGTCGAGCAGGGCATCGGCGTGTATTACACCGGCTGGGACTACGGGGGCGTGAGCTTCGCGATCCTCGAAGACCGGAAGTTCAAGTCGGCGCCTGCCAACGTCCTGCCCGCCGAGGCCCGGGTCGTGAACGGGTGGATCCAGAACCCCGATTTCGACGTCCGCGAGCACCGCGATCCTCCGGGCGCCGAGCTCCTCGGAGCACGCCAGATGGCGTTCCTGGACGACTGGTCCGGAGACTGGTCCGGGCCGGCGTACATGAAGGTCGTCCTCTCGCAGACGAACTTCGCCGCCGTGCACACCATTCCGCGCGAAGCCACGAGCGGGGCCGTCCTGCCGTCGCTGCCCATGCCCCGCCCGGGCGCATACGTCGAGGGAGACAAGCTCGCGGTAGACATGGACTCGAACGGGTGGCCGGCGGCTCGCCGCGACGAGGTGCTCCGCCTGCTGCGACGGTGCTCCGCCTTTCACATCGCCGGCGATCAGCACCTCGCGACCGTCGTTCGTCACGGAATCGAGGGGTTCGGCGATGCCGGCTTCAGCTTCACCGGCCCGGCGCTGAACAACATCTGGCCGAGACGGTGGTGGCCGCCGCGCGCGTTGCGGGAGGCTCCGCTGAAGGGCGGAGGTCCGGCATACACCGGCGATTTCTTGGACGGATTCGGGAACCGGATCACCGTGCACGCCTCGGCGAATCCGAGGGCTACGGGGCTGGAGCCCGCGATCATCCGGGATCGCGTGACGGGCTACGGCATCGTGACCTTCGACAAGGAAGCGCAGCGGATCACCGTCGAGTGCTGGCCTCGCCACGTCGATCCCGCCCAGCAGGCGGCGCGCCAGTACGAAGGGTGGCCGATCACGTTGAGCCGCGACGACGGAGACGGCAGGGTTCCGCTCGGCTTTCTCCCCACCGTGCGCACGCGCGGACTCGACGATCCGGTGGTGCACGTCCGCACGCAGTCGGGCGAGCCGGTGTACGTCCGCCGGGTGGTCGGGCGGGAGTTCGCGCCTCCGGTCTTCGAGGCGACGACGCACGTCGTGCGGGTCGGAGATGCCGGCCTCGGCCGATGGATCGAGCGCACGGTCACGGAGGCGGAGTGGGGAAGGGGCAGCCAGGACTTCGACTTCGGCGGGTAGACATGCGCACGTTAGTGGTTGCAGGTCGTTCTTCCCACGGGTGCTCGAGGTCGTTCGCGCGCCCGGTCGGGCGCGCGGGACCCATCGCCCGTGCATTCGTCCGCCTTCGCGCGCCGGCGCTCGTCTGCCTGCTGGGTCCGGCCCTGGCCGGAGCCCGTCTGGCCGCACAGACGAGCGGGGCGGGGGACCGGCGCACCCAGGAGATTCCCGGCACCCCGGTCGCCTTCGAGCTGGCCTATCTGCCCGGTGGGTCGTTCCGGATCGGGAGCCCGGCCGACGAGATCGGCCGCGACGAAGACGAAGGGCCCCAGCGCGCGGTGACGATCGACCCGTTCTGGATCGGCACCACCGAGGTCACGTCCGACGTCTACTCGATCTTCCGGGATCGCCGCCTCGACACCGAGGCGGGGGCCGCGCCCGATCTCCCCTTCGACGCCGACGCGGTCACGCGCCCCAGCCCGCCCTACGAGGATCCGTCCCACGGCATGGGCGGCCCGGGCCGGCCGGCGACCGGCATGACGCGGCTCGCCGCCCTGCGTTTCGCCCGCTGGCTCTCGGAGAAGACCGGCAGGCTGTATCGGCTGCCGACGGAGGCCGAGTGGGAGTACGCCTGCCGCGCCGGGCTCGACGATCCGTACGGGCTCGACACCGAGGAGCAACGGTCGACCGCCGAGATGCTCGAGGCCCACGCCTGGTTCGCGGCGAACAGTGACGGCTCCCTTCGGGACGTCGGGACCCGGGCCCCCAACCGGTGGGGCATCCACGATCTGCTGGGAAACGCGGCCGAGTGGACGCTCGATCCCTACGCGCCCGACTTCTACGCGTCGCTTCCCTCCGACGGGTCCGCCGCGAATCCGTCCACCGGTCCTTCCGCCCGCGGGCGCGGAGTGGTGCGTGGAGGCGCGTTCGACGACGACTTGCCACGTCTGCGCTGTGCCGATCGATTCGAGGAGACGCCGCGGTGGAAGCGCAGGGATCCGCAGATCCCCAAGAGCCGCTGGTGGAACACGGATTCACCGCACGTCGGGTTTCGGCTCGTGAGCCCCGCAGAGCCGCTTTCCGCGGACGAGATCCGTTCGTACTGGGAAGGGCTGCTGGGCACGGACTGACGACTGGATCGACGACTCGGATTCGCAGGAGGACGGATGGACCGCCGACACTTCGTACGGACGACCACGGCTACGCTGGGCGGACTCTCGTTCGTCGGCCAGCCCCGCTTCGCCCGGGCGCAGCCCTCCGGCAGAGACCCGATCCGCGTGGGGCTCATCGGGTGCGGTGGTCGCGGAACGGGAGCCGCGGTGCAGGCGCTGAGCACCGACCAGGACGTCCAGCTCGTGGCCATGGCGGATGCCTTCGCCGATAACGTCGAGAGCAGCTATCAGACGCTGACGACGCTCGAGGACGTGGATCTCACGCCGCGCATCGACGTGCCGCCCGAGCGGCGGTACTCGGGGTTCGACGCGTACCGGCAGGTGATCCCGCAGGCGGACGTGATCATCCTCGCGACGCCGCCCGGCTTCCGACCCATGCACTTCCAGGCCGCGGTCGATGCCGGCAAGCACGTCTTCATGGAAAAGCCCGTGGCCACCGACGCGCCGGGCGTGCGGAGCGTGCTCGAAAGCGCCGAGAAGGCCAAGGCGAACCGACTGAACGTCGTGGTCGGTCTGCAGCGCCACTATCAGCAGATCTACCGGGAGTGGGTCGATCGCCTCCATGCGGGGATGATCGGCGACATCGTTCTCGGGCGGGTCTACTGGAACAGCGGCGGCGTGTGGGTGCGAGAGCGCCAGCCGGGCCAGACCGAGATGGAGTACCAGATGCGCAACTGGTACTACTTCAACTGGCTGTGCGGTGACCACATCGTCGAGCAGCACATCCACAACATCGACGTGGCGAATTGGGTTCTCGGAGGGCCCCCGGTCCGCGCGCAGGGTCAGGGTGGCCGAGAGGTACGGAACGGGATCGATCACGGCGAGATCTACGATCATCACTTCGTGGAGTTCACCTACGACTCCGGCGCCACCGTGCTGAGCCAGTGCCGGCACATGCCCGACTGCATGGACCGGGTCAGCGAGGCCTTCCACGGCTCCAACGGGAGCGCGCCCGAGCCCGGCCGGATCGTGTCTTCCTCCGGGCACGCGCTCTTCGAGTACGACGACGAGGAAGACCCTAACCCCTATCAGGTGGAGCACGACGAGCTCTTCGCCGCCGTGGCCGCGGGACGCTTCGAGTACGCGGACGGAGAGAATGGAGCGGTCGCGACGATGACGTCGATCCTGGGCCGCATGGCCACCTACTCGGGCCGCGTGGTCGAGTGGGACGAGGCCATGGCGTCGGAGCTGAGCCTGATGCCGAAGCGGTACGCCTGGGATGCACCGCCTCCCGTCCTTCCCGACGCGCACGGACGATATGCGATCCCGGTGCCGGGCTCGACGCGCGTGCTCTGAGCCCTCGCCGAGAGCCTCTCGAACGCGCCGGATGGTGTCGGCGCTGACGCGCGTCCCGGCGCGGTGCGCGGTGCTCGCGGCTACAGCCGTCTCGCCCTGCCTCGGGCAGGCGTCCGGAGGCGTCTCCCGGTGCTCGTTCGAGTCGGAGCATATGGGCACGACGTTCCGGATCGTGGCGTACGCGCAGTGCGAGGCCGAGGCTCGGTCAGCCGTCGCGGAGGCGTTTCGCCATGTCGCCCGACTCGACTCCCTCTTCTCGGACTACCGTCCGGACAGCGAGATCGCCCGGCTGGCGCATCATGCAGGCAGTGGGCGGTTCGAGCCCGTGTCGGAGGAGCTCTGGGCGATCCTGATCGAGGCGGGCCGGTGGTCGGAGCGCTCGCAGGGAGCCTTCGACGTCACGGTCGGACCCCTCAGCCGGCTGTGGCGCTGGTCGGCTCGGAGAGGTGAGCTGCCGGACCCCGTGCGCGTGCGGACGGCGCGCGAGGCAGTCGGCTTCGAGTCGCTGGTCGTCGACGCGGTCGAGCCGCGCGTGAAGCTGGCCCGACCCGACATGTCGCTCGACCTCGGAGGGATCGCGAAGGGCTTTGCCGCGGACGCCGCTCTCGCGATCCTCGCCCGCCACGGGATCCGGGCGGCGCTCGTCGACGGCGGAGGGGACATCGCGGTCGGGGCGCCTCCGCCCGACGCGGCGGGTTGGCTGGTGGCTTTTCCGGACGGAGACTCCCTTCGGCTCGCACACGCGGCGGTGGCCACCTCCGGCGATGCCGAGCGGCACGTGGTGGTCGACGGTGTACGCTACGCCCACGTGGTCGACCCGCGGACGGGTCTCGGGGTGGTCGGCGCGCCCACCGTGACGGTCGTCGCTCCGACCGCGACGGCGGCCGATGCGCTCGCGTCCGCGCTGACCGTGATGGATGCGGCATCCGGCCGGGCCCTCGTGGACGGGCTCGGGGGTGCCTGGGCACGTGTGCACGGGCGGGATCGCTGGAACGCGGGCGTCCTTCCCTCATGGACCGAGCACAGCGACGGAAGACGGACCTCCCCACCGATGAGCGAGAAGAGATGAACCGACGAGATTTCCTTCGAGGCACGGCCGCGGCCGCGGGTGCCTCCGTGCTGGCCGGCGGCACAGCCGGGACCCGGACCGTGCGTGCATCCGAGCCCGCCGGAGACGCGCGGCCGCGTGCAGAGCCCTTTCGATGCGACTTCGCCCCGCACTTCGGCATGTTTCGCAACAGCGCCGGCGACGATCCCATTGGCCAGCTGCAGTTCATGGCCGATCAGGGATTCCGCTCCCTGGAAGACAACGGCATGAAGGGGAGGGCCGTGGCGGAGCAGGAGCGGATCGCGGCGGAGATGGGCAGGCTCGGCATGCGCATGGGCGTCTTCGTGGCCCACACCATTCACTGGACGGAGCCGAATCTCGCGAGCGGCGACGCGGGAAAACGGGAGGAGTTCCTCGCCGAGATCCGCGAGTCCGTCGACGTCGCGCGTCGGGTCAACGCCACGTGGATGACCGTCGTGCCCGGGCACATCGATCCCCGGCTCCACCTCGACTACCAGACAGCCAACGTGGTGGAGAGCCTGAGGCAGGCATCCGCCATCCTCGAGCCCCACGGTCTCGTGATGGTGTTGGAGCCCCTCAACCCCCGTGACCACCCCGGCCTCTTCCTGAAGGGGATCCCACAGGCGTATCAGATCTGTCGAGCCGTGGACAGCCCGGCCTGCAAGATCCTCGACGATCTCTATCACCAGCAGATCACCGAGGGGAACCTGATCCCGAACCTCGACGCGGCCTGGAACGAGATCGCCTACTTCCAGATCGGTGACAACCCGGGCCGAAAGGAGCCCACCACCGGCGAGATCAACTACGGCAACGTCTTCCAGCACATCTGGGATCGGGGATTTCGTGGAATCCTCGGCATGGAGCACGGGAACGCCACGCCCGGTCCGGAAGGCGAGCGCGCGGTGATCGAGGCGTACCGGTCCGTGGACGCGCACGGCCAGCCGCCGGAGTGACGCGCCAATGCACGACGTCGCCCTGCCCTCGATCTACGTCGTGTCCGACGGCCGCGGCCAGACCTGCAGCCAGGTGCTTCAGGCGGCGCTCGTGCAGTTCGAGGGCCACCGGCTGACGATCGTGGTCGAGTCCGAGGTGCGCACCGTCGAGCGCGTTCAGGCGATCGTGGACGACGCGGCTCGGGCGGGCGCCGTGGTGTTCTACACCCTCGTCGAGGACGCGACCCGACGCGCCATGCTGGACGCCACGACGCGCCTGTCGGTGCCGGTCGTGGACGTGCTGGGACCGGCGCTGTCGGCGCTGTTCGGCCTCCTGAAGAGCGACCCGCAGGCGAAAGCCGGACTCCTCTATGCTTCCGAGCGGGAGGAGTTCGATCGCTACGACGCGATCGACTACACCCTCAAGCATGACGACGGCCTGCGCCCCGACGAGCTGGACCAGGCGCACGTGGTGCTGGTCGGCGTGTCCCGCGCGGCGAAGAGCTCCACGTGCTTCTTTCTCGCCTACCGGGGCATCAAGGCGGCCAACGTGCCCCTCGTGCCCGGACTTCCCCCGCCGCCCGAGCTGCTCGCGCTCGACCCGAAGAAGGTGATCGGGCTGTGGGTCAATCCGGCCCGCCTGCAGATCGTGCGCGAGGCACGGGCCCGCACCCTCGGTCTCGGGAACGAGATCGACTACCTGGACCCGAAGCTCTTGCGACAGGAGGTGCGGGAGGCCCACCGCACCATGCTGAAGCGCGGCTGGCGGATCATCGACGCCTCCTACATGGCCGTCGAAGAGATCGCACGCGACGTGATGAAGCTCCTCGAGGCCGGGTAGGAGAAGGGGTCGGGCCGCTGCCCGGGACGGTCGAACGCAGATGCGGCTGGGGTGGGCACGCCCTAGCTTCGCGCCTACCTGGCCGCTTCCCCTCGCGAAATCGGGTCAGGGCCACACTCACCGGAGAGGAACCTCATGCTCAAGGAGTTCAAAGAGTTCGCCGTGAAGGGCAACGTGCTCGACATGGCAGTCGGAATCATCATCGGGGCGGCGTTCGGCACGGTCGTGAAGTCCCTGGTGTCGGACGTGATCATGCCTCCGATCGGGTTGCTGCTGGGTGGGGTGGACTTCTCCAATCTCTTCGTCACGGTACAGGAGGGCGCTGCGGCCGGCCCGTACGAGACCCTGGCCGCCGCGCAGGAGGCCGGAGCCGTCACGATCAACTACGGCGTCTTCGCCAACGAGATCGTCTCGTTCCTCATCGTCGCCTTCGCCGTGTTCATGCTCGTGCGATCGTTCAACAAGCTGAAGCGCGAAGAAGAGGCTGCTCCGCCGCCCGCGCCTCCGGAGCCGTCCGCCGAGGAGAAGCTGCTCTCGGAGATTCGGGACCTCCTGAAGGCGCAGGCCTGATCGGCTCGAGCCACGTCGCTCGGGGGCCCCGACCGGGGCCCCCGAAAGGCATCTCGGCGCCCGCCCCCGGGCCCGCCATCAGCGACGGGAGCAGTGTATCCGGGGTCAGGCTTGTAGCGCCCCCGAAGGGCTTCTAGCTTGAAGAATCAGGCCGACCCTGCCCACGACCTCGCCTGACGGATTCGTCGGAAAGGGGGTAGCGATGGGCAGGACGCGTTCGGAGAAGCTGGAGCGACTGGTCGAGGAGCTGGACGCCATCGTCGCTCGCGCCGAGGTGCTCGAAGAGCGGTACGCGGATCAGCTACAGATCCTCCACCCCGATCAGGCCCCCGCCGGCCTCAACCTGCTCCACTACCTGGCTCTTCGTGAGAGCGACATCCGGGGGCTCCAGTATGATCTCGCCTCCGAGGGTCTCTCGAGCCTCGGGCGCTCGGAGTCCCACGTCATGGCCAGCGTATGCGCGGTCCGCCGTGCCGTTCGCCAGATGCTGGGCATCGACGCGCCCTGTCCCCGCCCGCCGGTGAGCCTCCGGCAGGGGCGCGACCGGATCCGGCGCCGCACGAACAGCCTGTTCGGACGGAAGCAGAAGGGTAGCTCGGTCCGGATCATGGTGACCCTTCCGATCGAAGCCGCGCACGAGTACGAGCTCGTCCGCGACATGATGAAGGCCGGCATGAACTGCGCTCGGATCAACTGCGCCACGGGTGACGCGTCGGACTGGGAGAAGATGGTCGAGCACGTGCACCGTGCGCGCGAAGCCACCGGGCGCTCCTGCACGATCTTCATGGATCTGGCGGGGCCCAAGATCCGCACCGGTGGCCTGATCCCGGGTCCGCGAATCGCCAAGGTCAAGCCGGGCACCGACGAGCGTGGCTGCGTCGACCATCCGGCGCGACTCGACTTCGTTCCCGAGGGTTCGGATTCCCGCGGTGGCTCGGGACTTCGGCTCCCCGTGTCCGGTCCGGTGTTCGACGCGCTGACGCCGGGTCGCACCGTGCAGTTCCAGGACACCTCAGGCAACGCCGTCTCGGTCGAGATCGAATCGGCCAACGAGCGGTTCGCGACGGCCAAGTGCTGGCGCCACGCCTTCGTAGGAACCGGGGATCCGGTGTGGGTGCAGGATGAGGATGGGTCGACGGTGGCCGAGGGCGTGTTCGGGTCCCTGCCCGAGGTGCAGCCGCACCTGTTCCTCCGGGTCGGCGACACCCTCGTCATCCACAAGGACGGTCGGCCGGGAGAGAACGCGAAGCCGAGCGAAGACGGGCGTGGAGCGGTCCCAGCCCACATAAGCTGCGGCATGCCCGACGTGCTGGATCGCGTCGAGGCCGGCCACGAGGTGGTGCTCGACGACGGCAAGTTCCGGGGGCGCGTCCGCGAGGTCGGCCCGGAAGGCGTCGTCGTGGACATCACCCACGGCGCTCCCGGCGGGGCCAAGCTCAAGCCCTTCAAGGGCATCAATTTCCCAGAGTCCAACACCGGCCTGTTCGGCCTGACGGAGAAGGACCGGCGTGACCTTCCCTTCGTGGTCGAGCACGCCGACGGCGTGAACGTCTCCTTCGTGAACCACCCGGACGACGTGGAGGACCTCATCGACGAGTTGGAGGCCGCGGGCGCCCAGGATCTGGGCCTCGTGCTCAAGATCGAGACCCTCATGGGGGTGAGGAATCTCCCCGGAATCCTTCTGGCGGCCATGGAGTGGCCGAAGGTCGGCGTCATGATCGCCCGGGGCGACCTCGCGGTGGAGGTCGGCTGGACCGAGCTCGCGAGGACTCAGGAGGAGATCCTCTGGCTCTGCGAGGCGGCCCACTTCCCGGTGATCTGGGCGACCGAGGTCCTGGCGAAGCTGGCGAAGAAGGGCGTCCCGTCTCGAGGGGAGATCTCCGACGTGGTCATGGCGGAGCGCGCCGAATGCGTGATGCTCAACAAGGGCCCTCACATCACGACCACCATCGAGACGCTCGACGCGATCCTGGCGTCCATGCAGGACTATCAGACGAAGAAGGTCAGCCTGCTTCCCGCGCTGGACCTCGAGATGCCGGACCCCGAGGAGGTCGGGCGCGCGATCGGCGACCGCCAGTGGCGGTGGCTCGAGGCGTAGCGGTCAGCCGGAGGGGCGGCGCGCCGAGGGGTAGTCGACGATGTTCTCCCACTCCGAGGCGTCCGAGCGTGCGACCACGGCCACGACCGGCTCCGTGTCGCTGAGGTTGATCACCTCGTGCGGCACCCCGGGCTCGATGAAGATGAAGTCGCCGGCCTGGTTGTCCATCGAGCGGGAGAGCCCCTCGCCGTATTCGTGGCGGACGCGTCCCTGAAGGATGAAGAGCATCACCTCGAAGTCGACGTGGACGTGGGCGTAGGCCACCGCTCCGG
>Ga0209536_100011467_pt1 | contig 12975 bp, 10 predicted proteins | sample DeeMarSeWOR28_12_FD_187461 | JGI IMG/M metagenome (GOLD analysis project Ga0209536, IMG submission 187461) | Marine sediment microbial communities from White Oak River estuary, North Carolina - WOR-2-8_12 (SPAdes) (version 2) | ecosystem: Environmental > Aquatic > Marine > Intertidal zone >...
CTCCCTGAAAAATTTTTACTTTATTCCCAATTCGCGCACCATTATAGATTACTGCATGAGGACCTATAATGCAATCGTTACCTATTTCAACATCTCCTTCAATAACCGCATACGGACCAACTGAAATATTATCACCAATTTTTGCTTCGGGATTTACCAGTGCAGTAGGATGGATGTTCTTCATTTTGATTCAGATGGGATGTTTGTATTTGGTTTATCAACAACACCCGCCATAAAATCAGCTTCAGCTACCAGGACTTCATTAACGAATGCTTTGCCTTTCATAAGAATCACTTTACTTTTCTTTTGAACAAGCTCAATTTCCATAAAAAGCTGATCGCCCGGAACAACTGGTTTTCTGAATTTTGCATTGTTTATCTGCATAAAGTAAACAAGATGATTTTCAGGATCAGGGATAGAACCCAGGAGAAACACGCCACCAGTTTGTGCCATTGCTTCAAGTATTAAAACACCGGGCATAATAGGATTACCGGGAAAGTGTCCCGGGAAAAATGGTTCATTTGCCGTAACCGATTTCACGCCAACAACTTTTTTATCAACTTCAAGATCTATTATTTTATCAACAAGAAGAAAAGGATATCTGTGAGGAAGAATTCTTTCAATTGCATTTGCATCGAATACCACACCTTCTTTTTTTACGAGCTGAAATTTCTTTACAAGTTTTTTCTGCTGATATAATTTGCGCACTTGTTTTGCAAATTCAACATTCGCTTTGTGACCAGGTCTTGCAGCCAATATCTGTGCTTTAAGAGGAGCACCTATCAATGCAAGATCACCAATTAAATCCAGAAGCTTATGTCTTACAGGTTCATTTTTAAATCTTAATTCTTTGTTATTAAGAATGCCATTGTTGCCAAGAGCTATTTTTTCTTCTACCCCAATTTTTTTTGCAAGATCTTTCAGTTGTTTTTCATCCAGCTTGTGATCAACAATTACAACTGCATTATCAATATCTCCCCCTTTAATTAATCCCTGATCGGCTAATTGTTCAACTTCACTTAAAAAACAAAATGTTCTTGCCGGTGCAAACTCGGTTGCAAACTCTCTTTCAAAATCAAATAAACCTGTATGCTGACTACCCAATGCGGGATTCTGATAATCAACCATCACTGTTACACGATAATCATCCAGAGGAAGAGCTACAATATCGATCTGCCTATCATCCTCGTGATGCATTATTGTCTGATCTATTACCAGGTAATCTTTAGGTGCATCCTGTTGTTCAAACCCGGCTTTCTGCAATACTTCTACAAAGGGTAAAGAACTTCCGTCACCAACCGGTGGTTCAATTCCTTCAACTTCTATAATAATGTTATCAATCTGCAATCCCATTATCGCAGCAAGAACGTGCTCAACAGTATGGACTTTTGCATCACCAATACCAATAGTAGTTCCGCGGGAAACATCAACAACATTATCAGCAATAGCCGGAATCTCAGGATTTCCACCAAGATCGGTTCTTACAAATTTAATTCCATGATTTTCAGGTGCAGGTTTGAAGGTCAGTTTACATTCAGTTCCAGTGTGAAGTCCGGTTCCGGTCATTGATACAGCTTTAGCTATAGTCCTTTGTTGTTCAAGCATTTAGAAATCCGTTTTAATTTACGATTTGAAAGTATTAATTGATATGAAAATTAGCAAGATGAGGTATGATTTCCAATAAACGTGATTAGTTAGTTATCTGGTTGTGTCAGGATTTTTTTGATGAAAGCATCTTTTTAAGTTTATCTATTTCTGCTTCTAAGTTTTTAATCCGTTCTACATACTCAGGAAAATTTCTGAAATGAGCTTCGAGCACTTTCGCCTTTTTTGCTTCTTTAGCAGGATAACCAAAATATAACCCGGGTTTAGAAATTGTTTTTGGTACACCAGATTGAGCCATAAGGATAACGTTATCTGTAATTTCAAGGTGTCCCGCAATTCCCACCTGACCAGCAACTATAACATTTTTCCCGATCTTTACACTTCCTGAAACTCCACTCTGAGCAGACATTACTGTATTATTTCCGACAGACACATTATGTGCAATCTGAACAAGGTTATCAATCTTTGCACCTTTTTGAATAACTGTGCTTCCAAGTGCTGCTCTGTCAATCGTAGTATTCGCACCTATTTCCACATCATCCTCAATTACTACGTTGCCAATTTGAGGAATTTTATTATAAACTCCTTTATCATCTTTTTGATATCCGAATCCATCAGCTCCTATCACAGCACCAGCATGAATAATTACCCTTTTCCCGATTTTACAATCTTCTCTTATACTTACATTCGGATAAATAATTGTATCATCTCCTACTTCTATATTTTCCATTAACACAGTGTTATGAAAAATTTTAACATTATTCCCGATAACACAATTTGAAGAGATAACCACATTTTTACCGAGTGAAAGATTTTCTCCAACTTTTGATGTTTGATGAACGAACGCTGTTTTATCAACACTAACAAGTGAAGCTGGCTGAGAAAAAAATTTCATTATCAGTGAGGTGAAGGCTTTTTCGGGTTCCTCCACTTCAATGTAAGAGATATCATTCCTGGATTTGTTGAAACCCGGTTTAACTAATATTGCTGAAGCTGAAGTACTTTCAAAAAACTTATCGTAGGCAGACAAGTAAAGAAAAGTAAGATCACCTGCTTGTGCTTCTTCAATTCTTGCCAGAGAATTAATTTTCATATCGGGATTACCGGATAAGTTCCCCTTTACCAGTTCGGCAATTTTTGATAACGGAATATTTAGATCTTTATTCAAGCTTAAGTTTTTCCAAAACCTGAGTTGTTAAATCGTATTCATCTTTTGCATAGAGAAAAAGTATATCACCGCTTCTGTCAAATACAAAATCAAGTTCTTCCTCTACAGCTACCTGCTGAATGACCGTAAATATTTTATTCTGAATTGGTTTCATCAGTTCATTTTGCTTCTGGAATAATTCTCCGTTTGCACCAAACTTTTTATCACGATAATCATCTATCTCTTTTTCAAGCTTTGTGATCTCTGCAAGAGCCTCGGCACTAGTTTGCTCAGTCATTGTAAGTTTTCTTTTTTCGTAATCTTCTTTTTTTGCTTTAAGCTCAGTTTCCATTTTTTTCAATTCATTCTGCCATTCCTGTATTAGTGCATCCAGCTTTTGTCTTGCATCCTGCACATCAGGTAGGTTATCCATAATAGCATCTGAATCAATATAACCTATTTTTAATTGAGCATTGCTTACTGAAGCAAAAAGAGAAAGGAATACAAAAAGAGAAATGAAAGTGAATTTCATAATGACTCCGGGGAGTATAAATAATTAATACAGGTTCTTTCTGTAAAAAGAAAGAACCTGTAACAAAAAATAAATGAAATTATTTGCCCCTTTTCAAATGATCTAACACTTTGAATGTAACATCGTATGCTGCATCAGCATATAGCAGGATGATATCGCCGCTTTTATCGAAAACAAACTGCATACCTTCTGTTTTGGCAACAGTTTCAATACCAGCATAAATTCTCTTCTTAACCGGTTCAAAAATTTCTTCTTGCTTTACATAAATTTCACCATTCGGCTGACCAAATTTCTGATTTCTAAAACCCAAGATATTTTGCTCCATTGCAATAAGTTCTTGTTGTTTAGCTAGTTTCTGCTCATCAGTCATTGTAGCGGTCTGTTTCTGATAGTCAGTAAGTAGTTGCTGATAGGAAAGAGTCATTGAATCAAGCTGGTTTGACCAGAGGTTTGTAATTGCGTCAAGATCGCTCTGGGCTTTTATTGCTTCAGGCAGCTGCGCAAGAATAATCTGGGAATCAACATACCCAATTTTCTGTTCAGATTGAGCAAACAAGGTAACCCCGAAAAGAATAAATAAAATCAACAAATATTTTTTCACAGTATTTTTTCCTTTTATTATGATGAATAAAATTAAACTAAAACCCTCGCCCGAATTGAAAATGGAACAACCATTCGGGATCTCTTCCATCCACAATTTTTCTATCAAAACCATAACCAAAGTCAAATCCGATTAAGCCAATCGGATTAATTAATAACCTTGCACCTACTCCGGCTGATCTTCTCATATCAAAAATATCGGTTTTGTCAAAACTTTCAAAAACGTTACCTGCTTCCGCAAACGTTAACAGGTACAACGGAATCGGTTCAAGCGTAACTGCAAAACGCAATTCTGCTCCGATCTTTGAATAAACTCTTCCACCAATTACCTGTCCGAACACATTTCTTGGTCCAACACTTCTATCTTCATAACCCCTTAATGGAACCGTCGCAATTACGAGACCATTACCACCCATATAGAAAAATTCAAAAGGTTGAATAGGTGTACCCTTCACTATTTCATCAATGTAACCAAAATCTGCAACTGTGTAAAATGCAACTCTGTTAGAGTTGAACAAACGTTTATACCATTCGGCTTTGAATAAATTCTTTGTGTAATCAACATCGCCGGGTAAAAAAGGACCTCCTGAAACTTCCAAGTCTAAAGTAAATGCAGAACCTTGCGACGGGAAAATTGGATTATCAATATTTCTTCTGCTAAATGTGACACCAAGTGTATATTGGTTTGTAATTCCTTCCTGATAAAAATTCTGTCCTTCAAGCACGTTGTTATATTGATACCTAAGTCTTCCCTGGACATAGAAAAAGTCATCGGGCCACTTCAATCTTCTACCCACACGTAAAGTAACACCGGTCTGGCTTAAGTCATAAACATATTGTTGTCTTGTATCGAAGACGTCCATTCCAACAGAAGTCGGTGTGTCAAATAACCAGGGCTCAGTAAAACCAACTGTGAAAGTTCTGTAAATATTTCCAAAACCAAACTGCCAGTTGAAATTTAAGATCTGTCCGCCACCAAGTGAGAATGGTTCAGCAATTGAAAAGTTAGTGAGAGTTACACCAATCGATCCGCTGAAACCAAAACTTCCGCTGTATCCAACGGATGCATTCAAATAATCACTTGATTTTTCTTCTACATTAAATATCACAGCTACTGAACTGTCGCTTTCAAGCTTTGTATCTATTCCGCCCGGACCATAAAGCTTTTCTGCGCTAAAGTATTGAAGGTTTGCAAGTTGCTGAACGCTTCTAAAAAGAAATGCACGGTTGAAGTAATCACCCGGGACTGTGTATAGCTCTCTTCTGATTACTTTGTCTTTAGTTTTTGTGTTACCAGAAATTTCAACCCTGGATATTCTGAACTGATTTCTCTCTTCAACTCTTATATGCAAATCAATTGAATCAGGAGCAACCTTTTTTTCTTCAGCTTGTGCATTAAATGTGAGATATCCGTTATCAAGATAAAGAGCAGACACATCAGTTTGTGCTTCGTTACCACGAAGGTTCTGTTGAAACTTTTCGTAGTTGTACACATCACCTTTCGCAAAGTCTAATCTTTCATTCAGCAGATTATCAGAATAAACAGTGTTGCCCTCCCAGCTAATGTTTCTGATTTTATACTGCGGGCCTTCGTAAAGGTTCATAACAATTTTCAAATCTTTCTTATCGTTTGAATAGATAAGTGTGTCTTCCAAAATTTCTGCATCACGGTAACCGTTCTCTTTGTAATAGTCTACGACGAGTTGTTTGTCTTTTTCATACTCCTTAGGTTTAAACTGTGCGCTTGACCAGAACTTCCACCAGACTGATTCACTTGTTTCTTCCATTTCACCGGCAAGGTCATCATCATCGAAAACAGTATTACCGGCAAACTCAATTTCTCTGACAATAACCTCATCACCTTCTTCAATTGTAAGTTTTAAAAGCACACGTTCTTTTATTTTTGAAATTAAGTCTGAATAGATTATCTCATCGCTTTCATAAGTGTATTCATACTCATCCGAAAAATCACTTCTATTCCTCCAGGTAACAATTATCTCATCATCCACAGTATCGGCACTTACATATTCAAAAATGTCATCTGATATTTCTGCATTAAGAAAGCCTTCTTCTGCGTATAAATCTTTTACTCTTAATTTTAATTTTGAAATGGATTGAGGTGAAATGACTGTTCCTCGCAGAAATGTAATTTTCTGTTCAATATCTTCAATATCAATTTCATCATTGCCTTCAACTACAACACGCTCCAACCTTGGATATTCATTGACTTTAATAAGAAGGAATACACCCTCATTAATTTCCCTGTCTATAAGAATCTGGATGTCCGAAAAAATATTTAAAGTCCAAAGTTGTCTTATTGCACTTAAGGTTTGATCTCCGGGCACCTGAATTTCCCCACCAACTCTTAGCCCGCTATTGGCAATTATTGTTGCAGCATCTGCTGATTTATTACCTTCTACCGATATACCTAAAATCTTGTAGCTTTTTTGAACTCCCTGTGGAAAGGCAGCAACAGAAAATATTAAGGCTATTAGTAAAAACGCCAGCCTATGACACTTCAAGAGGTGAATCCTTTTTATGTTTTTCGTCAACTGAGTTATGGATCTGCTCACTTACTTTTCCAAATCTTCTTTCTCTTTTTTGATATTGCTTGATTGCCTCGTATAAATGATTTCTGGAAAATTCAGGCCAAAAGACATCAAGTATAACAAACTCTGAGTAGGCAATCTGCCACAACAGAAAATTACTTACTCTAAACTCACCACTTGTTCTTATTAGCAATTCAGGATCCGGAATATGTTTGGTAGTTAGTTTGTCTGAAATACATTGTTCAGAAATGTCTTTTACAGATAGCTTGTCGTCAGAAACATCCCTGGCAATACTTTTTACTGCTTCCAGTATTTCCCATCGTCCGCTGTAACTAAGTGCCAGATTCAGAGTCATTCTTTTATTATTCCTTGTTCGTTCAATATCTTCATTAAGCTGCTTCTGTACGACGGAAGGCAGCGACTCAATGTTCCCGATACAGGTAAGCTTAATATCATTTTTATTCAGCTCATCAAGTCTGTCTTTAAGACTTTTTAATAACAATCGCATTAATGTAGAGACTTCATCCTTGGGTCTTTTCCAGTTTTCTGTTGAAAATGTATAGAGTGTAAGATATTTAACTCCTATCTCTGCACAAACCTCAACAATTTCTCTAACTGTTTCCACACCCCTTCTATGCCCTGCAACACGTGGTAAACCCCTTTTCTTTGCCCATCTGCCGTTACCATCCATTATTATTGCAATGTGAGTAGGGATTTCACCGCTCTTTTTAAGTTCTTCCTGAAGAGCCTTATCGGATTGTGATTTTTTTCCTGCCAATCTCAAAATCTTAATTTTAAAAAGCCTGTAAAGTTATACTTGGATGCTTATAAAATCAAGATAAACATTTACACAACTTAGTAAATGAAAGTAACCTCGAGGGTAATAATACTATGCCGGACGGGAGGAGTAAAGGTAAAAATTGTATGCCTGAGTGAACTTTTTAAGAGAAAAATATTTGACGGGATTGGTTTGTGCTTTCATGACTGTTAAAATTGTTCTCTTCAATACGAACGAGCTTAATGTTTTTCCTGATCGTTTCGTCAAGTGATGCCATAAGTTCTTTAACCTGTTTGAAGTGATTATCATCAACACCAATGAAGAGAGTTATAGTTTTATTTGATGTCCGTGATTTTCTGGTCGCAAGATAACTTAACTTTTCCAGGAGATCGGGATTGAAAATATCTTCCTTATCCAGAACAATACCGATAGCATATTTTTCTTTTAATCTTCCTACAGCATCTACCTTGAAATTTCCTACATTTGCCGGTTCGGGCAGATATGTGCCTAAACGTCTGCTGATAGTAAAGAAACCAAGACGCCAGAACTCATTTACCAACAAATCGATTGCTCTTTTCTCTGATATGTTCATATCTGATCCTTTCTAAACTGCGAATGAATTAATTGGAATTCGTGGTGAAAATCTGAATGACTCGACTATCCTGATATTAGCAATCTTATCATACTCAAATTTTCTTATTTCGTTTGTGCTCTTTAACCTGCCATAAATTACTTTTTTGCCTGCCCGGTTCCGTGTGATATAATATGGTTCCAGGTTAACCTCCTGCAAATGATAAAGGAACCGTAGATTATTTCTATTACGAATAGCTTGTATAAAAATATCTGATTTCATTTTTGCTCCTTTTTAGTTTAACCAGCGAACAACGCCCTTCACTTTACCAATCAGTTTAAAATCATCTTCATGTTTTATTTCGATTGGTAAATAAGCATTATTCTCTGCTATGAGAGTTATTTTCTTATCTGAAAGTTCAAAACGCTTAACCGTTGCCTCATCATTTAGCATAGCTACTACAATATCACCGTTTCTTGATTGCTCACCCGGAGAAACAATCACCAGATCGCCATCATTTATTCCTGCATTTATCATACTGTCTCCTTTAACACGTAATGCAAATGCATCTTCTGCTCGCTTTAAGAATGTTGGGTCAACAACTAAAGAACCTTCCATATTTTCAATTGCAGTAATTGGTAGGCCTGCTGCAACTCTTCCTATAACCGGGATTTTTACAAAAACACTTTCCTCATTTAAATATCTGTCGCTGAAGTCTTCATCTGTTCTTTTGACCATCGATATTCCACGACTAGCATTACTCTCAATATTTATATAGCCTTTCTTTACTAAAGCTTCAAGGTGCCTTTTAACCCCGAAGGTCGAGGATATTTGGAAATGCTTTCCAATTTCCCTTAAAGTAGGAGGAAAACCGCTTTCCTGTGTGAATTGCTGAATGAATAGCAGGATTTCGTTTTGTCTGTCAGTTAGTTTGTTTTTCATTTTAGTGCTCAATTGTTCACTACAAATATAGTGCACATTTGAACACATGTCAAGAGATCTCAGAAAATTTTTTTTGTTAATCTATTTGAGGTATTAGAAAGGAAAAAAGGTAGAAGTCTGATCTTAGACTCCTACCTGAAAATTTAATTTAAGATGGAACTACTTCCTTCTGCTCGATAGGAATCAACCAGTTATGAACATCTTCTTTTGATCCATACTGGATTGAGGTTATTTCATTAAACAATTTAATATCCAGTTCGCCTGGTTTTCCATCATTTAATGTCATCAGTTTATCTTTATAAGTAAGCCATCCAACTGATGAAATTATGGCTGCAGTTCCGGTTCCAAATACACCAATCAATTCACCCTTATTGTAAGCATTGACTAATTCATCAATCGTAATATCACGTTCAACAATATTCATCTTCCACTCTTTTAAGATTTCAATTACAGATCTTCTTGTAATGCCCGGTAAAATACTGCCATTTAGTTTAGGAGTAACAATTTCATTCTTAAGGTTGATGAATATATTCATCGTACCAACTTCTTCAATATATTTTTGCTCTACACCATCCAACCATAAAACCTGAGTAAACCCTTTTTTAACTGCGGCCTGACCAGCTAATAAACTGGCTGCATAGTTGGCAGGAGTTTTACATTCGCCAAGACCTTTCCGAACAGCCCGAACATATTCATCAGTGACAAGAATTTTAACAGGTTTGAATCCTTCAGGATAGTATGCACCAACAGGTGACAAAAGTAAAACAAATTTGTATTCCTTTGCAGGTTTTACACCAAGAAATGGATCTGTTCCATAAATGAATGGTCTTATGTAAAGCGATTCCCCATGCTTGTTTGGAATCCATTCTCTTTCAATGTTAACAAGTTCTTTTAATGCTTCAAGTGTAAACTCAACATCAATTTCAGGAATGCAAATTCTTCGTGAGGAGTTATTTAATCTTTCAAAATGTTTATCTGCTCTGAAAAGAACTATATCTCCTGATTGCTGTTTGAAAGCTTTCATACCTTCAAAAACAGCCTGTCCATAGTGTATAAACATTGATGCAGGATGAACAGCTAAATCTTCTACAGGTCTGATAGTTGGATTATGCCAGCCAAGTTTTTCACTATAATTCATCTCGAACATATGATCAGTAAAAATTTTTCCGAAGCCAAGGGATTCAGGCAGGTTAATCTTGGATTTTCTTTCTTTTAGGTTGAATTGAATTGGTTCCATAATTTGCTCCAGAATTTTCTAAAACTTGATTACATGGTACTCAATTTTAAAGAGATTTTAAACTGAATAATTGATGAATTTTAAGCCCCAATCTGCTAACTAAAAAATTCGGACTAAAATAGAAATGTCCAGAGAAAATAATCCAGAATTAAAATCAATGCGGCAGAAAGAACAAACGAACGGATTGTTGAAAGACCTACTCCTTCTGCTCCACCAGATGTTTTAAAACCAATATGACATCCCAGCAAAGCAGTAACTCCTCCGAAAATAACAGTTTTGATCAATCCTCCTGTTAAATCGGAAAATTCAAAAAATTGTCTTACAGAGCTGAAAAAAACATTAAATGAAACATGAAGGAAATAATCAGAAACAACATAAGCACCTATAACGGCTATAAAATTTGCGAAGATTACCAGGATGGGCATCATTAAAACTGAAGCCAGAAATCTTGGCATTGCAAGGTATCTTACGGGATCAATAGCCATTATTTCAAGTGCATCTATCTGTTCAGTTACTTTCATGGTTCCCAATTCTGCAGCGATCGATGCACCAACTCTTCCTGCAATTACTATCCCGGTTAATACTGGTCCAAGCTCTGTAATGATAGCCCGGCTAGTCGTTCCACCTAGCAGTGATAAAGGTGCAATACCTTTAAGTTGATACGCTGCCTGCCATGCAGCAACTGCCCCTGTAAACGTTGCAATAATAATCACCAGTGGAAGCGAATCAACTCCGATGTGTTCCATTTGATAGAGAACCTGCTTCCGGGTTCGATGTAGGTTTTTAAGATTTTTTACTATGCCAAATAAAAGAAGAAAGATCTGACCAAATTCCTCAAGGAACTGCATTGATCTTTTTCCTATTAATTGAAAAATTTTTTTGAGCATAAAGAAAAATTATTGAACTATATCAGAATTTACTAAAAAATTTGTCTTGTATTCCGGCGCTTTAACCTTAATTTCTACAAAATTATTTCTAATATTGTTACGATGAAAACTTACTTAGGTATCATTATGAGAAGAAGATAATAACTAATAACCTTCTTTTGGTGTCACTAATATTCGGAAAGAAGCGTGAATATTTATTCACATTCAGCAATTAAGCCTTTATTGATTGAATTATAAGTGATTGTCAGGAAAATTAAAAAACTGAAGTTATAACTCAATTTTTAATTGTTTTAAGCATTAGAGTAGCATTATAATTGCTATCAATAAGGTGAGGATTCTCGTGAAGGGCAAACACCGAAGCAGGCTTTCGGTCATTCCAATCAACAAATTTTATGGAAGAGAGTATTACAATTCTTTTTGATCAGATTCCATTGGGGATAATAACGTTCTCCCGTGAGGGAGATGTGGAATATATTAACCATAGCTTGCAGAAACTAAGTCTTCTTTATCAGTTCAATGCAGACTGGCAAAACCTAAATCTATTTAAACAGAACATTTTCCTGTCAACAAACATAGTTAAGGAACTAAAAGAAGTTATCAAAGGGAAAACTTTTGAAAAAAATATAAAACAAACGGAAATCATAAGCAGTGAAAAAATATACTTAACGGTAAAGGGTGCTCCTATCTACGAAGGTGAAAATATTTCCCGGGGTCTGCTTATAATTGAAGATCATAAGATACCTGCAGCAGATGATAAGGAATATGTGCTAAAATCTAAGTTCGGCGAACATATTGTTAGTAAAAGTAATCAGTTTGTAATAGTTACAGATTTAACGGGTGATATCAAATACTCACTGGGAAAAGATAATCCGCAGCTAAGACTTAACCGAAAAGATGTAACTGGAAAAAACATCGGAGAACTTTTTAGTACATCGGTTAATCAAAAAATTCTTGAAGGATACAATAATTCCATCAAGTACAGAACACCACGGGTAGTTCAGTTTGAAGTGCTGCAAGAGACTTCCGTTAAAGTTTCCTGTACAATTGAGCCTGCAGTTACAGAACGTGGTGTAGTTGAATTTATCTATCTGATCTTTGAAGAAACTATTAAGAAAGAAGACGACTTAAACCCATTTCTTGAAAAATTAATTTTATCTGATGTTCTGCAACATATCTCGGATAAAAAAGAATTTGCATTGCTGCTTATCAGAAAAAATGGAGAACTTATTTCTGGTCATGAAAATTTGAAGAAAATTCTCGGATCAGAATCAAAATATTCGTCAGTACAATATCTTACAGATATCTTCCCGTCTCTCACAACTGATGAGATTTACAGAATAGAAAGAAGACTTGAAGCAGGAAATTCATATGAAGTGACTGCAATCTGTAAGGATTATGGTCACGGAAATTTGCCGGTCAATTTAATGTTTATGAATTCTTCTGAAGATAGTACGGTAACTTTAGTTCTTTGCACCTTAATAGGATGTGCAGTTAGTATTTCTAATATGGCATATGGCAGATTGGAAACTCCCCGGTATCCAATTGAAGAGATTTCTGAACCAATCTGCAAGATCAATATTAATGGAGCCATTCTTTACGCAAACAAAGCATTCAAATCGAAGTTGATGTTTTCAGACATAGACTTGTACGAAAAGAATTTTTTTGAGCTATTCTATACCAAAACTTTGGACAATATAAAATCCGAGCTATCTAGTTTAAAGAAGGGTGAGATAAAAACTATTCAGGCTAAAATAATTGACAGCACAAGCAGTGAAATAGATACAAATCTCTCTTTTAAAGTTGAGGAACTGGCTGATGATAAGCCTCACACAATCTATTGCTTCCTTGGTAAGGTTTATGAGCTCGAAAAAGAAAAACATATTAATATTTATCAATCCCTCTTTAGGGAAGCCGGCAATGGAATGGCGGTTGAACATGACGATAAAATAATGCTGGCAAATGATGCTTTTGCATTTTTATTCGGATATGAATCAATTGGCGAACTGGAAGATAAAAACATTCTCGAATTAGTTGCGGAAGAGGATGTATCAAAAGTATCTAATTACCTGTTCCTGAAAAAAACCGGAAAACCAACACCAGATAAAATTGAATTCCTTGCATTAAGAC
>Ga0209536_100011468_pt1 | contig 12975 bp, 7 predicted proteins | sample DeeMarSeWOR28_12_FD_187461 | JGI IMG/M metagenome (GOLD analysis project Ga0209536, IMG submission 187461) | Marine sediment microbial communities from White Oak River estuary, North Carolina - WOR-2-8_12 (SPAdes) (version 2) | ecosystem: Environmental > Aquatic > Marine > Intertidal zone >...
TGTTCTTGAATGGTTACGTCGATAAATATAATGTTGCTACTAATACATGGACACAAGCAGCAACACTAACTCAGAACGGATCATGGTTGCATTCCACAGTTTACCAGAATGAGGTATATCTCGTAGGTTGGGAATTATCAAGATTCTACAAATATACACCTGCAACCGATCAGTGGACACAGCTTGCAGATCTTCCTTATTTTGTTACCGGTAGTTCTTTAAGATGTGTTGACGATAAGATTTACTGCGTTGGTGGATCATCAAGTTTTGGTGGGGCTGGCTTTAACAATACTTTAGTTTATGATATTGGAACAAATCAATGGACAGATGCAGGAATATTTCTAACTGATGACAGAGCCTATATGGCTGATGTTATTTATAAGAATAATTTCTACGTCATAGGTGGACTGGGTGTCGGTGCAAACGCTGTTAACACTGTTGAATTAATAGTAACGGGGCCTTCTGCTGTTGAAACAATCGAAGGGATTCCTCAGGAATTTCAATTAACTCAAAACTATCCAAACCCTTTCAATCCCTCAACAAGGATTTCTTTTTCAATTCCGAATGAAGAATTCGTTTCACTCAAGGTCTTCAACTCATTAGGTCAAGAGGTTGCTGAATTAGTTAGCGAGACTATAACAGCAGGCAATTACTCCGTTTCGTTTAATGCTGGTGGATTAACCAGTGGGGTTTACTTCTATAAGATCAAAGCAGGTAGTTTCACTGAAATCAAAAAAATGATGTTGATTAAGTAATCAACATGAGATTATCCTAAAAACGAAATAACAGGAGGTTAAAAATGAAAATTCATCTACTAGGTGAAAATTATCTAAAGATAATTCTACAGGTTTTATCATTACTAATATTCTTTTCTAACAATCTTCTTTCTCAGCAGCCAGAATTGATCTGGTTAGGTACACTTGGTGGTAATGACAGTGAAGCACGTGCAGTTTCAGCAGATGGATCAGTAATAGTAGGTGTTGCCAAGGATGCAAATGGCAATCCACGTGCATTCAGATGGACAGAAGCAACAGGAATTCAGGATCTTGGTACACTAGGTGGTGTTTGGAGTGAAGCTACAGATATTTCCGCGGATGGATCAGTTATAGTTGGCTGGTCTTACGATGCCAATGATATTTATCGAGCTTTTAAATGGACAGCTGCATCAGGTATGCAGGATTTGGGTGCTGGAGATTATAGCAAAGCTTATGGTATCTCCGGCGATGGCTCAGTGATTATAATAGATATTTATCCTAGCGCTTATCGGTGGACGCTTTCAGGTGGATTAGAAAATTTAGGATCACTTGGTGGAGATTGGACCTCACCCAGTGATATTTCATATGATGGCTCCAAAATAACCGGATTCTCACGTAACAGTGCTACTGATCCCTATGCTTTTCGCTGGGTTGAAGGAGTTGGAATGGAGCAGATAGGTACTTTTTACAGTTTTGGAAGAGGAATTTCAGGAGATGGAAATACAATTACTGGATTTGAAACAGGAAGCGCTGGATTATATCGTGCTTTCAAATGGACAGAAAGTGGTGGTTTTACTTTTAATATTGCAGGGAATTTCAGCCAGGGTAATGCAGTTTCTGGAAACGGAGGTATTATAGTTGGAGATTTCGGTGATGGTGCCTTCCGCTTATCAGATGCAGGAGGTTTGCAATCACTAAACCAGGTTTACTCAAATCTTTTAACTTCAGGTTCTGACTTATATGTAGCTCTTGGAATATCTCCAAATGGTCTCTTTATAGTTGGTCAAGGAACCAACGGAGCAACTTCACAAGATGAAGGTTTTTTGCTGGCTACTTATGGCACCAACTTGGTCATTACTACACTCACCGCAGAAGCTGTTACAGGCAGCCAATCATTAGAAGTTTCAAGTACAACCGGATTTTATATCGGTGATAATATAAAAATTAATCCCGGTGGTGTGAATGAAGAAGACAATGTAATAACCGGCTTTGGTTCTTTTTTACTCCAGAATCCTTTGCAATACGATCACTTCATCGGCGAGGTAGTCTTAAATCTAAATCCGACAGCGGTGGAGCAATCTAATTCAGATATACCTTCAGGTTATGCACTGTTAAATAATTATCCCAATCCATTTAATCCATCAACAACAATTTCATTTTCAATTCCCAATGAAGAATTTGCTTCTTTGAAAGTTTTTAACTCTTTGGGTGAAGAAGTTGCCGAACTTGTTAAAGAAATAGTTCCTGCAGGAAATTATTCTATTTCGTTTGATGCAAATGTGTTAACGAGTGGAATATACTTATATCAGATTAAAGCAGGAAATTTTGTTGAAACAAAGAAGATGATTTTAATTAAGTAAAATTTATTAGTTACAAATTTTAGGAGGATTAGGAGTATGAAGTCCAGAAAAATTTACAATACGTTCGTCTTGGTCTTTGCTTTAATAATAATTCAATCTAAAACAAATGCACAGCTTGTCATGACGGTAAACTCTTTAGCTGATGATCAATATGCTTACGCATGGGATGATCCAAATACACCTGAAGATGAATCGATAGATGGAATATGTGAAGATGAATTAGGAAGATGTACTATCAGGGCAGCGATTGATGAATCAAATAATATGGATACCCCAGTAGATTTAACATTTAGCGTAAGCGGTACAATTAATCTTATGGATATACTTTATCCGGTTAACGGTTCAATAATAACTGGTGGTCAAAATATTGAGATATCCGGCGGAAATTGTTTTGAAATAGATGAAAACACAAAGATAGCAGGGATTTTATTTGACAATGTATTTAATGCGATTTATGTCACCGGTAAAAACAACCAGATCGGTGGTGTGCTTAATGGAAATGTTTTTACAAATTGCTACGTGGCTGTAGAAATTGAGGGTGACTCTAATGAGGTAATATCAAATTACTTTGGAATAGATGTCAATAAAGTTTTGAAACCTAATCAGGTTGGCTTAATTATTTACGGACACCAAAATAAGATTGGAAGGTCAGTGGCCACTTATTCAAATACAATCTGTGGAAGTAGTATTGCCGGAATTATGATTTCCGATGGCAGTCATAATCAAATCAAAAATAATTTTATAGGAACCACTTCTGCTGGAGACTTGGGATTAGGAAACACCCAGGGAATTCTAATTGGAGGATCAAAGTATAACGATATTGGAGGCGAAAACACAACTGATAGAAATGTAATCTCAGGTAATTCAGTCGTTGGAGTTGCAGTTTCCGGTGTTCCACCAGATAATAATTCAGAAGGTAATTTTATTCAAAATAATATAATCGGATTGGATGGTTCACAATCTTTTGCTATCCCAAATGGAACTGGTGTTACATTTACAAATGCAGTCTGGAGCTCATTCATAAAGAATAATGTAATAGCTGGCAATTTATTGAACGGCATACATATTTTTGGGTATGATAACGAAAGTCGTAACACATTAAATAATATTGAAAATAATAGAATAGGAATAAATTCAAGTGGAAATATTTTTCCCAATGGAACCAATGGTATTCTTGTAATTGGAAACGTGGACAAACTTAACATTGGGACCGATGAAGGTGGAAATTTTTTGCCAAATACAATCGTGGGGAATTCTGGCTCTGGAATCAGGATAGAAACTGACTTCGGATTTTCTCCTTATAATATTGTATTCAGGAAAAATAAAATTTACCAGAACAATACGGCAAATCTTTTTGTCTCACCCCAAGCAAATAACAGCATACAACCTCCATATAGTCTTTCCTTTAGCAATAACACTATTGCAGGAATTCACGATGTCCCGGGTGCGCTCATAGATGTATATAAAGCAAATATAAATGAATTTTCACCCTCCGCCTATGAATGGCTGGGCTCAACAATAGTGGGAAGCAACAGCGTTTTTTCTTATGAAATTACCAATCCTTCAATCGAAGCAGTTTCATTAACTGCAACCACAAATGTTGGGAATACATCTGGTTTTGCTTTTATAGAGTTGATTACTGCTGTTGAAAAGGAGAATAATGAAATTCCCTCAGAATTTTCTTTGAAACAGAATTACCCCAATCCTTTCAATCCTTCAACAACAATTACTTTTTCAATTCCGAGTGAGGAGTTCGTTACCCTAAAAGTCTACAATTCCCTAGGAGAAGAAGTTGCGGAACTTCTGAATGAAACCAAATCGGCGGGTAATTACTCTATTTCATTTTCCGCCGTAGGGGGATCTGCCTCTGGCGGAGATGCAAACATGTTAACAAGTGGAATATATTTCTACAATCTTACAGCCGGTAACTATACTCAGACAAGGAAGATGATGCTTGTTAAATAAAAAGAAGAGGAGGCCGGAGATAGAAAAAACATTTGACCAGTTGGAGAAGAAAGAAAAGTTCTTCTCCTCGATGATGAAAATAATTTTCTTTATTGTGATCCTTTCTATGCTGATGATTGTATTAAGCATAGTAAGTTCTTTATGAAAAATATTTATCGGCGTCCCTTACTTTAAGCCTTTTATTTAAATAGGGAAAGGAAATAAATCTGGGGTAGTGGGCGCTGATTGTTATTTATTCAAGCGCTGCTTCTCTTTTGTAATTTCCGTTTGTGACTTCTCTTGCTGTCAAGTATGCCAGCCTAACTAAATTTTCATATAATTCGGGATTCAAGGTTTCGGGGGTATCTGTAGGTTGATGAATGTGATCATAGCTGTATTTAGATGCAAAATACAAACAGGGAATCCCTTTTTCATGAAAAGGAGTGGCATCAGCACCCCCTCCGCTCCAGGTTTCACTTACCATCAAATTGGAGTTTTCTTTATCGATTTTTTTTGCAAGGTTCCACAGCTCCGGTGAGCTTTTGCCATTGCCGATCTGAATGCTGTCTCCGTAACCGACACAATCAAGATTAAACATTGCGGTTATACTTTCAGGTTCGATATTTAAATTTTCTACAAAGTGCTTTGAGCCATATAATCCCTGTTCCTCGCTTGCAAAAAAGACAAAAAGAATGCTTCGTCTAGGTTTTAAATCACTTAATTGAAATGCCTCTGCAATCTCCAACAATCCTGCTGAACCGGAAGCGTTGTCATTTGCCCCCGGGAATAACAATCCTGCTTGAGAACCAACATGATCAAGATGAGCGCCAATAATCAGGTATTCATCTTTCAATACCGGATCGTTTCCCTCCAGAATTCCAGCCACGTTCATTGTTTTTGCATTTTTTACATATCTGGCATTCACTTTTATTCCGGCCTGGTTACCGGTAATAAATGAAAATGGCTTTTGAGCTCTATCAATTCTCTCCCGGCATTGTTCTACTGAATATCCTGTGGCAGAAATAAAATCATCTGCTGATTCTGACGAAATATGAAGTTGCGGAAAATCTTCAATTTGTTCTCCATCTCCGTGTGCTACGCTTCCTATTAAAGCCCGGGACCACATATCATCTTGCAAGGAAACAAAAAGTATTCCTTTTGCTCCATGTTCAAATGCAACTCTTGATTTTTCTCTCGGCGAATCATTTCCCCATTCATTATCACCTATTTTCCATTTGGGATTTTGCTTGAAGACTATTACAATCTTATCCTTAACATTCATGTTTTCATATTCATCAAAGCCAATATCGGGTCTTGATATTCCATAGCCACAGAATACAACCGGCAACCTGAAGTCTGCAGAGCCTGTAAATCCCCTGAAGACATAATCTTCACCTAACACATAGAGTTTCTTTCCTTTTTCATTCAAAAGATAAAAAACGGCGGGTGTGTCAATTCTATTATATTCTACATTCAGATATTGGAAATATCCATCTTCACCGGCGGGCATCAGTTCTAATTCTGCAAATCTTTCCGCCACATATCCCGCAGCCCTGTTGTATCCTTCACTGCCGGAAAGTCTTCCATCAAAATCACGGGAAGAAAGCAATTCAACCACCTCCAACAGTTCCCGGCAATTAATGCTATTTAAACCATCTTCGACTTGTTGAGCATAATTATAATGAACTGATAAAAGGGTTATTGAGATGACAAAAAAAACTGTTTTAATTTTCCCTGAAATGTTGTTTTTCATATTTTAAAATTGATTGTCTTGCTGATCAGTGTCAAATAATTAGATCGAACATAAAAAAGGGACGTGCGCAGTCCCTTTTAAAAATATCTTATAATTTTTTAAGCTTCGGGTTCTTCTTCGGTAACGACCTTTGCAATATCAGCGATAGAGTCACCATCTTTTAACCGAATCACCCTAACGCCCTGAGTTGCTCTGCCCATTACTCGAATATCCTTCACGCTTTGCCGTATTACCATTCCCTTAGTAGAAATTATAACGAGCTCATCGTTATCGTTGACTTCCATCATTGCTATCATTTTACCTATTTTTTCGTTTGTTTTAACAGTTATAACTCCTTTACCGCCACGATGCGTTATTCTATAATCATTTATATCAGATCGTTTACCGTAACCTTTTCCCGTAACAACAAGCACACTAATTCCCTGACGCTTCATAACAAGCAATCCTACAACTATATCGCCTTTGCCCAGACGCACACCACGAACACCCGTAGCAGTTCTTCCCATATCGCGCACATCTTTTTCATTAAATCTTACAGCAAACCCGTTTCGTGTCCCTATCATTATATCGTTATTACCATCGGTCATTTTAACTTCTATTAATCTGTCACCTTTTTTAAGATTGATAGCTTGAATTCCACCCTTACGGACATTTCCATAGGCGGCCAGCACTGTTTTTTTCACCGTGCCCTGTTCAGTAGCCATAATAAGATAATTATCATCGCGGAATTCTTTTACTGCAACGAAAGCCGTAATTGATTCGTCTTTTTCTTTTCGTAGTAAATTAAGAATTGATCTTCCTCTTGCAGCTCTTCCGCCTTCGGGAATTTCGTGTACCTTTAACCAGTATACTTTTCCTTTATCTGTAAAAAATAAAATGTATTGATGCGTAGATGCAACGAACATGTGTTCAATGAAATCATCCTCTTTAGTGCCTGCGCCGGTAACACCTTTACCGCCTCTGCCTTGTTTCCTGTAACCACTAACCGGAAACCTTTTAATAAACCCATTGTGCGAAATTGTTACGACAACATCTTCTTCTGCAATAATATCTTCTAGCGAAAAATCTTCGTAGTCGTAAACAATTTCTGTTCTTCTTACATCTGCGTATTTCTTCTTTATCTCTTTTATCTCTTCAGTTATTATAAGATTTCTTTGCTCTTCGCTTTTAAGAATACCTTTTAGTTTTTCTATTAGTTTTATTGTTTCTTTGTACTCATCTTCAATTTTTTGTCTTTCGAGTCCAGTTAAACGCTGCAAGCGCATATCTAAAATGGCCTTAGCCTGGATTTCGCTCAACTTGAATTTCTTCATCAAGTTTGCTTTTGCAGTTTCAACGTCTTTTGACTTTTTAATTGTCTGGATCACAGCATCAATATTATCAAGCGCAATTATATAGCCCTCTAAAATATGTGCTCGCTTCTCTGCTGCTTCCAGCTCATACTTTGTTCTTCTAACAAGCACATCCATTCTGTGGTCCAGAAAGTGCTGAAGCATTTCCTTTAAATTCAGAACTTTTGGTATACCATTTACAAGCGCCAGCATAATCACACCAAACGTGGTTTGCATTTGTGTATGAACGAAAAGCTGGTTTAGGACTATTGCCGGCTGCGCATCTCTTTTAAGCTCTATTACAACTCTCAATCCATCTCTGTCCGATTCATCGCGTATGTTGCTTATATCGTTTATCTTTCCCGAGCGAACGAGATCAGCAATTTTTTCTATAAGATTTGCCTTGTTAACCTGGTAAGGCAGTTCTGTAACAACGATATGCTCTCTACTGTTCTTTTGTGTTTCAACATTTGCTTTTGCCCTAACTATAAGCCTTCCTCTGCCTGTCAGATAGGCACTTTTGACTCCTGCATAACCATAAATTATTCCGGCAGTTGGAAAATCAGGTGCTATGATATTTTTCATCAACTTTTCAACTGTTACGTTCGGGTTTTTAATCAGGGTTATTAATCCATCGGCAACTTCGCCTAAATTATGGGGGGGAATATTTGTTGCCATTCCTACGGCTATACCGCTTGCACCGTTAATAAGCAGGTTAGGCAAATAAGATGGCATGACGGTTGGCTCTTGCAGAGAGTCATCAAAATTAGGAATAAAATCAACTGTGTTTTTATCCAAATCGCGCAGCATCTCTTCGGAAATTCTTGCAAGTCTTGCTTCTGTGTAACGCATTGCGGCGGGGGAATCACCATCAACCGATCCGAAGTTACCCTGTCCATCAACCAGCGGGTAGCGAAGTGAAAAATCCTGTACCATTCTAACCATACTGTCATAAACTGCTGTATCACCATGCGGGTGATATTTACCTAAAACCTCACCAACTATCCTTGCAGATTTTTTATAGGGTTTGCTGTGAGTCATCCCAAGCTCGTGCATACCAAACAAAACCCGCCTGTGCACTGGTTTTAATCCATCTCTAACGTCCGGAAGCGCGCGTGCAACTATAACGGACATTGCATAATCTATGTAAGAGGATTTCATTTCCTCTTCAAGTGTAACAGGAACTATTTTTTCAAATATTGTTGCCATACTATTTAATTCTGATTTTATCTGTTTATTATATGTCTAAGTTTGCATACTTAGCATGCTTTTCAATAAATTCTTTCCTTGGCTCTACATCATCGCCCATTAAGGTTTCAAAAATTTTATCTGCGCTTGCAGCGCTTTCCAGTGTTACCTGCATAATAGTCCTTGTTTCAGGATTCATCGTTGTTTCCCAAAGCTGCTCTGGATTCATTTCACCCAGACCTTTGTATCGGGAAATATTAATTCCTTTTAATTCCGTTTGTTCTTCAACTTCAACCTTTTTCTTTTTCTTATCGTATTTGCCATTCACTTTTAGTCTCTTTAGAATCTTTTTTCTTTCATCTTCATCGTAAGCATAAAATTCTTCCTTGCCTTTTTTAATTTTATAGAGCGGCGGCTGTGCAATATAAACTTTACCCGCAGTAATAAGTTCTTTCATGTGCCTGTATAAAAAAGTAAGAAGCAGGGTTCTAATGTGGCTGCCGTCAACATCCGCATCAGTCATTAAAATTATCTTTCCATAGCGTGATTCTTTTTCATTAAATTCCGCACCTAGCCCGGCACCGATTGCCGAAATAATTGCCCTTATCTCATTATTCTCTAATATTTTATTCATCTTAGCTTTCTCTACATTAAGTATTTTACCTCTGAGCGGGAGAATAGCCTGAAACTTTCTATCCCGGCCTTGTTTTGCAGAACCGCCCGCCGAATCACCCTCAACAATATAAATTTCGCAATGCTCGGGATCCGTAATACTGCAATCTGCCAGCTTACCCGGAAGATTGAGATTGTCGAGTGCATTTTTTCTCCTTGCCAGGTCCCGTGCTTTACGAGCAGCTTCTCTCGCTTCGGCAGCACGCAGACATTTTTCAATAACCTTTTTTCCAACGGAAGGATTCTCTTCAAGAAACTCTGCCAACTTTTCTCCGATTAAAGTTTCCACGGCGGATTTTGTTTCGCTATTTCCAAGTTTCGTTTTTGTCTGTCCTTCAAATTGCGGCTCCGCGACTTTAACTGAAATAACAGCCGTGAGCCCTTCCCTAAAATCATCGCCCGTCAGTGAGATTTTACCCTCTTTTATAAGTTTATTTTTATAAGCATAATTGTTTAATGTTCTTGTAAGAGAGGTTTTAAAACCTACTAGATGTGTTCCTCCCTCGTGTGTATTAATATTGTTGACATAAGAAAAAATGTTCTCAGCATAGCTGTCTGTATACTGAAATGCAACCTCAATAGGTGTGTTGTCTTTTTCCCCCTCTATATAAATTGTTTTATGTAGTACTTGCCGGGAAGCATCAAGATATTTAACAAACTCAATTAATCCACCCTTAAAATGGAAAGTCTCTTCATCGCCACCGTTGCGTGTATCTTTAATTATTATAGTTATGTTCTTATTTAAGTAAGCAAGCTCTCTCATCCTTTCAGCCAGAGTATCAAACCTGAACTCTGTAGTTTTAAATATTTCCTTATCTGGCATGAAAGTAACCGTTGTTCCGCTTTCGTCACGCTTTGCTTTTCCAATTTCTTTTACTGGCTCAAGGGGTAATCCTCTTTTGTATTCTTGAAAGTATATTTTACCGTTTCGTTTTATTTCGGCTTTTAACCATTCCGACAATGCATTGACAACTGAAACACCCACGCCATGCAATCCGCCAGAAACCTTGTAAGATGTTTTGTCAAATTTTCCTCCTGCATGCAGTACGGTCATTACTACTTCCAATGCAGATTTTTTTTCCAGAGGATGAATATCAACGGGAATCCCTCTTCCATTATCTTCAACTGTTACAGAACCGTTCTTGTTAATTGTTACCTTAATTTTATCGCAATATCCGACCAGAGCTTCATCAATACTGTTATCCACAACTTCATTTACAAGATGATGAAGACCGCGTGCACTTACATCGCCTATATACATTGCGGGTCTCTTGCGAACGGCTTCAAGGCCTTTTAGTACGTTTATATTTTTCGCACTATATTCTTTTGATGTTTTAGTTTTTGTTTTAGCTTTTGACATTTTTTAACCGATAAATCTTATTTGATTGATTCTTTTTTCATTATAAAATTTGTTTATTTTTTCAATAATTTCTGTTTCTTTAAACTTCAGTTCATTTCTCCAAGCTGGATTCTCTACTTTTAACAGTAGGGTTTTTCTCTCAACTTTTTTGGGTTTGGCAACATTCTTGAAATCAGGAAATATATTGTAAAAATCCAATACAATATCAGACTGTTTTACAATTTCTCTCAGCTGCTTAAAAGATTTCTCTCGCCTGAAAACATCCCCCAAACTTTTAAATCCATCAGGCATAGGTTATTTTACCCTCCTCACTTAGTTTAATAACCGAGTCCCGCTTGCCTGATTTAAGAAAAGTAAAATTTCCGAAATCTGTAAGTGTGATAAATGCCTGACCACCGATTTCACTTAAATATTCACTGACTTTATTGGATCTGCGCGCATCCAACTCACCGAAAACATCATCCAATAAAAATACAGGAATGTTGCTCGACACATCTTTAATGTAAAAAAACTCTGCAAATCTTAGCACTGTTTGAAAAGTCTTGTGCTGCCCCTGCGATCCAAATTCTCTGAGATTAATACCGCCAATTTCAAATATAAATTCGTCTCTGTGCGGACCAACTAAGTTTGCAGCTCTTCTAATTTCATCTTCTCTGCATTCATCTAACAATTCTTTGAACCGACCGCTGATGTTTTCATCTTCAGATCCACCTAAATACACATACGAAATATTGGGTGACTCTTTTTCTCCCATAATTTTTTTATAGGAATCAGAAATATATGATTTGAAGCCCCGTAAAAATTTTATGCGGTGATTAATTATTTGTTCGCCGGTTAAAATTAGTTTTTGGTTCCAAGCTTCAAGCTCATTTTTACCACTAGCCATATTATCTTCTCTTATCCTGTATAAGAGTGCAGAGCGCTGCCTTAATATTTTTTGATATTCCAGAAGAAGATCAAGATATGTCCTGTTCGATTGTGAAATAACCGAATCAACAAATTTTCTTCTCTCGGCAGGTGAACCCTGTGTAATGGAATGATCCGAAGGAGAAAGCATTACCACGGGAAACTTTCCGATAACAGATGAGTGTTTAAACACAAGCTTTTCATTTAGATAATATTGTTTTTTTCCATTGGAAATTGAGTATATAATTGACGCACTATTCTTTGTTAATCCTTCAAAAATTCCTGTGATCTCAAAACTATCTTCACTAAATTTAACTACATTAGCATCGGATTTTGAACAGCAGCTTTTGGTAGTGCATAGGTAGTAAATTGACTCAAGAATTGTTGTTTTACCAAGCCCATTTCCTCCGACGATATAATTTAGTCCGCCTGCAAAGTTTATTTTGATATCCGCGTGTTTTCTAACGTTTCTAAGACTTATGGAGGTTAAACCCATTATTAAGAGTTAAGCCGTACGGGCATTAGAAGCAGCATAATTTCCTCGCCTTCCGATACTTTTTCTGGTTCTATAATACAAGCTTTTGTTGGCGAGTGCAGTTTGAATATAACCTCATCATCATTGAGGTGCGTTAAAATATCGTTTACATATTGAGTATTAAATCCAATATCCATGGAATCACCATTATAATCACAGGATAAATTTTCAACACCACTGGAACCTAGATCTATATCTTCCGAGGAAACCACCAGCTTTCCCTTTGAGATAGAAAATTTAACCTGTTTAGATCCCGATGAGGAAAAGAGCATCATTCTCTTTATAGTGGAAATTAATGGAGCTCTATTAATCTTCAATATATTTTCGTTTTCAAGTGGAATTACACTATTATATGCCGGATATTTTTCACCAATCAATCTGGATATAAATTCAATATCCCCAATATTGAATAAAATATTAGACTTACTTAAATAAATTTTTACATCGGTTTCGCTTAATAATTTTGTTAAAATTGAAATGGCTCTTTCAGGAATTATGTACTGCTCTTCACTACCGGTTTTAACATTTTTATTTATAAACCTTACAAGCCTGTGTCCGTCCGTTGTCACAAATTTCAAGCCTTCGGGGGTAAATTCAAGCAATGTTCCTGTCATAGCAGGACGCATATCTTCTTTACTCATAGCAAATGAAGTTTGATCGATAGCTTTCTTTACATCCTTACCATTAATTACAATCTCCTTAGTCATTGATATCGAAGGAATTTCAGGAAAATCTTCTGAGGGAGAATAGCTTATAAAGTAAGTTCCTCCTTCAGTAGTAAGTTTTAATTTAGAATTACTCTCAAAACTAAAATTTATTTGAGTATCTTCAAGCGATCTTACTATTTCATACAGTAAACGGGCTGGAATAACAATACTAATACCTTCGGAAGCAGCTACATTTATGGATGATCTTAAAGATACTTCCAGATCTGTTGCACAAACATTAAGC
>Ga0209536_100011470_pt1 | contig 12972 bp, 9 predicted proteins | sample DeeMarSeWOR28_12_FD_187461 | JGI IMG/M metagenome (GOLD analysis project Ga0209536, IMG submission 187461) | Marine sediment microbial communities from White Oak River estuary, North Carolina - WOR-2-8_12 (SPAdes) (version 2) | ecosystem: Environmental > Aquatic > Marine > Intertidal zone >...
AAAAGACCTGAGTGTAACCAGTTTTCTATTGATGGATCTTTCACTTAAACCACTTTCAGAAAGAGAAATTATCCAATCTCTCACAATCGCATGATTCACTTCTTCAACGAAAGTCCCTGGATAATATGTTTTTAAAAACCGTTCTAACTGGTTTAAATCGTTATTGTAGGATATTAAAGTGTGGTTGCTGTATCTTTTTTCGTACTGCAGATATTTTAAAAAAACATTGGTCATGCTAGTAAAACCTGGGGTTGCTTCCAAGTTTACTAAACATAGGTAAAAGAATTAAAAAAGTAAATTTATCTCGTTAATAATTTTCTTTGGCATACATTTTTTCCCGGTATGCAGCTTTGATCTTGACCGCCCTCTTTTTCACAGATGGTTTCTCATAGAAATTTCGCCCTCTGATTTCTTTCAAAATACCAGTTCTCTCAAATTTCTTTTTGAAACGCTTCAGCGCTTTGTCAATAGATTCGTTTTCTTTTACGTTGATAATAATCATTTAAATATCTTTTTTCAGTTTTTGAAAATCGGATCGCAAATATAGAATTTCTTTTTTTTATGAACAAGACACATTTATAATATAATTTTCAAGTATATTATTTCAATTTCTAGTTTTTTGCTTCGGAAATGCTCCAATTTTTTCTAATTATGTCTTTATCATTTTTAATTAATAATTCACCTAGTAGTTTTGCGGAAATTTCAGTCTTATGAATATAGAGAAACCCTCGATCCCAAAAGGCACACGGGATTTTAGTCCAGATAAAATGCTGAAACGCCAATATATTTTAAATACCATCCGAAGTGTATTTGAAATATATGGCTACCAGCCGTTGGAAACTCCAGCCATGGAAAATCTATCTGTGTTAACAGGAAAATACGGATCTGAGGGAGATCAGTTACTTTATAAAATATTGAATTCCGGAGATTTCTTGTCCGGTGTAAAGGAAAATGAGATCCGGCTTGGAAGTAAAAAAATAACCAGTAAAATAGCAGAAAAAGGGCTGAGATATGACCTTACTGTGCCTTTTGCCCGATACGTGGTCATGAACCAGCATGAGATTACGTTTCCATTCAAGCGATATCAGATCCAACCTGTATGGCGGGCCGACAGACCACAAAAGGGTAGGTATCGCGAATTTTACCAGTGCGATGCAGATGTTGTCGGCACAAATTCCCTGGTCTGTGAGGCAGAAATTATTTTGATGATCAACGAGGTCATGAAAAAACTGCGCATGGATGATTTCACCATAAAAATTAATAATCGTAAGTTACTTGCAGCAATAACAGATCTGATAGGTGAACATGGCAAAGAAGCAGCATTTTGTGTTGCTATTGACAAGCTGGACAAAATTGGCAAAATAAAAGTCGAAGAAGAGTTAGTAGAAAACGGATTTTCTGAAACGGCGATAAAAAAATTATCCCCTTTCTTTAATTTGAAAGGATTAAATAAAGAGATTATTCATCAATTAGAAAGTATTCTGGCTAATTCTCAAATAGGAAAAGAAGGAATTGATGAACTCAAACAGGTTTTCGAATTTTTAGCAAATTATAATTCAGACGATCGTCAAGCAGTTCTTGATATTACATTGGCAAGGGGGCTAAGCTATTACACTGGTGTAATTATGGAAGTAAGTGTGAATAATTCATCCCTTACAAGTAGTATTGCGGGCGGAGGCCGTTATGATAATCTGACTGGCGTTTTTGGCCTCGAGGGAGTTTCCGGAGTTGGTTTTTCCTTTGGTGTAGACAGGATCTATGATGTTTTGGAAGATCTGGATCTCTTCCCTCAGGAATATGAAGCTTCCACGAAAGTTTTACTTTTGAATTTCGACCCCGGTTCCTTTAAAGAGTCATTAAAGGTATTGTCTGCGCTAAGAGCTGCACAAATTAAAAGTGAAATATATCCGGATGCTGTGAAAATAAAAAAGCAAATGAACTATGCGAATAAAAAAGGAGTCTCATTTGTACTGATGATAGGTGAAAATGAATTGAAGGAAGGCAAATTCCAGCTTAAAAATATGACAACCGGAGAACAGCAAAAATTAACGTTAAGCCAATTGCTCAAATATCTATCAAATTAGATCGTTTTTAGTTACATCATGAGGTGCAGTGTGTATAAATAATTAAATTTGACATAACACGTTAATAAACAGTCGAATATCCATATTTTGTCTCTACTGGTTAAATATTTTTTTTTATACATGTCCATCCTGCTATTTGGATCATCAATTACGTGCGCACAGTATGGAGCAAAATTCGATGTAAATTCCAACATTGCCTGTAATCCATTTACTGTAGTAGTGACCGATTTGTCCGGCGCTCCTGATACTGTGGCAATTAATTATGATTGGGGAGACGGAAGTCCATTGGATTCGGCAGAATTTCATACATATAATCAACCGGGGATTTATACCATTGTTCAAACAGTAGCTAATGCCGATCCCAGGCAGGACACGGTTGTTGTTGAAGTGATAAATCAATATCCTCCTGAATTTTATCTGTTTAATTGTAAAGGCACATACGGATCAGTAATAATCCGGGACACATTATATCAGGCTTTTGAAATTGACTGGGGTGATGGAAATGCTGAAATTGCACCGGCTTATTCTTTGATTTCTCATGACTATGGAATAATTAGTAGTTTTGATGTTACCGTGAAAGGATTAATTAATGGAACACAAACTTCTTCTGATTCCGCTAATATTAATTGTTCATCTACTACAAAACGATTAAACATGATCCTAGATATTCAAACGGCGACACTCGATCAGGTTCAGGTTCTTTCAACCGACATAAACTCCGGAAGTATTTCAGTGGATTACACACTTCCTCCTGATAATAATTATTTAATTGAAATCAGGGAACAAAATCAGGCTGCTTTTACAATCGTTGATACCATAAACCAGGTACTAAATCCAAATAATTACATACTCCAAAATCTTAATACAACAGATAATTACTATTGCATTAGCATTACAGCTTTCGATCCTTGTGATGGAGATATGAGGCAATCCAATATTGGTTGTAGCATAACTATAAACAGTACTGCTCAAAACCGGCAGAATCTAATAAACTGGGAGTCAAACAGTATAGATTTTCTAAATTATGCCATTGTAAAAGATGGATCTTCATTGACAAATATTTTCATTCAAGGCCAGAATCAATATGTGGATGACCAGGTTGCTTGTGGAATAGATTATGTATATCAGGTGTTAATGAATGAAAATAATGGATTTATAAGCATTTCAGATACCAGTATTATTACAGCAATCTCTACAGATATACCGGATGCTATTGAAAATATCTCAGCGACCGTTGTAGATCAGGATATCAATTTAATATGGGAAGAGCCGCAAAATTTCCTGGCCGAAGGTTATATATTATCCAGATCCACTAATGGAACTAATTATACGGTTTTGGATACTGTTTTGAATCCATCTTTTATTGATCCCGGACTTTTTACACAAAGTACCCAGTATTTTTATAAAATCCAGTACTACGATGCATGCGGCAATTTATCAGAAGAAAGCATCATATCAAGTCCCGTACTGCTGACCAGTGAATTTGACAAAACATTAATGTGGTCAGATTATGAAGGCTGGACTATTGGTGTGAGGGAATATATTCTGGATAAATATGATGAAAATGGACAATTAATTGAATCTGTTTCCATGGGATTATCTACAAGTTACCAGGAAGATCAAATTGCAAATCCATTTCAATTTATACGATACAAAATTACAGCTGTACCTGTTGATTTTAGCAATGGAAATGTTGAATCAAATATATTGGAAGTCATTTACAGATCAAAAGTTGCATTTCCAAATGCTTTTTCACCGGATGGTGATGGTTTAAATGATATTTTTAACTTTGAAAGTCGATACATCATGGCAGTAAGAATGCAGATATTCAATCGCTGGGGAGAATTAGTTTATCAGACAACAGAAATAGATAAAGGTTGGGATGGCACAATAAATGGGAAACCAGCCCCTTTGGGTACATATATTCATCATACGGAATTAACTGATGATATGGGTATTACGTTTGTAAAATCAGGAGAAATTGTATTAATAAGATAAAGAGTAAAATAATGGATATGGCTAATATGTTTGGAAAGATGCGCGAAATGCAAACCAAATTAAAAGAAGTACAGGAAAATCTAGACAATATAACTGCCGAGGGTGAATCCGGAGGAGGAATGGTAAAGGCAGTAGTAAACGGCAGAAAGAAAGTGTTATCGATAGAAATAGAAGAATCCTTAATGACAGCTCAGGATAAAGAAATGGTACAGGACCTAGTAGTGGCTGCAATCAATATTGCTCTTCAAAATGTTGAAGCAAAATCAAATGAAGAGATAAAAAAAACGACTGAGGGAATGATGCCAAATATCCCTGGCCTCGATTTTAGCAAGATGTTTTAATGACATCGGTTTCTGTCGTTATACTCAATTACAATGGTCGGCAATACCTTGAAAAATTTCTACCGACCGTTATTCAACACTCGCAGAAACATGAAATTATCATAGCGGATAATAATTCTGTTGATGGTTCTGTTGAATTTTTAAAAACGAATTTCCCGAATATCAGGCTGATTACCATCAATGAAAACTATGGTTTTTGTGGTGGGTACAATAGGGCAATAGCTCAATTAAATTCTGATATTTGTGTTATTTTAAATTCTGATATTCAGGTAACAGAAAACTGGATAGAACCAATTATCGAACTATTTGAAAAGGATGAAAAAATAGCTGCAATACAGCCGAAATTGCTTGATTTCAATTTTAGAGATAAATTTGAATACGCAGGAGGAGCTGGTGGATTTATCGATGCTTATGGATATCCTTTTTGCAGAGGAAGAATTTTTGAGACCATCGAGAACGACCTGGGTCAATATGACGATACGCGCGAAATATTCTGGGCTTCAGGAGCCTGCATGTTTATCAGGACTAAACTATTTAAGTTATACGGTGGTTTTGATGAAGATTTTTTTGCCCACATGGAAGAAATAGATCTGTGCTGGAGAATGAAAAAATGCGGATATAAAGTTTTCTATTGTGGCGAATCGGTCGTTTACCATGTAGGTGGTGGTACCTTGGCCTATAAGAATCCAAGAAAAACTTATCTGAACTTTAGGAATAGTATACTTGTCCTAATAAAAAACCTTTCTGTACTCAGTCTACTATGGAAATTACCTTTCAGGTGGTTAGTAGACTATATTGCCGCAATAAAATTTGTTCTTAGTGGTGATATGAGGGATGCCATGATGATTTTAAAGGCTCATATGTACGTCTGGAGAAATTTTACTAAAAACTTCAAAAAGAGGAAATTCATGGCAAAAACCAGGGAAAACAGGGTCGGAATTTTCCCTAAATTCCTTCTATTCAGCTATCATATTGCAGGAGTAAGAAAATTCAGTGATTTAAAGTTTTAAGGAGCAATTAATACCACAAAACATTCTTCCTTCTCCTTAAATGCTTCCTTAGATTCATTATCCAGGCTAATCCAAGGTAAATGATCACTGGCGAACCAAAAGTGAGAAATGAAGCATATATAAAAAAAATCCTAATACTCGAAATAGGAATATCTAATTTTTCTCCAAGCCTTGTACATACGCCAAATGTCTGTGTTTCGAAAAATTTTTGAATTTTTTTCATTTTTTGAAGTATTTTAGACTAAAATCAAACTATATCTTATTCCTACACAAAAATAGCATCTTTTTTTTTTGTAATGTTGGAATAATTAAAATATAGCAATATTTTTGCCCAAAGCTAACTTTTAATTTAAATAGAAATCCAGATGAGAAAGTTTATTTACGCCTTATTTACCATAGGAGTACTGACTTTTTATGGTTGTGCCATGAATCAAATGATGAAAATGGCGAAAGACCAACAGTTAACAGTAGATCCAGATCCGCTTGAAGTCCATGCAGATAAGGTTAATTTTGAAATCTCGGCAGTATTGCCGGTGAAAATGCTTAAGCCTAATTTATCATATTCCGTAGAGCCTTCGTATGACTACGCTGATAAATCAGCAAAATTTGATGAAATTAAATTTGTGGCCAATGAATTTCCAAACAGAGACTCACAACAACCGAGAGTTTCTCAGAAATTTGAAATGCCTTATGATTCAGAGATGGATAGAGGTTCACTAGCCGTTGTTGGATGGGGAACTAATGATAAGAATGGCAAGCAAAAAGGTCCAACTGAGAAGATGGAAATTGCCAAGGGATTGATCACTACATCTAAATTGGTTAAACCGGCTTACTATGGTGCATACGTAAGTTACGATTATAAAGATGAGACTGTTGACGGATGGACTCCCGATGAAGAATTGGAGCCAACAAATGTTAATTTTTACTTCTTACAAGGAAGCTCAGTTTTAAGATCTTCTGAAAAAACAAGTGATAGAGGTAAATTTTTCCAGGCATTTATTGCGGAAAAAAATGTTACAAGAACAGTAACCATCACAGGTACTCACTCACCTGAAGGTCCGGAAAGAATAAATAGTAATCTTTCTAAAAACAGGGCTGAAGTAATAGAAAAATATTACCGTCAAATGATGGATCGATACGATTATATGGGTGCTGCTGAATCAATCAAATTTGTATTGAAGCCAGTCATTGAAGATTGGACAGAGTTTAAAATGGCTCTTGAAAAATATGATGGTATCGACCAGGCTGCAAAATCAGAGATCTTAAGCATTGTTAATGGTTCAGGATCATTCGAACAGAAAGAAGATGCACTGCATAAACTCCCTTCTTATAAATCAATCTTTAAAGATATCTATCCGGATTTAAGATCTGCAAAAACCGAAATCTTAACCGTTATCGAAAAAAGAAGTGATGCCGAGATAGCAACATTGGCAAAACAAATTGCTGAAGGAAAACTTCCTGCTGATACTCTCTCTTATGGTGAGCTAGCATATGCAGCTTATTTAACTCCTTCATTAAAGGAAAAAGCGGCTATTTACGAAGCAACAGTTAAAACGTATGATAACTGGGCTGCGCATAACAATCTAGGAGCAGTTTATCTGAATATGGCCATTGAAGGTGAGGGTAACATGAACACCAACACAGAAAAAGCAGTTACTCAGTTTGAAATTTCGCTCAACAAGAAAAACACAGCCTACGCAAAAGGAAATATGGGTAGCGCTGAATTAATGCAAGGTAATACTGAGAAAGCCTATGCTTCTGTTTCTGACGCAGTAGCAATGAATCCTCCTTCAAAAATTGTATACGGATTCAATGGAACTAAAGGATCGATTGAAATTATGATGGCTCAATATAGCGATGCAGTAAAATCATTATCGAATGCCGCTGACAATGCTGATAATTTGTTCAACAAAGGATTAGCTCAGGTATTGGCAAAGGATTATCAAAATGCTATAATCACCTTTGATGAACTTTCAGATAAAGATGGTGATTATGCTATGGCATATTATGGTGCTGCAATAGCTTCTTCCAGATTAGGAAAAAGTAGTGATGTAGTGGATAATGTGAAGAAAGCAGTAAACAGTGATCCTGAGCTTAAATCTAAAGCTGCAGGTGATTTGGAATTCGCTAAGTTTGCATCAGATAGCAATTTTATAGATGCTGTAAAATAAATTATTTCTCAAATATATTTATAAACCCTCTCAATCGAGAGGGTTTTTTTTTGAAATCAAAAAGCCAATATTTTTGGATATAGCCATTTATGTATATGTTTGCGTTCCTAAAATTTAGTTAAATGGTAGAAAAACAATTCAGAGAGGTTATACGAGATGCCATGTCTGAAGAGATGAGGCGAGATCCAAAAGTATTTTTGATGGGAGAAGAAGTAGCACAATATAATGGTGCTTACAAGGCCAGCCAAGGGATGCTCGATGAATTTGGTCCTGAGCGTGTACTTGATACGCCGATTTCTGAATTGGGATTTGCTGGTTTGGGCATTGGATCTGCGATGAATGGATTAAGGCCGATTATTGAATTTATGACCTTTAATTTCTCATTAGTAGCCATTGATCAAATCATTAATGGTGCTGCTAAAATTAAATCCATGTCAGGTGGACAGTATTCTGTACCAATAGTATTTAGAGGTCCTACCGGAAATGCCGGTCAATTGGCAGCACAACATTCACAGAATTTTGAAAACTGGTATGCAAATACACCAGGTTTAAAAGTGATTATTCCTTCAAATCCATATGATGCAAAAGGACTACTTAAGTCGGCAATTCGAGATGATGATCCAGTAATATTCATGGAATCTGAACTCATGTATGGCGACAAAGGTATGGTTCCTGAAGATGAGTATCTGCTTCCAATTGGCGTGGCAGATATTACCAGGGAAGGAAACGATGTGACACTAGTTTCATTCGGAAAAATGATGAAAATTGTAGATCAGGCGGCTTTAGAATTGGAAAAAGATGGAGTTTCTGCTGAAGTAATTGACCTGAGAACTGTCCGTCCTTTAGATTATGAGACTATTGTGAATTCTGTAAAAAAAACAAATCGACTGGTAATTATTGAAGAAGCCTGGCCAATGGCTTCCATCTCGACAGATATCTCATATCATGTGCAAAAAAATGCATTTGATTATCTGGATGCACCAATAGCAAGAGTAAATTCCATGGATGTTCCATTAGCATATGCTCCTACCCTTATAGAAGCATCTTTGCCAAATGTTAAAAGGACTATTGAGGCTGCAAAATCTGTGATGTACGTATAGTAGATCATTCCCAACAGCAGATCGACTCCAAATATTTAGCAGAACCATCTCTGAGCCATCCATCTAACTGGTCCACCTCCTTTAGTTGTTGACCACGCAGCCTGGGTACGACTACATACTTACAATTCAATTCTGGCAAAGAAGTCATGTCTCCCCATAATTTCTCAAATTGTGTCACAGGGAAAATATCCTCTTGGCCTTTCCCCCATCTTTTCTTTACATCTTTTATGGTGATATAAGTTGGCATCCTTTGGGCCATAAAGCGAACCGCTTCCTTTACTTTTTCCTTGTTGCCCAAATCAGTTGTTGATAAACCAAATGCATCGAGCAGTTGAAAAATATCTACCCATGTGGTGCTGGAATTATAGTAACTCAGTTCAAACTCAATTTTTTCATCTGATAATGCAAGTCCTTCAATCAATCTCAGTTGTCCATTTATGCGTGCCAATCCTCCCCCACGATCTTCAATATTTCTGGAGATCACTTCCGTGGTTAGGGCTGCTCCAGAATCTATATGCAAACCAAATAATGAAGGATCAGCATTTGCACCAAGTGTATCTATATTATGTACCATTAAATATTTCAGATCTGGATGAGATTTCAATACATTTTCTAAAGTCCCGTTCAACAACATATTTGGTACTTCATACCAGTGCCCAACGGGATGAACACATTGTTGAGGTAAATTATCCGTATAGTCCGAACCTTCTCCCATATTTTGTGCCCAGGAGATCAATGCATTATGTAGGCTTTCCTGCATCTTTTGCTGTTGTTCATCCAGGATTTGTTGAGGCATTTCTTCCCATTCAAATCGAAGGTCTCTAGCCATTGGGATTAGTCTAAGACCAATGACTTTGCCCTCAGACAGATATACAGGCCCTTTATACCCGAAATTATTTTCTTCTTCCAGGGAGTGTTTTATTGCATCATGAGTGAGATAGGAAGTAGTAAATATGTGTGGAATTTCTTTTCCGCACAGTAAAGAAATATTGCGCGTTTTTGATAAATGCGCTTCAATAAAATTCCTGTGTTTTCCTTTTAGCTTTACAAATGGATTTAATGATTTTACCACACCAGCTCCTTTTGTCCAACGGCTGCCTGCCCCACCTGCCAGTGATACAATGGCCAATTCCCCTCTTTTCAACGCATCCAGGCCTATTTTATAGTAATTTCCTTTTAGACCATTAATGGCATTTTCAACATCATCTTTACGTACATCTGTAATTTTGGTACTCACCGGAAGTCTGTTCTGAGCCAAGCCAATCCTTCCACTTTTCAGATCTGTCTTAAGTTGATTATGAAAAACCGGATCGAATCCTCGACTTTCCAATAATTTATCAAGTGATTGAGATTCATCTGATACAATATCAATCTGAGGGATCATTCTATCAAACAAGGTGGAAACAAATACAGAATACTCTTTTCTTGTTTTACATGCCACACCGAGCTGTTCCAACTCTTTCCGTTGACTTAAAGGAATTCGTTGCATTTCTTCCTTTAATACCGATGGTACCCTTATGGCATAATAACCAGTAGGCAATAGTGCCTTATCACCTTTTTTAAAATATGAAAAAGTCCCATTTTCATTGATAGAAAAATTATAAACCACGGGTTCCATGGCAAATGCAATTGCCTTTTCATACTTTTTCTTTAAACCACTCATTAATTCCTGGAGAAATACTTGTCCCTCATCTTTCTTTGTTGGATTGAAAATAAAACCCATACCACCTCCTGACATGCCCCCGAGCATCCAAAAGCCCCAAAAGTCAGATTTAAATTTTTTCTTAACTCCCTCAATAATAAGTTCAGTATACATATTAGTTGCCCAGGGAATTATAGTTTGAATTGGATACTCAAAATTCTTATTGGTGTATTCTCCAATACCAGTAATATCTCCAGCCTTCAATTTGTCAACCAGAATGTTAAAAATGCTAATGGCTTCTTTCCTTGATTTCCATTCCTTTTCCGATCTCAACAAGTATTTTTCAGTGACCATTTCCAATATGGGACCCACATCCTGTGCCATTCCACCATGGACTAACACAAGTGAATCTTGCAAATTGGACCTTGTCAGTTCATTCACCTGATCTGAAAGCAAAATAGTGTGCCTAGGTAATAATCTTCCGTAGCTTATTCCATATTCAGGATCTCCATTTTCTGCCTCGACACCTTGAATTAATTTTACTCCAGGCCATACACCTCCTGAATCCTGCCAACCTCCACCTGAACCGCCAATCCACTCTCCTAGTATCGCCCGGGCAGCGACAAGTCTGCGCTCATTTTCCTGCAATTGACCGGTCAGAGATTTTGTCTGGCCGGAAGCGCGCATGCATATAGAAATTAATGAAGCCAAAAGATTTGTCGATACAGCTAACCTAGAGCCTTTAGGGATACCATTTACCTGAGAAATTACCTCCAGTCCATAACCTGGTCCGATTATTTGCTTAAATAAATCTTCGAGCGTAATATCAGCACCTTCCATCGCAGGCGGAATGATACCTGAAGCTATTATTGCTGCTTTTAATAATCCCAGGTAATCCTTTGCAAAATCAAAAACATCTGAAAGTTTATTTATATCTGCAGTAGTCCCCAGGTCCACACTTGTCAATCGCAGTACAGGCTCTTCGATAATTCTTAAAAAAGTCTCAATAGGAGGGCGAGGTTCATTATTATCGGGACCACGCACACTTAAATCTACTGAAATGTTCAGTACATTGGCTCCCTGCGGGAAATCCATTCCCAAAAAGAAAATATCACTCCAACCACTATGGCTAATATCCATCCGGACAGGTGTAACTTCATGAAGGACAGGGTATAAGCCAGTTACCCTATCAACTTGCAAAAGATCCTTTTTTATGATTAATGGATGATCACTTGGATGACCAGTTCGAAACATCCACTGATTTCCAAGTGTTGATCGCACACTTCTCCTGACCTGATCCGCCAGGGTTTGAAAAGCAAGTTTTTTATAGGCTTCTGCTAAAGCTGATGAAAGTCCACGGTTAGCACCATGCTCGTCCTGTTTTTGAAGCAATAGATCTATTGATTCTTCAAATCTTCTATTCAATATGTGCTCATAAGCAAGATATGGAATTACTGATCCTTCATCCAGACCATCAATCATGGGTATATGATATCGATGAATTGCATGCAGAAAAAATAATGCTCTTACCCGTTCATATAGGTTATCACTTTCTTTACGCAGATTTTCCAAATCCACGCATTCCGAAATCAGGGTGTTAAGGGACATTTCCCTGCATTCATTATCTAGTGATAAATCTCTGATTTTCGGATCTCTGGAAGTAATAATTTCTACTAACCTGCTCATATTACCTTCCTAATTGGCCTAGTTCTCTGCTTGTGAATAATTCTAGCAATTCTGAAAGTACCTGATCCCGATCTCTCCCACTCAATGCCAGGGCAATCTGTGCTTTTAATAATCCATATTTAGTCCCCACATCATATCTCCAGTCTTGCTTTTCCAAAGCCAAATATTTTTCATGGTTGGCAAGCTCATTCAGTGCATCTGATAAATTTAATTTCTCGCCCTTGGTAAGCATTTTAAGATTCTTTTCCAATATTTTAAAAATGGTGGACGTCAATACATGCATTCCAAAAAAGCACAAATAGTGCCCGGATCGCAGACCGGGGACAAAAAGCTTTTGTTCCGCTTCAGTTGGAGTTGGTTTCTCGACAATACTTTCTATTTTGTATAAATCATTGGTCCCTTTGATCCTTTTGCCGCCAATCACACCATAATTTGGCATCGCATGTTCCCTGATTGCATTAACTGCAGAAATCGCACACTCTTCCTTTTCAGCCAAAGCGACCAAATGTTCTGCACAGCCTTTTTCATTTCTACTAACATAAAGATGATCACCTACCAGATGAAGAAAAGCTTCTTCCCCAACAAATTCTACAGATGAATAAATAGCATGACCATAACCCAATGGTTCTTTTTGTTCCAAAAAGGTAACATGTCTGGCATAGTTTCCTAAAACGTCTTTATAGGAACTGGCATCACCTGGATAAATCACGCAACCAATTTTATCTACTTTAGCATTTAAGATCTCCTCAACAAGTATCTCGAGAACAGACTTTTCTTTTCCATCCCGATCTATAATTGTTTGTAAAGGCAATTTTCGTTGGCCAGGACCTGCACAGGTTATTACTGCTTTATTTATTTTCATGTGAAGACAAATTAGTTCAAGCGGTTAAAAAATATCTGTTTATAACAAAAATAAAGAAATAATCAAATTAGGTTGCGG
>Ga0209536_100011471_pt1 | contig 12971 bp, 14 predicted proteins | sample DeeMarSeWOR28_12_FD_187461 | JGI IMG/M metagenome (GOLD analysis project Ga0209536, IMG submission 187461) | Marine sediment microbial communities from White Oak River estuary, North Carolina - WOR-2-8_12 (SPAdes) (version 2) | ecosystem: Environmental > Aquatic > Marine > Intertidal zone >...
GATGCCGCCGCCAGCCGCCGCGACCTCTTTTTGTGGAACAGCTAACTTCAGATATTCCTGATACTTGGGGCCCACTCTGGGTCCGGCCGTTTCATATTTCCTGTCTATCAACCCCATGTTTACCAGAAAACCCAGGGAGTTTGCAGTATTGCGTTTACCCAGAGCTTTGTATATCTCTTTCAGCTCTGTTCTGCCCCTTTCCTTAAGTAGGTTGAGGGCCTCTTTCTGGACGGGGCTGAGTGAAATTGTATCTATATCCGTTTTTTCTTCGCTGATATCGAAATAGGTAAGCAGCTTTCTCTCAAATCCGACGGGGAGCATCAGAGATGCGGCGTGGAAATATGGAGCCATATAGTGATCGCCGATCCACGTTGCCAGCTTGATCTGGTGCGGCGCAAGCAGGGGGAACGGGCTTATCAGGCTGTCTACCGGGCGGGTATCTTCGAAGAGGGGAGTATCGCTGACGAAAAATACTATGCCCTGCAGCAACCTGGAGCCGAAAGGAACCCATACCGCACAGCCGGGTGTGAGTACCATGCCCTGCGGTATGGAATAACTGAAGGTTTTGGGTCGGACTGCCGGTGAATTGACCGCAACCTCAGCATACATGAGGTATCCTTAGTATCTTTTCTCCTTAATGCGGGGAAGCTTCCAGCGGAAGTTGCGCAGGTAGTAGAGTTTGGCCCGCCTCACCTTTCCGTATCTCTTTACCTCTACCTTTACGATTCTGGGCGAGTTGAAAAGGAAGGTGCGCTCCACTCCGACTCCGTGTGAGACTCGCCTTACGGTGAAGCTGCCTCCGTTCTCTCCCTTGCGTATTCTCATTACCATGCCCTCGAACGCCTGAACACGTTCGTTGCTGCCTTCAACCACTTTGACGCTGACGCGCACCATATCGCCGGGGCCGAACTCCGGTATATCAGGATTCGGGGCGGTTTCTACTAGTTCTCTGGTATCCATTTCAGTGATCCTTCTCCTGTTGCTCTATAAGTTTCAACTCGTCTTCGCTTAAGGGAATCTTCTTCAGCAGGTCCGGCCGGCGCCTGGCTGTTTTCATTATTGCCTGCCGCTGCCGCCAGTCTGCTATCTGTGCATGGTTGCCCGACAGCAGTACAGGCGGTACCTCCCAGCCATTGTAACTTGCCGGCCTGGTGTACTGTGGATACTCGAGGAGACCGTTAAGCAGCGAGTCCTCCTCTATCTCAGCGCCCAGAGCACCGGGCAGACGTCTTATTATAGCATCAACCACCACCATTGCTGCAAGCTCTCCGCCGCTTATGACGTAGTCACCGATGCTGATCTCGTCTGTTACCATGTGCTGCCGCACTCTCTCGTCAACACCCTCGTAGCGTCCGCATACCAGTACAAGCCTCTCTGACCGAGCCAGTTCATCGGCGATCTGTTGACTGAACAACCTGCCCTGAGGCGTAAGCAGCACCACCGGAGTGTCCTGATCTATATTCAGTTTCTCGATGGACTTGTGCAGCGGCTCCGGCATCATCACCATTCCCTCACCGCCGCCGTACGGGTTATCGTCCACCACCTTGTGCTTGCCCACTCCGCAGTCCCGGATGTTGTGCAGTTCTATCCGGGCGATGTCACGCTCGATGGCGCGTTTGATTATGCTGTGGCCGAAAGGGCTGTCAAACATCTCGGGGAACAGGGTTAGAATATCGATGAGCATGGCATCAATGCGCGGTTCCGCAATCCTCCACCTTGCCCTTGATCGTTTCTATCGCGTGAGGCAGTGCCTTGATAATTGCTTCGATTCCTTCGGTTACTGCCTTTGGGCTGCCGGGCAGATTTATGATCAGAGTTCTATTGCGCACCCCGCTGGTAGCGCGGCTCAGCATGGCGGTCGGCACCTTGGTCATGCCGTAGGCCCTCATCGCTTCGGCGAAACCGGGCACCTCCTTATCTATTATGGATTGAGTCGCCTCCGGGGTTACGTCACGAGGGGCAAGACCGGTGCCACCGGTGGTAAGGATAAGATCCACGGTTCCGCCGTCGGCCCACTCCTCAAGTTTACGGGCGATGAGATGGGCCTCGTCCGGTACTATATCCTGCTGTGTGACTTTTACACCAAGAGGAGCCAGGCTCCGTATTATCGCCTTGCTGCTGAGATCCTCTCTCTCGCCGCGCGAGCCCTTGTCGCTTACTGTCAGTATTCCTACGTTGAACACCCCACATCTCCTGTTAGGTAAAAATAACATAACGGTGGACTCTATGTAAAGCGAAGCTAAAGCAAGGCAATTTTGGAAATTGGTCGCACAGGGGGGGTTGACAAATGGGGAAAATGTGTTATTATGTGGGTCAAAGTGGTTGATTGTGGTTGATAGTGGTGAGGTATACCGTAAAGCCGCAGTCAAATATTTTTAAGGTGGAGTAGCAATGACGGCGGGCAAATATGAATCTTACTTGCGTAAGTTCGAGACCCCGAATAAGGGGAAGAAATAAAGGTGTGACCGATGTTTTTCGGTGAATACGAATACACCGTAGATCAAAAAGGAAGAATAGCAATACCTCCCAAGTTCAGGGAAGCCTTTAAGGGGGGTATAGTGCTTCTGCGCGGTTTGGACAACTGCATCAACGCCTGCACTGCCGCTGAGTGGAAGAAGCGAGCCGAAGGGATGACAGGGCAGTCGATGAACCAGTCCAAGGCCAGAAGAATGAACCGCGCCCTTTTTTCCAGCGCCTTTAGCCTTGATATCGACGGGCAGGGCAGAGTGGCACTTCCGGCGAAACTGCGCCAGTACGCCGGTATCACCGCTGAGGTGGTGGTGGCTGGCGTTGGCGATTACCTTGAGATATGGAGCAAGACTGATTGGCTGGCGGAACAAGAGTTGATGAGCGAGCAATTGTGGCAGATCGCGGAAAGCACAGAAGACCGGATGTAACCGGTCATATTCCGGTGCTGCTTGCCGAGAGCATTGCGGCGCTTATGGTAAGGAGCGGTAAAACCTATATCGATTGCACCGTTGGAGGTGGGGGGCACGCAGAGGCGATAGTTAAGGCCGGCGGTCATTTAACAGGACTCGATGCCGATCCTCAGGCGATAAGGACGGCACAGGCCCGACTCCAGAGATATAAGGATGTAACATTGGTAAACGAGAATTATATTAATATTACCGATGTTTGCCGAAAGCAGAATCTCGATTCGGTGGACGGGGTTCTTTTTGACCTGGGCATGTCCTCTTCTCAACTGGAATCGAGCGGCAGGGGCTTCAGCTTTCTTAAGGATGAAACACTCGATATGCGTTTCAGTCCGGATCAAGCCGTCACCGCTTCTGATATCGTCAACACCTACTTAGAAAGCGATCTGGTCCGTCTTATCGGTGACTATGGTGAGGAGTGGAGGAGCAATACCATAGCGGCCGCCATCGTGCGGAGCCGTCCCATAGCAACCAGCGGCCAGCTGGCTGAGATTATAGAAAAGGCAGTGGGCAAAAGAGGCCGGATACATCCGGCAACAAAGACGTTTCAGGCGCTGCGAATAGCTGTGAATCAGGAACTGGAGAACCTGGAGTCCGGATTGAGTCAGGCGATCGACCTGCTTGCTTCAGGAGGACGGGTCGCCGTTATCAGCTTTCACTCGCTGGAGGACAGACTGGTAAAGGAGATGTTCAAAAAGCAGTCCAGCGGCTGTATCTGTCCCAGAGGTACGCCCGTTTGTATCTGTGGTCATAAACAGGTTCTAAATATAGTAAACAAGAAGGTAATAAAACCATCGCCCAAGGAGATTGCGAGCAATCCCAGGAGCCGCAGCGCCAGGCTGAGAGTGGCACAAAAGATTTAGCAGTTATCAACATTATTTATATAGTTATCGAGGACCACGAAAAGGGGGAAAAGAAAATGCAATTCGAACTGGGACCAGAAACTGAAAAACAGATAGATCATCTTTATTCCACACTGGAAGAATCAATGGTGCATCTGAGGAAGGTGAGGGAAAACCTGTGGGAGGAGATCAAGACGATCAAGGGTGTAACCAGCAATGGATCCGATGACTACCGTGATCTGGTTTTCAGCCTGGGCAATATCGGATCGATGCTCACAGACCAATTTGAGAAGATACGCGAGGCAATCAGGTGGGCTATGGCCCTTCCCGTCTGCGTATTCGATATTTCTCCCAAATCCGAAAAAAGAGAAGCCGTTCTAAGCTTGAAGAGCTGATTTTGAAAAGACTGAGGAAGAAAAACATCCCCCCTTTACGGGGCAAGGAGGCACGACATGGGCAAGACTGCTATTCGTACTGCTATTGATGTCGGTACAACCAAGGTATGCACCGTGGTGGCCGACATCAGCGACCGTACCAGCTTACGGGTTCTGGGTACGGGCGTTGTGCACTCACAGGGCATGCACAAGGGCATGGTTGTGAGCATCAACGAGGTCAAGGACTCGATACGGGAGTCGGTCAAGATCGCCGAGATGAGCAGCGGGCACAAAGTGTCTTCTGCCTACGTGGGAGTAAGCGGCAATCACATAGGATCGCTCAACAACCACCGCATGGTTACCATCTCCCGGTCCGACCGGCTGGTCTGCCGTGATGATCTGCTGAAGGTGCTGGCGTCGGCTCAGAACATCGATGTTTCATCGGATAAGCAGTTGCTTCATGTGCTGCCGCGAAGCTACAGCCTCGACGGGCAGCCCGGCATGAAGAATCCGGTGGGGATGTACGGAAGCCGGCTCGACCTGGAGACTCACATCATCACCGCGGCGGTGACCTCGGTCAAGAACCTGGTCAAATGCGTGCGCGGAGCAAGGGTTGAGGTGGACGGGCTGGCGTTCAGTTCGCTCGCCAGCAGCGAGGCGGTGCTCACCGAGCACGAAAGAGAACTTGGTGTGATAGTGGCCGACATTGGCGGAGGCACCACCGACATAGCCATCTTCAAAGATGGCAGCGTATGTCACACAGCTGTGCTTCCGGTTGGAGGCTACCAGCTCACGCGCGACATATCTATAAGTCTGGGTCTTCCCACTAACGTTGCCGAGGTTGCCAAGAAGAAGTACGCCAACGTCGCCGATGATTTCTGCGGCGAGCAGCAGGACCCGGTGAGCCTGGCAATCGAAAACGGCTACAACATAATGCACCAAGACCTGTACGAGGTGGTAAGGGCGCGTATGGAGGAGATACTCAAACTGATCGTTATGGAGATGCCGCGATCCGAGTACGTCAACATGGTGCCCACCGGTCTGGTGCTCAGTGGTGGGACCAGTACTCTCCCCGGACTTACCGAGATGGCCCAGGAGATGCTGCAGATACCTGTAAGGGTGGGAGCGCCGAGGAATATCCAGGGCCTCGCCGATTCCCTGTATGCACCGGCGTATGCCACCAGTGTGGGTCTGCTCGCGTGGGGACTCAAAAACGACGAAGAGATGCTCAAGTTAGGTGGCAAAAGATCTTTCATGAGCAAGCTATTTTCAAAAATGAGAAGGCCGCCAAGGCCGGATAAGAACCAGTCTTACAATAGCGGTTCGGCGAAAGGAGGAAGAAATGAATCGGACAACTCCCGCTAAGGCGTGTATTAAGGTCATAGGTGTAGGTGGAGGAGGCGGTAACGCTGTTACCAGGATGATCGAGGCCGACATTCAAGGCGTGGAATTCGTCGCGCTCAATACGGATGCCCAGGCGCTGCTGCGAACGGAGGCCCCAACCAAGCTGCCCATCGGCATGAGGTTGACCAAAGGGCTCGGCGTTGGCGGTGATCCCAACATGGGGATGGAGGCCGCTGAGGAGAGCAGAGAGGACCTTACGGAGATAATCGGCGGTGCCGACATGGTATTCATCGCCGCCGGCATGGGCGGAGGCACCGGTACCGGAGCTGCCCCGGTGGTAGCCCAGATAGCCAAGGAACTGGGCATCCTCACTATCGCCGTTGTTACCAAACCGTTCTCATTCGAGGGATCGCGCCGCAAGATATCGGCGGAGCAGGGCATTGCCCGCCTGGTTGACCGCGTTGATACCCTGATCGTTATTCCCAACGAACGGCTGCTTAGTCTCTGCGGCGAGGACATTACCGCCGAGAGCGCGTTCAGGATGGCCGACGACGTGGTTCAGCAGGGCGTTAAGTCTATTGCAGAGCTGATAACCACGCCGGGTGAGATCAACCTCGACTTCGCCGATGTGAAAGCCATTATGAGCAACGCCGGACCGGCATGGATGGCCATCGGTCACGGCACCGGTCCCAACCGCGCGGTTGAGGCAGCGCAGGCGGCCCTGGCCAGTCCCATTCTCGATATGGCCATCGAGGGCGCGCGCGGCGTGCTGTTCAATGTTACCGGCGGCACCGACTTCAAGCTGCATGAGATCAACCAGGCAGCAGCAGTTATAAGCAAAGCCCTTGATTCGGATGCCAATATCATCTTTGGTCTGGTCAAAGATCCCGAGATGGGCAACGACTGCAAGATAACGCTGATCGCCACCGGTTTCGTTGCCAAGACAAGTGAGGCACCCCCTCGGGAAGAGCACCTGAGGACATTCATCAGGGCTCAGGAGGAGGATCATCAGCTCGATGTGCCGACAATATTACGCCGGCCCAGGCCGATGCAGGGTATGCAGAGGCGCGAGGCTGTGGCTCAGAGCCCATTGATAAACACAAATATGTAGAAAAACAATAACATTACACAGGTTACAAAGGCCGCGTGAGAATAACTTGCGCGGCCTTTTTGTTACCAAAAAAGCCTTGACAAATAACTATATGTTGTAGTAGCATAGCAACACTTTCCCATATGTTGAGGTTGGTAGTACAGATTTTATGAATTGTCCCTATTGTGGATTTAAGGATTCCAGGGTGACGGATTCCAGGACTGTCGGCGATGGGGTGCGCCGACGCCGCGAGTGCCTGAAGTGCAACCTGCGCTTTACCACCTATGAGAGCGTCCAGGCCACCAACCTGATCATTGTCAAGAAAGACGGTATCAGAGAAGAGTTCGACAGGGATAAACTGGCGGGCGGATTGTACAAGGCCTGCGAAAAGCGGCCGATGCCGGCGGGGACGATTCAGAAGCTTATTGGCGAGATAGAGGATGAGCTATATCGCCTGGGCAAGAGCGAGGTTGACAGTTCGGTGGTGGGGGAGATGGTAATGGAGAGGCTGCGCAACCTGGATCACATCGCTTATATACGTTTCGCCAGCGTCTACCGCCAGTTTGCCGATATCGGCAGCCTGAAAGAGGAAGTTGACACACTCATAGAAAGCGACAGCGAAAGGATACACCTGCCCGGGCAGTTGCCATTGATCGCCGATGACCGGTCCGGGAAGGTAAAAAGAAACAGCGTAAGCAGATTCCGGAGGAATTATGCCTGACATACGCAGCACACCGGTTAAGAAAAAGGCAGGTTCCGCAGACAATATTATCGTACAACAGATATTCAGCATTGCCGAGTCTACGGGGATCACCGATCGTGAGCAGACTGAGAGGCTGGTTCAACTGGTGATCCAGCGCCTAGAGGGTGCAGCACAAAACAGAAACAGCGTACCGCTGCCTGGAATGGAGGACCTTGTGCCAAAGCAGATCAGCAACCCGACTGTAAACGAAATCCGGGACATCGTGGGCCTGATTCTGGACGAAAACAAAGCTGCTCTTCAGACCGCTGTTTCCATGGCTCCTGAATCAGTCAGGGAAGAGCCTGAGGATCTGCCGTCGGTTTCCATCATCAGCGTGGGGGCGACCGCAGAGGCTGTGCTCAAGCGAAGATATCTGGGCAAGGACCGGCTGGGCAACGTCATCGAGAACATAGGTGATATGTTCCACCGCGTAGCGGCCAATATCGCGTCTGCGGAGAAGGTATTCAATCCCGATGCCGAGACGAAAGTGTGGGAGGACGAGTTCTATGACGTGATGACTAGCTTCGAGTTCCTGCCCAACTCGCCCACATTGATGAACGCCGGCAGGGAGCTGCAGCAGTTGTCCGCGTGCTTCGTTCTGCCCATCGAGGATTCCATGGAGTCCATATTCGATGCGGTTAAATACACCGCGCTTATTCACAAGAGCGGCGGCGGTACCGGCTTCTCCTTTTCCAGGTTGCGCCCGGAAAGCGACCCGGTGGGATCCACCGGCGGCGTGGCCAGCGGTCCGGTGTCCTTCATGAGGGCCTTTGACACGGCAACGGACGTGATCAAGCAGGGCGGGACGAGGCGCGGAGCCAATATGGCCATCCTCAGCGTTGATCATCCCGATATACTCAAGTTCATCCACGCCAAGGAGAAATCCACTTCGCTCAACAACTTCAACCTGTCAGTGGCCTTGAACGAGAAGTTCATGCGCGCCGTGGACAGGAAGGCCGACTACGACCTGGTAAATCCGGCCAGCGGCGAGGTGACCGGCAGCCTGAACGCCGCAGAGGTGTTCGATAAGATCGTGGATATGGCCTGGCGCACCGGCGACCCGGGCATCGTTTTCATCGACCGCATAAACAGGGACAACCCCACCCCCAAGCTGGGCATGATCGAGAGCACCAATCCATGCGGCGAGCAGCCGCTGCTGCCATACGAATCGTGCAACCTGGGATCGATAAATCTGGCCAAGATGGTCTTCGGCGGGCGCATCATGTGGGACAAGCTGGCAAAGACGGTCAAAACCGCGGTTCGTTTCCTGGACAACGTCATCGAGGTCAACAACTATCCCCTGGACCAGATCGACGATATGACTAAGAAGACGCGCAAGATAGGGCTGGGCGTTATGGGATTTGCCGATATGCTGATAAAACTGGGCATACCCTATGACTCCGATGAGGCGCTGGCCCGGGCGGAAGAGGTGATGAAGTTCGTCGATGAGGAGGCTGCGGCAGCCTCCTCCGAGCTGACGAAGGAACGCAACGTGTTTCCCGCCTACAAGGGAAGCACCTACGATAAAAAGGGCGGGCTCAAGCTTCGAAATGCCACCAGGACCACCATCGCTCCCACCGGCACCATCAGCATCATAGCCGGATGCTCCAGCGGTATCGAGCCGCTGTTCGCGCTGTGCTTCACCCGCAACATAATGGACGGCGACCAGTTCGTCGAGATGCATCCCATCTTCGAGGAGGTGGCCAAGGCAGGCGGGTTCTACAGCGAAGGTCTGATCCGTGAGCTTGCCGGCAAAGGCAGCCTTGCCGATATAGAGGGCGTTCCGCAGAAGGTCAAGGACGTTTTCAAGACGGCCCACGATATAACCCCGGAGTGCCACGTACAGATGCAGGCCGCGTTCCAGAAGCATACGAATAACGCCGTTTCCAAGACAGTCAACTTCCCGCACAACGCTACACGCGAGGACGTGGCCCGTGTCTATATGCTGGCCTATCGCGAGGGATGCAAGGGGGTTACCATCTACCGTGACCGCAGCCTCGATTCGCAGGTGCTGTCACTGGACGCCGGGTGCGACGAGGAAGAACCTTTGAGCGATGATATCCTGACCCCTAGGGACAGGCCGAGCGCGACTGTCGGGGTTACCAACAGGGTGGCCACCGGCTGCGGCAGCATTTACATAACCGTCAACTCCGACGAAAGGGGTATATGCGAGGTGTTCTCGCACCTGGGCAAGGCCGGCGGCTGTGCCTCGGCTCAACTGGAGGCAATAGGCCGGCTTATATCGCTGGCATTGAGGAGCGGCGTAGAGGTATCGGCCATTGTCAAACACCTGCGCGGCATCCGCTGTCCGTCGATTGCCTGGGAGGAGGGCAGGTCCATTCTGTCCTGTCCAGATGCCATCGGTGGCGTGCTGGAGAAGCGGATAACTGCCAAACCTGAATACGGGCAGCAGGTGAGCATCGATGGCGGCAGGACGGAATCTTTGGAAACTCATGCCAAGAGTAACAGCAACGAATCACTGTCAAAGGGCGTTGCCGGGCAGTGTCCCGACTGCGGCGGGACGCTCGCCTATCAGGAGGGGTGCCTTACCTGCCACATGTGCGGCTACAGCAAGTGTTAAAGACAACGGAGAACGGATGAGCGATAAGATCGACATGGCAAGGGCGGCGAGGCAGCTGCTTGAGCTTCTCTACAAGATGTACTGCCGCCATATCACGGTTCGCAGGTATGGCATGTACCCATGGAGCCTTACGGAGAGGTCGGGGATTAACTTCAAGGATGGCGGCGAGGCGCTGTCTGTCGTTTACCTGATGTGGCGCTACGGATGGATAAGGATAATATCGCCCAGGGCCACCAAGAAGTTCACCCCGTTCTGCCGCATAATGCTTACACTCAGCGGGGTACAGGAGGCTCAGTCCAGGTATCTTGAGGCCAGATCAAGAAGGCGGGCATGGGGCAACCAGGCTGCCATCGCGCAAAGGGTCCACCGCGACGCGATGCGCGACTTCCACAATTAATAATCGGTAAACCACCGCTTTCCAGTGCGCACTACTACCCCGATAACCAGTATTTCTTAGCCAAGCCTGGCGAACATAGGCTATTGACATTCATCCATTTGCGCTCTATAAATATAATCCCTGCGATATTTAAAAAGGAGGATCAGATATGGCAGAAATCAGATGGGGAGTTATTGATCCTGTAGTTGAGAGTGTTGACATGGTTCAGGATAAACAGGGGTTGTGGCTAATCAAGCTCAAAGTGCATGAAAAAAGCCTGGGCAGTCTAGCTAAAAAAGTCGTAAGGGCTAAAGTCATAGATCTCGGTAGGTTTTTCGATAAGGAAATAGCAATGGAAACATGGAATCCTGCAAAAACCCGAAAATCAAATATGAGAGCGGAGACAACATTTATATTAAATACCGGCAGAAAAGAATACCCCTCCAGGGCGAAAGTAGTATTTGAGTACACATAAAGCTACTTCATATATATGTATCTTCAGTGTACGCCTATCTATGTCATCCATCTTTATGGGGAGGCCACGTGATGTCTTTTATTGCCTACTACCTAAGCTCCAGCGGAGAAATAGTCAGTGAGCCAAGCGCTGACCAGATAGATACTTGGATCAAATCAGATGAAGGGCTTCTTTGGGTAGATATCAGCGGCGCTTCATCCGAAGATATGAATGTATTGAGGGATGTTTTTAAATTCCATAGTTTATCAGTAGAAGCTTGTCTGGATCCCAACTTGCATTCTCCTAAAGTTGATGATTTTGGTAGTCATCTATTCATGATTTTGCATGGCATCAACTATGTTTCTCAGTCCGATATTGTGGAAACCAGCGAGATGGCAGTGTTTTTGGGGAGAAACTTTGTGGTTAGCCAGCACAATAATACATTGTATTGCACTGAATACGTTAGGCAAATGATCGAACAAGATGGGCGACCTATGAAGCGCGGGCCTGACTTTCTAGCACATACATTGATCGATACACTCATCGATAACGTATTGCCGACTATTGATAAGATGAGTGAAGTTGCCGAAGATATCGAGGAGGAGGTGATCCGTAATCCCCAACAGGCAACACTGGAAGAACTTCTGAAACTCAAGAGGTCCACACTTAGGGTCCACCGTGTAATGGCACCCCAAAGAGAGGTGTTGAATAAGTTAAGCAGAGGTGACTACAGTATTATCGGTTCTGAAGCAAAAATGTTTTATCGCGATGTCTACGACCACCTGGTGCGCATTGAAGATTTAAATCAGACGATCAGGGAACGTGCTGACAGTCTACTTGCGACCTATCTTTCGTCGGTTTCTAACAGGCAAAACGAAACGATGAAAGTGCTTGCTATAGTCGCAGCAATATTTATGCCACTCACACTTTTGGCAGGCATATATGGCATGAATTTCGAGAATATGCCGGAACTCAAATGGCAGTGGGGATATTTCGCAGTTCTTGGAATAATGGGCGTTGTGATTGTGTTTGTACTGTGGCGTTTCTGGGCTGGTAAATGGTTCAGAAGGGGTAGACGTCAAATGAAAAGGATGAATCCGTTTGCGGTAGCCCCTGAAAAATTGATTGGTTACGTTAAACGCAAGAAGTAGTCACTGAATATCTACTTATCTCCTCATCACCCGGCTTTAGCCATTCTCCTTGCTGTGTACCTATCCCGCTTTTGTGCCATCGTGGATAAATATAAACTACTATAGGGGTTCCCTGGGTGCACTCATCGTACTAAAGCAGGAGGATACTCATGATCACAGGAATGACAGTACATGATTGGATCATCCTGAGAATGGCTTATATTTCTAGAGAAGCATCAGCTCATCTTCGGTTGTACCGTGTCGTTCTCCGTCTATGTATGACTCTTCATGTAGTCTATCGTAGGAGTATTGCGGTGATTTCCTTTCCCACAATCGAATTTCACCACAATAACGGCATCTTCCCTGGACAGCTCCGTTGACAGGTTCGCATATCCAGTAATGCACACATTTTGATTTCTCGTAATCCATTTTACCCTCAATTAGATTGAGCACGTGCTGGTGGGCTGGTTAGCTCAATCTCATTTCGTTTTTTATAACGTCATTCGTAAACCCACCAACACGAGCCTATAAAAATCACCTTACTTCTCAGGCTTTGCTTTACCTTTTCCTATTTCAGTACTCCATTGCTCTTACTAATTTTTACATTTAAGTGATTGCGAAAAACTACTGTTTACCTTTCAGGGAAGCACCTGCCAGCCTTTTGTCAACTCGCCTTGCTTTGTTATTCTTTGATTTTCTAGGCTTTTCAGCATCACGATCCCATTTGCCGGGCATCTCTTTACCTGTCAGCTTGACTTCATAGATAGGATCAAGATCCTTCACATATCCACATTGGAGGCACTGCTCATACCAGCCATATATGTCCTTCTCTAAATACAAGTCTCCTTTACAACGTGGACAGCTTTTTAGTCTCCATTTTCGCATTGTTTACTCCTGTCGTATTTGTTTGAAACAATTCTCGACTGATAGTTGCATCAATTTATAATATATGCTATATATGAATCATGCTAATATATGCATGCATATAACTTCATGAGTCATAGCGCATGAATAATAATGCATAATAATAGACTTGTCAATAGGTTTTTAACGTGAATTTTAATTGAGTTTTCAAAGGAGGGTAATATGTCGGAGTGGACTTTTC
>Ga0209536_100011472_pt1 | contig 12971 bp, 12 predicted proteins | sample DeeMarSeWOR28_12_FD_187461 | JGI IMG/M metagenome (GOLD analysis project Ga0209536, IMG submission 187461) | Marine sediment microbial communities from White Oak River estuary, North Carolina - WOR-2-8_12 (SPAdes) (version 2) | ecosystem: Environmental > Aquatic > Marine > Intertidal zone >...
CAGGCCGAAGTTGAGAAATCCCCGCGTTCGAAGCACCGCTATCCAGGCGTAGGTTCGAATCAGGAGGTTGGTCCAGAAGGGAAGAATCACCAGCAGCATCAGGAGGTTTTTATATCGTGCCGGCGCAAAGGCGATTCCCAATGCCAGGGGAAATCCCATTGCAAAACAAATGACCGTTGACACGGCGGCAATCCAAATCGACTTAAAAAAAATGCCCAGATGGATCCATTCCACCGCACGTTTGTAATTATCCAGGCTCAGGGCCAGAAGGGTCTGGCCCTGAGGTCCCCGCTCTCCAAAGCTGTATACCCATACAATCGCAAGGGGCAGCGTAAAAAAAATCACCAGCCAGCCCGAGGCCGGCACAAGCAGTATGGCGGCCACCAGCTTGTTGTCACGCACGTTCTGCATACTCATGTTGCAGTTCCTTTTTGCAACCGATCGCAGGGGGCATCCATCGACCCATCGTCAAACAATTTCAATGGTAATCCGTTCAGGCCGCCTGAATCGCCACCCAGGCCTCATCGTAAAGCCGTGCATCATCGCCCACATCCACCACGAATTCGGATTTGGCGATCATTTCCGCAGGCGGATAGATGGCCGAATTTTCAAGGTCTTCTTTATTTATGTATTTCTTGGCCGCGATATTGGCCGTTCCATAATGGATGAAATTGGCGATATCCGCATTCACCTTGGCATCCAGAATATAATTGATGAAGGTATGGGCATTCTCGGGATGGGGCGCGCCGACCGGGATACAAACGTTATCCATCCAGACCATGGTCCCTTCATCCGGCACGACATAGGCCAAATCCTTATCTTCCACCATGACTTGGGCAATATCACCATTCCACTCCATGACCAGATCGCATTCACCGGAAAGCAGCAGGTCCTGCCCGTTGTCTTCCGCAAAAGTCTTGATGTGCTTTTTTTGTTTGATGAGCAAATCGCGCGCTTGGGCGATCTCTGCGGGATTCACGGAATTCATCTTGTATCCCAAATATTTCAGTGTAATGCCGATGGTCGCGCGCGGGTCAGTCAGAAGGGCGATACGGCCGCTGTACTCATCGCTGTCAAAAAGGACCTTCCAACTGGTGGGCGGTTTCTTCACTTTGGACTTGCGATACCCAATCCCCATGGTGCCCCACATGTAGGGCACCCCATATTTCAGCCCCGGGTTAAAGGCAGGATTGGAAAAGTTGGGGTCCGGGTCAATATTTTTCATATTGGGAAGTTTGCTGTGATCCAGGGCCATCAGCTTTTTGAGTTTAATAAGGCTTTCCACGGTATAATCACTGGGCCAGATCACATCAAAACCGGGATTGCCTTCTTTGAGCTTGGCGAACAGTTCTTCATTGTTGGCATACAGGTCATATTGTACTTTCATGCCGAATTTTTTGGCAAAATTGGCAACCGTATTTTCGCCGATGTACGTGTCCCAGTTGTAGAGATTGAGTTTTTTCTCTTCCGCACCCCATACGAGCTGGGGCGCAAATGTCATGCCAACGCCAAATGCGGTGGCTCCTTTTAGAAATTTTCGCCGCGTCATCGTTGAGCTTAATAATGGTTTCATACGATACCTCCTTGTGGTTCAATTTATAGTCGCCATCTTTAAACCAAAACCAATAGCGGAATTAACTGACTATGTCAAATAATATTTAACCGAAGGGGCATACGGGATAGCGGCAGACCTCGCACTGTAAGCATAACCCGCCATGCCCCATTGCGGCGATTTCTTCCATGGTAACCGGATCATCCGCTAAGATTCGGGAGAGCATGATATCGAAAAGGGTGGTTTCATGATAGAAGACGCACGCCGGCAGGCCCAAAAGCGGGATTCGGCGATCCTGTGCAAACAGAAACATCGCGCCCGGAAGCACGGGGGAGCCGTAGAATTCTATGTTAAATCCGGCTTCGCGGACCCCCGCACGGGTGACATCGTCGGGATCTACCGATAGTCCACCCGTGGTAAGGATCAGCTCACAGCGCTCATCCATGAGTTCTCGAATGGCCGCGGCAATGCGCCGGGTATCATCGGGGACCAGAACTTTGCGCACCAACACAGAGCCCAAAGCAGTAATTTTGCGGCCCACATGGTGATCAAAACCGTCTTCCACCATGCCTTCATATACCTCCGAGCCGGTGACCACCGCCCCGACGCGCAACCGCCGAAATGGTTTGACCTGAATAATCGGCCAATGCTTTTTGGCTGTGGCCTCGACCGCTTCGATGGCAGCACGGTCGATGGTCAGGGGCAGGATGCGGGTACCGGCAACCACCTGTCCTCGGCTGCAGCGAAAGTTGGTCCGCAGGGTGGAGAGGACAATACCGTCAAGGCGGTTGATTGCCAGAAGCCCCTCGGTGTTGATTTTTACAAGGCCGTCGCTGGGGCTTACAATACTGATTTTTCCCTCGTGGGGCCCTTTGTGTTGCAGCGTGGTGTCGGCAACGGCGGCGGCGATGCGGTGGGCAGCATCGTTTTCATGCAACCGGTCAGAAGGTAAATCGAGTATATATAGGTGCTTTTTGCCGACTTTCAGCAATTCAGGCACATCTTCAGCACGTACGATATGCCCTTTTTTAAACCCCACACCTTTGGAAACGCCGGGAACGATACGCGTAATATCGTGTGCCAGCACAGTTCCAACCGCTTCTTCGACCCTGATGGTACGGATATAATCAGACATTTTATTCATCCTTGAAAATCTAGTCTTTTGGGCCAGGTCAGAGGCAGTTGGCTATGCCTTGAAAAGGGCCGAAAAGAATACAGAAGTCAGAAGACAGAATTCAGAATAGGGTAACAAAAGCGAATTCGACTAAAGCAGAGCCTATGTTACGTGTATTCGCCTCGGCAGTGCAGTTGCAAGGCGGCCGGGTCAATCATGATGGTGCCGAAGTCGTTTTCGCGAATATAGCACTCGCCGGCCGTTAATGTGAGCATCCGTGTGGCGGTATCGCACACCAAGCCTTCGAATACGTTACAATTTATTAGGAATACAAGTCAACTTTAATCTATAAGTTTTTTTAGAAAAACGGGTTGCCTTGTGCGAAACAATTTTATATTATCCCGATACCGAAAACAACTAAGCAGCGAGAGGAGCATGGGTAATGCCTTACAATCAGAATGAAGAGATAAGAAACATCATCTGGCAAGAAGAAAAAAAGTATCTGATGAAAAAGGTTGCTTTTGACCTGATTCTAAATGATGCACTTAAAATTGACGATTATATCCTTGCCTCCGGGAAAAAGAGTCCCTATTACGTGGACCTTCGACAGGCCATCTCAGATCCCATGACAATGGATTTGATCGCCAATTCTTTGGCTCGTATCATCGACAATGAGATCGGCAGGGACAAATTTGATAAAATTCTGGGGGTCCCTACAGCCGGTGTTCCTTTCACAACCATCGTCTGCCAAAAACTGGCCATTCCCATGCTCTACTATCGCAAGGAAAGAAAGGAACACGGTGTCCGCAAAAAGATCGAAGGCAAGATGGAATTAAATGATCGCATCCTCATGATAGATGATCTCATCACCACCGGCAAGAGTGTGATTCAGGCTGCGGAGGCCGCCCGTGAACAAGGGGGACTGGTCACCGAGCTGGTGGTGCTTTTGGACAGAGAGCAAGGGGGGCGAGAATCTATCCTATCCAACAATATCCGCCCCCACGTTCTTTTCACTGTTTCCGATGCCTTTAAGTGGCTTAATGAGGTCAAAATGCTAAATGACGATGATTACAAAGTGATCATGGATTATATTAATGAAGAAAAAAAATTAATATAAATCACTTTTTTAGAATCCTTGTTTGTAAGAATTTACCATTTCCAGTGGTGCCTTTTAGTTTCATATCCTCCACGATTATATCTCCCCGCTGCATGACCAAAGAGGGGGCTCCGAGGCACTCCAAGCCCTCGTAAAGCGAATAACCTGCATTTGAATGCTGTGTATTTTGCGATATCGTGTGCCTGCTGGCAGGATCGAATATCACGAGATCGGCATCGGATTCGGCCTGCAGAATGCCTTTTTGAGGGAAAAGACCGAATATTTTTGCGGGTGTCTCACTCAACGCTCTAATAAGGGTGCAAAGATCAAGCCGACCTTCATTAACGCCTTTTTGATAAGTGACCGCCAGCATCGTTTCAGCCGACGGGGAGCCGAAAGGGGCTTCGAAGAAATCGTCGTCGATCTTCTTGGCCTTGGGCGCATGGTCACTGGCAATCACATCCACAAGTCCTGTTTTGAGGCCCTCCCACAGGGCCTGGTTGTCCTGCGGGGTTCGCAGCGGTGGGCCTATTTTTGCCAGCGGTCCCTTCTCCTGCAAATCTTTATCCGTGAGGGAAAGATATTGAGGACATGTCTCCGTATATACGGTCTGGCCTTTATCCCTGGCCGATCGAAGGGGCTCAAGCGCGCGTCCCGCACTTATATGGGCGATGTAAAGTGCACAGTTCATGACTTCGGCGATGGCAATCGCCCGAAAGACGGCATCGGTTTCGAGCGCTGCAGGCCGCATTTTTAAGAAAACATCTCTCTGGGGTTGATCACGGTATTTATCCTCAAGATAATCAATGGAAAGACCGTCTTCTCCATGCACCATGGCCAATCCATCCAACTCGGAAATGATATCCATTGCCTTGGACAAATAGTAGTCATCGGTCATCCAGCCCAGTTTGGCATATGTCATGAACATTTTAAAAGACGTCACGCCCATATCAAAGCATTTTGGGATATCCTGAATTTGATTCTTTGCATCGAACATGGCCCCGTGGATAGCGAAATCCGTGTGGGAGGTGGCCTTACCCTCATCGATGAATTTTTTGACGGTTTCCGCCAGTTCCATACCGGGCCGGGCATAGGCATAGTGTATCATGGTGGTGATACCGCCGAAGGCCCCCAGCACGGAGCAATCTTGGATGGTATCGACATAGACGGGATGTACGTGGACGTCGAGCAGGCCCGGCATAATGTATTTACCACTACCGTCGATGACTGCCTGGGCTTCATTCTCCGGCATATCAGGGGCCATTTTGGCAATTTTGCCGTCTTTAATCGCAATGTCTGTTTTGCTGATATTTTGCGGACCGACAACCAGCCCACCTTTTATGAGTTGATCAAACCTGTCTTCCATTTTTATGACTCCATTTCAATTTCAGAACATTTTACCCTCATCGGCCTAAGTCTTTTCTGAGTCTGTGCTCGGGAAAAGTGGCCCCTGAAGGGCAGCAAGCAAGTCGATAAGTTAATATGGCAAATTATTGGGTTAAGCTTCCGACAACATATTGTCAGAAAAACCCCGCTAAGGGATTAGGGTACGATGGTCGTTCCGGCATTACCCTCCAGGGCTTCATGAAACGACGCAACTGTCGTAATGCAGGCTTTCTGGCCCCCACCGCGGACAAAATTAACAGCCGCTTGAATTTTAGGCCCCATACTTCCGGCGGGGAAGTGTCCCTTGTCGCATAATTGCTGAGCTTCATTTGCTGTTAAACGTCTCAAATCCTTTTGGTTCGGCTCGCCGAAATTGAGTTTAGCGCCGTCAACATTTGTAAATATGGTGAACTCGGCTTCAAGATCTTCATTGCGTTCAGCGGCTCGATGAATCAGCATTGTCCCCAACAGGCTTGACGCCAAATCCTTATCAATAACGGCATCTACGCCGGAATAGACGGTTGCTGCTTTTTCGTTTCGACACGCTCGTCTGAAACTAACATTATGCCGACACTCATAAATTTCTTCTCCATCGTCAATTCTGGGTTCCACTAGACGAACTGGAATACCACCGCCGCCGACGGCTATGGGAATAAAACCGGCTTTGAGATTGGCTTCAATGACCTCGATTTCAACAATGCCAATCGGCTTGGGTGATCCGACCACTCTGCGCCAGATTTCCTTACCCTGATCATTTTTTTTATACAACTTGAATAATTGTCCCTCTCTTTCCTTTTCATGCGCTTGTTCTTTCGTGTAAGCGGGACCGATAAACTTAGATGGGTCTTTAAAGTCCGGATCATCAGGATCAACCACAACCTGAGTAACAGTGGTTACAAGTTGTTTTTTAACACCTCGAACTCTGAGAGCATTTGCGATATGAGCCAACATGAATCCCATGGCCCCCTGGGTGTCGGCTACCATCACATCAAGCGGTATGGGAGGAAGAATAGGAAGAGAATACTCCGATCGAAGCAAAAGGTTCCCTACCTGGGGTCCATTGCCATGGGTTACAACAAAATAATCATCCGGATAAGTCTGAATGATCTCTGAAAGCAAATCACATGTCTTGGCGGCCCGCCGCCACTGTGCAGGAATATCCGGATTGATTGTTTTGCCGGTCTTCGGATCGACGATGTCCGTGGGGGCGACCTCATTTCCTCCCAGCGCAAAGATTCTTAAACATTTTCTCATCTGTTATCTTCCTTATTTTATGCCAAGCGCCAGTGCCAGCAAGGCCATCCTGACAAAAACACCGTTGCGTACCTGTCGGAAATAAGCGGCTCCTTTGTAAGAATCAACTTCCACTGCAATCTCATCGACTCGGGGAAGCGGATGCATGATGACGATTCCCTCTTTTGCCCTTTGCAGCATGGCGTTGTCAACCACATAGGCTCCTTTTAGCTTTTCGTACTCGGCGACGTCGGAAAACCGCTCTTTCTGTATGCGAGTCACATACAACAGGTCGGAGTCTGCCGCCGCTTCCGCCAAATTGCCAGTCTCGATGACGTCCACGCCCTTTTCTTTGAGATTCGAAACCATATCGGCCGGCATCTTAAGGCTCGCCGGTGAGACCAAACGCAACCCAATATCGTAGAGAGAGAGAAGTTCAACCAGGGCATGCACGGTCCGACCGTATTTTAAATCCCCAACCAGGGCAACCTGAATTCCGTCGAGCTTATTGATCTCTTTTTTGATGGTATAGACATCCAGCAAAGCCTGGGTCGGATGTTGACCTGCCCCGTCGCCGGCATTGATCACAGGGATCGTGGCCACTTCGGCCGCCTCTGCCGCGGATCCGATCTGAGGATGGCGCATCACGATGACATCAGCGTACTGGGATACCGTCAGGGCGGTATCTCCGATGCTCTCTCCTTTGGCTGCCGAAGAGGTCGCTGCAGAGGCTACGCTGATGACCCCTCCGCCCAGTCTCAGCATGGCCGACTCAAATGAAAGGCGCGTGCGCGTGCTTGGCTCGAAAAACAGGGCGGCCAATACTTTGCCCCTCATGAGGTCATAGGTTTCCCCATTTTCAAGACCCTTTTCAAACTCATCCGCCACTTGCATGACTGTATCAAGGTCTTCTTTTGAGAATTGATTCCCATGCAGAATATGCTTTCCTTTAAAATTTCCGATCATTTGAAATCTCCTTCCGTTTTCATATTTATTTCACTATAGTGACATTCAAATTGCTTTCAGCGCCTTGAGAATTTTTTCCGGGGTAATCGGCAAATCGTAAACGCGCGTTCCGATGGCATCGCAGACGGCATTCGCCAGTGCAGGCGGCGGCGGCACATTGGCGGGTTCACCAATTCCTTTGGCGCCGAAAGGTCCGATTCCACCACCCGATTGGATCATAATCGTCTCTACCTGCGGTACGTCCTTGGAGGTCGGAATCAGATATTCCGCCAGCGACGGCGTGAGGGTGATCCCTTTGTCCAGGATAACCTCTTCGCACAGCCCATAGCCCAAGCCGTATACCGCACCGCCTTCCATCTGACCTTCTACGCTCAAAGGATTGATGGTCTGGCCCACATCGAAGCAAGAAATCATTTTAAGGACATCCACATCGCCGGTGTCGATATCCACGGCGACTTCCATGGCGATGGTACCGAATGTAAAATCCGGAAATACCTGCCCCTGTCCGGTTTTAAAGTCCAACAATTCCCTTGCCGGTGCATTGAACTGAGCCACGCATAACAGCTCGATCCCATCGGCAGCGGCAGCTTTGATCACCTCCGTTAGTGGAATGGTCGTGTCGGGATCATTGTTGCCGCAAACCTCTGAGATGATAATATCTCCCCGATCGCCGCCGTAACTGATGGTGCATTCCCGGCTATCGTTTTCGACAACCATCCATGGTTTGCGCTCCGGTTGAATGAACACCTGACGATCCTTGATATCCAGATAAGACGGGTCCATGCCCAACATCCGGCCTGCTTTTTCAAGAAGATTTCGCCGCACGGTCGCGGCCGCCTTAAGGGTGGCATTGCCTGACATATAAAGCTGACGGGTAGCAGTGGTAGTGCCGGCCAGCGGCGTCAGGGCGGAGTCGCCATGAAAAACGGTAACGTCCTCCATGGGCACACCCAGGGCTTCGGCTGCAATCTGAGCCAAAGAAGAAGCCTGGCCACCGCCTAAATCCTGAACCCCGCAACGCACCGTCACAGTGCCGTCAAGTTCCACGCTGACAAAGGAACGCGATGTATCGTGCAGAAACGTCATGCGGCCATAACTGGACATGCATGAGGCCATACCCTGGCCGATTCGTTCCGAGGGTTGGCGGGGCTTTATCGGTTCACCCAAAGCTTCAAGCGCCTTTATGGCGGTTTGTTCGGTTTCGACGGCGTGTTCCAATACCCGACCACTGGCCAAAGCATCTCCGGTATGTAAATAATTTTTCCGGCGAATTTCAAGCGGGGACATATTCAATTTTTTAGCCAGTTCGTCCAGTTGCGATTCGTACGCAAAACAGGGTTGGTTGGCGCCAAATCCCCTGTTGGCGCTGGTATAGGTGTTGTTGGTGAGCACGGTGTGAGTGTCCACCTTGACATGCGTAATATCATAGGGGCCGGGTGCGTTTACCGTGGAGTAGAGCAGTACCCAGGGACTCAGATAGACATAGCCGCCGGCATCGGAGATCAGTTCCGCTTCCATGGCAACCAGCTTGCCGTCCTTGGTTGCCCCGGTTTTATAATGCATCACGTAGGGGTGTCGCTTGGAATGGGCCAGGATCGACTCCTCGCGGGTAAAGGTCAACGATACCGGTTTGCCTGTTATTTGCACTAAAAGCGCCAGATAGGTCTCTACGGTAATATCTTCTTTACCTCCGAATCCGCCGCCCAACATGGGAGTAATCACGCGTATCTTATTATGAGGGACTCCAAGGACAGCCGCAATCCCGCGAAAGTGTTCGATCACCTGGGTGGAGGCCCGGATGGTGATTACGCCTTCATCATCTTTCCAGGCGACGCCGGCCTCCGGTTCCATATAGGCATGGTCCACCATTTGAACCCGGTAGGTATTCTCGATAATGACATCGGCCTGGGTGAAACCCTTTTCAATGTCTCCTTTGCGAATTTTGTAGCTGCAAATCACATTGGACTCATCTTCACCCACCAGATAGGCATTGGGTTTCATCGCTTCTACGGGATCAAAAACACCCTCTAACGGTTCGTATGCTACTTTTATTTTTTGGATTGCCGCTTTGGCGATCGCCAAAGTCTTGGCCGCCACCAGCGCCACGGCCTCGCCCTTGAAACGAATTTTTTTGTCCGCCAGAACACGGTAAAGCCCTTCGAACCCACCCACCGAATGCGTCTGACCAAAACGGGTGACCGTTTCATTATGGGGCACATCTTTGGCTGTCATGACAGCGACGACACCTTTCATTTTTTCTGCTGCGCGGGTATCGATGGACAACAGTTTGGCTGCGGCATATTCGCTGCGCAGCACTTTGGCATAAAGCATCCCCGGAACTTTGTGATCGCCGGCATAAACGGTTTGTCCCGACACTTTGGCCCAGGCATCATGTCGGGGACGTGGTTTACCGATAACATGGTATTTTTTTTCTTCTCCCGGTTTGGATACTTTCTGAACCTTTTCGAAACTTTTATGTTTTTCTAGCATGACTCTGATCCCTTATAATAAATTTATTTCTTACCGGCGGCATCCTCGATGGCTTCCACAATTTTGGTGTAACCGGTGCAGCGGCATAAATTGCCGCAAATGCCTTCCCGAATCTCCTCCCGGGTTGGATCTGGATTCTCATCCAAAAGCGCTTTGGCGGAAACGATCAAGCCCGGTGTGCAGTACCCGCATTGTATGGCGCCATGTTCCACAAAAGCGGTTTGCAGATGATGCGGAGAGTCCTGGGTGCCGATCCCTTTAACAGTGGTTACCTCTTTGCCGTTTGCCTGGACGGCCAGGACCAAACATGAGTTTACCGGTTTGCCCTCAAGAATGACGGTACAAGCACCGCAATCACCTTGTTCACAACCGTTTTTCACCTCAACCGCTTCCAAATTGTTGCGCAATACTTCCAGCAGGGTATCCGTAGCGGTGACTTCCGCCTCTCGCCACTCACCATTAACTTTTAGTTCGATATTGTATGTGTTCATCTGTCTTAACTCCTATGCCCAGGCTTGCAGCAGGTTGCGATTAAATATGGCGGCGGTGGCAAAACGTCGATAGCTTTCCGATCCGCGAATGTCGCCGATGGGTGAAATTTCTTCTTGGAGCAGTGGTTCGCAGTCAGACAAAAGTTTTTTATCAACCGATTTACCTTCAATATAGTGTTCCAGTCGATAGGCTCGAATCGGTTTGGGAGCAACGGAGCCAAAAGCAATGCGGGCTCGTTTGACCGCATCGCCGTCCTTTTCCAGCATCAGAGCGACACTGGCAACACAAATGGCCGCCGCCTTGCGCAGCCCCAGCTTCGTATGGCTGCCTTTAGCAGCAACAGGGGGCTTGGGGATTACAATTCGAATCAGCACATCCCCTTTGTCCAGGTGCGTCCACTTATAGTCCATGAAAAACTTGTCTGCGGGAACTGTTCTGACCTGCCCCTCGGCATTGGTGATATGTATCTCTGCCTCCAAGGCCAGCAGGGGCGGGGCCGTGTCTGCGCATGGCGATGCATTGGCCAGGTTTCCGCCAATGGTGGCCCGGTTACGGGTCAGCGGATTGCCAAGCTCTCCGGCGGCCTTTGACAGGATGGGAAAGTGTTCGTGAATAACTGAGCTTTTGGCGATCTCGGCGATGGTGGTGGCAGCGCCGATGGTTATGCTATCTTTTTCAAGCTGGATACCCACCAATTCCTGCAGATCACCGACGTCCACCAGCACTTGCGGGGTTTTCACGCCGTCTCGCATTTCGGGCACAAGGTTCGTTCCACCGGCGATAACCGTGGCTCGATCTTTATTTTCGGTCATAATAAGAAGAAGCTCTTTGATATCATTTGGCTTCAGATATTCGGTGTTTTCCATTGGGTCCTCCCTGAACGCTCCCCATTTTTTTTAAAATTTGATGACCCGCGATAAGGGGGCGGAACATCCGACTCTTCTACCTGCTATTGCTCCTGCTGCGGCGTCTTTTAGCCGGCCGCTTTTTTAATCGCCCTTACAATACCGTTGTAACCGGTACAGCGACAGATATTGCCTTTGATATGGTGGCGGATTTGGTCCTCGCTGGGGTTGGGCATCTTCTGCAAAAGATCCCTGCCCACCAGCACCATGCCCGGTGTGCAGTAACCACACTGGATTGCGTTGGTATCCAGAAACGCTTCCTGCAGGGGATCAAGGGTGCCGTCCGCATTCGCCACGCCCTCGATGGTGGTAATATTGCTGCCATCCACTGTAACGGCCAGGGTCAAACAGCCCAGGATCGGCTCGCCGTCGACCACAACCGTGCAGGCGCCGCACTGACCGGTCCCGCACGCGTATTTCGTGCCCGTCAACCCGACGGTCTCCCGAATGACATTGACCAGCAATTCGTTGGGGGCCACCCGCAGTTCGTATTTTTCCCCGTTGATGGTTAGATCGATGGTATGCTTTTCCATTATTTTTCTCCTCCTCCAGCCTTCTTCCATGCCCGCCAAAATCCGTCTCTGAACATCACCGCAACCATGTGCCGCCGATATTCCTGGCTCGTCCGTCCCCAGGCAGGCGGTTTAATCTCTTTGCCGACCTGAAGGGCTACGGTATCAATCAACTCTTCATCCACCGTTTTATCAATCATCATCTCCTCGGCCAGAGGCGTCCGCATGGGCACCGGTGCGGCCGCGCCGCAGGCAATGCGGCAGGATTTGCAAACGCTGCCCGCCCGGGCGACGGTAACGGCACAGGTAATCTTGGAAATGTCCGCCCCTACCCGCGCGGTTTTTTCGAACGCACTGGAAGTATGTGAGGGAAGCGCATCGAATTCAATTTCGGTCAAGACTTCATTGTCCGCCATGACGGTTTTATTGGGTCCGGTATGAAATTCTTTCAGATCCAGGGTTCTTTCGCCGTTCAGACTCACCAGTTTGATACGGGCATCATAGGTAAGCAGGGGAGGGGCGGTATCCGCCTTGGGAGACCCGTTGGCAAGGTTGCCGCCCACGGTTGCCATGTTCAGCACCTGGGTTTTGCCGATGGAGTAGATCGATTCATAAAGCCCGGCATAAACGATACTCCCGGCAAAACAATCCTGAACGGTTTTAAAGTTGTTGCCGGCCCCGATTTTTATGACAGTCCCTTTTGAGATTGCCTTCAATTCAGCCAGCTTCTTAATGTCGATCACATGGGCCGGGGTTCGTTTGCCGAATTTTAAGTGACCGACCAGATCCGTTCCGCCTGCAAGTATTTTGGCCTCCGGTTCATACCGCGATAACAGCTCCAGAGCCTCTTGCAGGGTTTGCGGCGCATGATACTCAAACTCGTGTGATATCAGTCTTGTGTTCATTGCTTAATTCTCTCCACCCTTTTGATTTAACGCTTCCATGACAACTTCGGGGGTTATCGGAGCATGGTAAAAGCGGATACCGACGGCATTATAGATGGCATTGGCAACGGCCGCGGCGGTGGCGTTATTGGCGGCTTCACCCACCCCTTTGGCCCCGAACGGCCCGGACGGTTCATAGGTGCCGGCAAAAAAGGTTTTGACGAGATCAAGATGTCATGCGGTTCATTGCGTTTTGTAAATCATATTAAAAAGCCGGTTGATAAAAAAAGGTCGTGCACCCGGCTTCGATCCCATCCCCAAGGTGGCAACTCAGACAGCCT
>Ga0209536_100011473_pt1 | contig 12970 bp, 15 predicted proteins | sample DeeMarSeWOR28_12_FD_187461 | JGI IMG/M metagenome (GOLD analysis project Ga0209536, IMG submission 187461) | Marine sediment microbial communities from White Oak River estuary, North Carolina - WOR-2-8_12 (SPAdes) (version 2) | ecosystem: Environmental > Aquatic > Marine > Intertidal zone >...
CGACTATACCCGGACCCCACATAGTTGCACGCTTGCCCGTCGCTCGACGCATCATAGCTGCCACCTTTCCGGCATCAGTGCGCATCTGACGATCTTCGATCGCGGCCATGAATGCCGTTACGCTGGCGCCGGTCGGACGGGTCTTGAGGTCTGCCATCGGGCCCGTCGGCTGCTAATGCGAGGTGCCAAAGAGACGATCACCCGCATCGCCGAGACCCGGCACTATGTATTTGTTTTCATTAAGGTATTTGTCGATGGCGGCCGTGTATACCGGCACCTCGGGGTGCTTCTCCTCGACCAGCGCCAGGCCCTCCGGACAGGTAACGATGCAGATGACAATGATGTCCCTGGCACCGAATTCCTTGAGCTGATCGATCGCGGCTACCGTCGAACCCCCGGTCGCAAGCATGGGGTCGATGATGATGCAGGTACCGGATTTCGCCTGCGGCGGGAAGCGCTCGTAGTACGCCACCGGCTGCTTGGTTTCCTCGTCCCGGTAAAGCCCCACGAAACCGACGCGAGCCGTCGGTACGAGCTCGAGTATGCCCTCGAGCATCCCAATGCCCGCGCGCAGCACCGGCACGACGACGATGTCGTGGTCTATCGTCCGGCACGTTGCCATCTCGAGGGGCGTTTGCACCTCGACTTCGCGTGTATTGACGTTTTTCAGTGCCTCGTAACAGACGAACTCCGTTATTTCGGTGGCAAGCTCGCGAAACTTCTTGTGACCGGTTTCGACATTGCGAATCAGCGCCAGCTTGTGCTGTACGCAGGGGTGATCGATCTTGACATGCATGTGGCTATGCTCCGTTGTTATTTGTTTTCCAGTTCTCCCCAGATCGCATACTCGTTACCCAACGGGTCTACGAAATGAAACCGGCGTCCGCCGGGAAATTCGAAAATGTCCTGGCTGATCGACGCCCCAAGTTCGATAACACGGTCAACGTCCCTTTCGAGGTCCTCGCTGAAGAACACCAGCAACACACCATTGGCCGGTGCCGGTTCCGCGGCTCGGCGAAATCCACCGTCTAGCCGTCCATCCCGGAAACTGATGTAGTCGGGCCCGAAGTCGTGGAACTCCCAACCCATGAGCGCTGCAAAGAAGTCGCGCGCTTTCGCCGGGTCGGTTACCGGTATTTCGATATAGTCGATTCGTTTTTCAGCTCTCATGTCGCACTCCCCGGAACCTAGGGCCCCTTGAGTCTCATTACCGGGCGCTCGGATTCGATGGTGACCGCGCCGAAGTCTCCCCGTATTTCGTAACGGCCATCCCCGCGCCGCTGCAGCCCGCTGATAGCGCCGAGGCCGAGTTTGCTCAGGACGGTCCTGATGTCACCATCTCCCGCCAGGCCGTCCACGCTGACATCGACGCAGAACGGGAACTCGATGAGCGCCGGACGAATACACACCTTCTCTGCAGGTCTCGGCTTCTCGTAGAACGGGTGCTCCGGCAGCAAATGCATGTCAGTGTCGATGAACAACGTCTCTGCCTCGAAGTACCAGGAAAGTACGAAGGACTGCGTGAGATCCACATCGCTGAACTCCCGAAACCTGCGCCAGTCGACCGATTCATTATCACCCGACATCTCGCGGATCCTGTCCGATCGCTCTCAGAAAGCCCGCCCGGTCCGACGGTGAAACCATTATCCGTCGCTTGCCGTAGTGAATTCGCAGCCTGTCCAGCGACAGTGCGGGCGACGACAAGGGGCTGCGCGTAGCCTCCACACTCTGAATCGAATCGATCGGCACTTTCCACCGAAACGGGCCGCAGGCAACACGGAGAGTATTGCCCTCGACCGTATAATGGGTGCCGATCAGCATCGACCCGATCAGGGCTACGAGCGCCAGCGCGGCCAGGATCATGACCGTCGCTTCACGTGGAGTATCTACCTGTGTCGCCGCGATGCTCATGACGACGACTTCGAAAACCATGACCGCGACCAGCAGGTAAAGCAGCCAGCGGTCGATTTTCGACTTGAATCGTTTGGGCGTCATGGCAGCCCATATTCGGTTGGCCTAACCCGGGCTGTCAAGCAAACACGGCGTTTACCCAGGCCCCGATAAAATGTGATGCGACCACCACGACGACGGCAATGGCGACATGTTCGCCGATGATCGCAACGGGTGACGCCTGTTGCGCGCGGGCAATAAAGAAACTCAGGACCGCGATAACGAAAATCCCCCAGGCGACGGAGGCCACCACCGCCGGCAACAGCGGCAGCAGCAGGACCGGTATTGCGAAGGAGATCGCAAACACGAACTTGGTCAGGAATGTCGTCACCGTCGCAGCCCAGATATGATGTTGAGTGGCATTGGGATCCGCTTCTTCCGCGAGGTGAATACCCAGGGCATCCGACAGGGCGTCCGCCACCGCGATGACGAAGATACCGCCGAGCACCGCGGTAACCGATCGGGTGCCGGCGTGGAGTCCTGTTATCAGGCCGATCGTGGTGATGACGCCCGAAGTAGCTCCGAAGAACAGGCCGGTGCGTGCGCCGTCGTTACTGAAGAAACCCATGCCATTCAGCTTGCGAAGTCGATTCGATAGAGGCTGACGTCGTGATCCTGTCCCGGCAATCGCATTGTCCGCTCGTAATGCAATCCGAGCTTCTCGAGCAGGCCCACGGAGGGCTTGTTCTGCGGCGACACTATGGCGGTGACGCAGGTCAATTTCAGCGCGTCTCGCGCGTGATCGAGGACCGCGACGGAGGCTTCGAACCCGTAGCCCTGACCGCAGAATTCAGGCAAAACCGCGAAGCCGATGTCGGGCTCGTCGAGACCATCGCGACGAAACAGGCCGCAGATGCCGAGATCTTCGCTGTCTTCCCGTCGCATGATGCGAAATGGACCGTAGCCGTAATCCGTGTAGAGGCGCAGCGGCCCGGCCTCGATTGCGGCCCTGGCCTGCTCGAGCGTACGAACGCCGCGATCTCCGACGTAGCGTATGAAAGCGGGATCGTTCCAAACGGCAAACATCATCGGCGCATCGTCCGGCGTCAGCCAGCGCATCTCGAGGCGCTCCGTATTGAGGATTGGCCCGTTCATATGTTCTTCAGAAGAACTCCACCGCGCCTGTTTCCAGCGAGTACTCCGCGCCGACCACCATGAGTCCTTCCTCCTCGGCAAGCTGCCGGATTATGCCGGGACTGTTCCGGATGACATCGACCGCGAGCCGCACGTTTTCGCGGCCGATAATGTCGACGAGTTCAGTATCGCTGCCGTTCTGTCCCGCCGCGATCGCGCGTTCTGCCGCAGGCCGGATCTGTTCGACGATCAGGCGCAGGTTTTCGGACTCCGGTAATTCACCGCCCTGCACGCTCTTCAAAGCAGCATCGACGGCGCCGCATCCGGTATGACCGAGCACGACCACCAGGCGGGTGGCGAAAGCCCCGGCCGCAAACTCGATGCTGCCCAGTTGTGTCCTTGACACGATGTTGCCCGCAACCCGTATGACGAACAGGTCGCCCAGTCCCTGATCGAAGACGACCTCGACCGGAACCCGGGAGTCGGAGCAGCCTACGATGATAGCGAACGGCGCCTGATGCTCCCTCAGCTGTTCGCGCCTGGTTCCGGAACACAGCGAATCCTGGTCGACGTCCCCGGTGAGAAACCGGGAATTGCCGTCCCTGAGTCGCTGCAATGCGTCCTCAGCGGGGATCATGCCGGCACCTCGAAAAGAACCTGTCAGGCAAGAGTCAATGCCTCCTGTGTGGTCGCACCCACACCCAGCTCAACACCACGACGACCGCGAACGCCGTGTAAGCCACGGCGAAAACCCAGGCCGGGGCCCGATAGTACAGGATTGCCTCGAGCCAGTGCGAAACGAAGCTGCCGCTATAAGTAGCATCTCCGGCCTTGCTGCGCAGATACATCTCGAGCTGTGTGAGCGGACAGATGACACCGATCCAGGACTGCAGCACGACGACGCCGATGGCAGCGAGATGGATGACGCGAAACCACCAGTTGCGTACCCACGACCACGACAACAGCTTGCCCAGGAGGATAAGGACCAGCCCCACGACGACGAAGACGACGAACAGCACGTGCAGCAGGAGCACCGCATCGGCTGCGAGAAGATACGGCATCGCCGTCAACCCAGCCTGCGAATCCCTATCCTGTCGCGAATCTCGGCGAGGAACGGCGCAGATTTCTCACGCGCTTTCGCGGCGCCCTTGAGCAGCTCAGCCTCGACGATTGCCGGATTGGCGATGAGCCGCTCGTACTCTTCGCGAGCCGGCTTGAGTTGTTCATTGATGTACTCGAAGAGCAGCTGTTTCATCTCGCCCCAGGCGATGCCTTCGGCGTAACGCTTCTCGACGGCGCGGGTCTCTTCCTCGGTCGCAAATGCCTTGTAGATTTCGAACAACGTGCTGTCTTCCGGGTCCTTGGGCTCACCGGGCTCCAGGCTGTTGGTCTTGATCTTCATGATCAGCTTGCGCAGGCGCTTCTCATTCGCAAACAGTGGAATCGTGTTGTTGTAGCTCTTCGACATCTTGCGGCCGTCGAGTCCCTTCAGCACCGCGGTGTTCTCGCCGATCACGGGCTCCGGCAATACGAAGGTCTCGCCGTAATGATGATTGAATCGCTGTGCTATATCGCGCGCCATCTCGACATGCTGTTTCTGGTCGCGCCCAACGGGAACCTTGGTCGACTTGAACATCAGGATGTCGGCCGCCATCAGGATCGGGTAACTGTACAGCGCCATCATGACGCCCTTGTCGGGATCCGCGTTGCCGCGCTCTTCGTTGGCCTGCACCGCCGCCTTGTAGGAGTGCGCCCGGTTCATCAGGCCCTTTGCCGTCATTCCGGTCAGTATCCAGGTCAGTTCCGGAATCTCCGGGATATCGGACTGCCGATAAAAGAACGCCCTGTCGGTGTCCAGGCCCAGCGCCATCCAGGAGGCGGCAATCTCGAGCGTCGACTGCGCGATCTTGTCCGGGTCTTCATTCTTCGCCAGCGAATGGTAGTCGGCGAGAAAATAGAAGTGCTCTGTCGATGGGTCCTTGCTTGCCGCTATGCCCGGCCGAATGGCGCCGACGTAGTTGCCGATATGGGGAGTGCCGGTCGTCGTGATACCGGTCAGGTAGATATCCTGGGTCATGCTCTGGGGCCTGCAATTGCGCCACTCGGTCTTGCTCGTCGTTCATTTGGAATGACCAAATCTCTCTCCTCGCGCTTTGGTTGGCGCAATTTCAAGCGCTACAGCAGCCTTGTTAATTGGGTTAGCAGGCCCTTAGTAGCCGGCTGCCTGGCCGTCCTTCCTGACTTCCGAGGCGCCATAGTACACGCCCTCCTCGCTATCCCGCAGTATCGCCTGGTATCCACCGAAGCTGCCGTCACTATCCCCGAGGGTATGGCCCAGCGCTTCGAGTGCCTGCCGGGTCTTGTCGCTGAATCCGTCCTCGAGAAACACGGTTCCGCCATCCGTCATGACCTCGCCGGTCGGCTGGGACGACCCGCCGTGGCGAACCCTGGCGGCGTCACCCGCCTCCTGCAGATTCATGCCGAAGTCGAGCATGTTCACGATGATCTGCACGTGGCCCTGCGGCTGCATCGACCCTCCCATGACACCGAAACTCATGAGCGGCTCACCGTCTTTCATGACGAATGCGGGGATGATCGTGTGAAACGGGCGCTTGCCTGGCTGCAAAGCATTCGCATGTTCCGGATCGAGGCTGAACAGCTCGGCGCGATCCTGCAGCATGAAGCCGAGGTCGCCGGGAATCATGCCGGATCCCATGCCGCGGAAATTGCTCTGGATCAGGGACACCATGTTGCCGTCTTTATCGGCCACGGTCAGGTAGATGGTGTCACCCGACTCGAGCTTCGCATCGCCCGCCGGCAGGCTTTGCGAAGCCTTGTCCATGGAAATCAGCTTGCGCCGCTCCGCAGCGTAGTCCTTCGAGATCAGCCGATCCACGGGAACGTCGGCGAAATCCATGTCGGCATAGAACTTCGCCCGGTCCTCGTAGGCGAGCTTCTTCGCTTCGACGAACAGGTGGATGTACTCGGCACTACCGAAACCCATCGATCGTATGTCGTAGCCCTCGAGGACATTCAGTATCTGCAGCGCCGCGATTCCCTGGCCGCTCGGCGGCAGCTCGTAGACATCCCAGCCACGGTAGTTCGTCGACACGGGCGCGACCCATTCCGAGCGATGATTGGCGAGGTCCTCGTAACGCAACAGGCCGCCCTGCTCGGTCATGAAGGCATCGATGGTCTTTGCGATCTCGCCCTTGTAGAAGACGTCGCGACCACCCTTGGCGATCATCTCGTATGTCTTCGCGAGCCGCGGGTTCCTGAAGATCTCACCCTTCTTCGGCGTGTCCCCGTTCGGCATGTAGGTTTCAGCAAACCCGGGGTATTCGGCGACATACGGTTTGTTGCGCCCCATGTAATAGGCGATCACTTCCGACACCGGGAACCCTTCTCGCGCATACCGGATCGAGGGGGCGAGGATCTCGGCCATCGACAGTCGCCCGTAGCGCCCGTGCAGTTCGTACCAGCCGTCAACCGCGCCCGGAACGCTTACCGGCAGCGGACCCAGCGGCGGAATGGCATCGAGCCCTTTCTCCCGGAAATAGTCGATGGTCATCGCCGCCGGCGCGCGGCCCGATGCGTTAAGGCCGGTCAGTTCGCGCTTCTCCGCGTCCCAGACGATGGCAAACAGGTCGCCGCCGATACCGCAGCCGGTCGGCTCCATCAGCCCGAGCGCGGCATTCGCGGCGATAGCGGCGTCTACAGCCGAACCGCCCGCCTTGAGAATATCCAGGGCGACCTGGGTCGCGAGCGGCTGGCTGGTCGCCGCCATGCCATGTGGCGCAATGACTTCCGAACGAGAGGCGTGTGGCAACCCCGTGACACGATCATAGGCAGCCAGGCCTTCGGCCATGACCGCACTTCCCGACATCAAAAACAAGATTCCTCCCAGCCCATACCATCGCCTCATCGGGCTCTCCGCGACATTTACAAGGGCGACAATAATGCCTAGTTTAGGGTGTGATTTAAACTCGTACAGTAGACCGGCTGCCGGTATGATTCACACCATGAAACTGGACTTCAGCGACAAGAACCCGGATCTCGGTGAACTGTATACGCATCATATCGAGGAAATCTGCCAACGCCATGATCATGCGCTCGAACGTGCCGGGGCGTCGCACGCGGTAATCTTCTCCGGCGCGCCCAGGTTCGCGTTTCTCGACGACAACACCTATCCGTTCCGTGCCAATCCGCATTTTGTCGGCTGGGCGCCGCTGACCCGGTTGCCGCTGTCCTACGTCGTTTACACGCCGGGCGAAACGCCCGTTCTGATCTATTATCAACCGCACGACTACTGGCATCCCGTGCCGGGCAGCCCCGATGGCTACTGGACATCGCATTTCGATATTCGCGTCGTGCACGAGGTCGACGAGGTTGCCAGCCATCTGCCGGAAAGCCGCGAGAAATGCATACTCATTGGTGAAATCGATGACGACGGCCACGCTTTCGGTATCGACCGTATCAACCCCACGACTGCGATCAACATCCTCCACTACGCACGTGGCACATCGAAGACTGCCTACGAACTGGCCTGTATGCGCCTTGCGGCGCGCCGCGCCGCGCTCGGCCACATGGCGGCAGCCAGGGCATTTGACGATGGGCTGGCGGAATTCGCCATCCACCAGGCGTATTGCGAGGCGACCAGTCATGCCGAGAGCGAATTGCCTTACAGCAATATCATCGCGCTCAATGAGCACGGCGCGATCCTGCACTACACGGATCTCGATCGCGAAGCCCCTGCCGAAATAAAGTCGTTCCTGATCGACGCCGGCGGGCAGGTTCACGGTTATGCATCGGACATCACGCGCACCTACAGCAAGGGTGACAGGCATTTCTCGGATCTCGTCGCACGCATGGAGACACTGCAGCATGACATCGTCAGCCGCGTCAGCGCCGGCGTCGATTACCGCGAACTGCATCTCGATACGCACCGGCTTACCGCCGGAGTCCTGGTCGATTCAGGGCTCGCCTCCGGTGATGCCGATGCGCTCGTGTCTGAAGGCGTGACCAGTGCGTTCATGCCGCATGGCATCGGTCACCTGCTCGGCATACAGGTCCACGATGTGGCTGGTTTCATGGAGAACGAGAACGGTGCGACGATCGATCCTCCGAGCGGCCATCCGTTTCTCCGCCTGACGCGTGTTCTGGAGGAAGACATGGTCCTCACGATCGAGCCGGGGCTGTATATCATCGACATGCTCCTCGATAACCTGCGCGGCACGCCTGCGGAATCGCTCGTCAACTGGAACGCCGTCGATGCGCTTCGCCCCTTTGGCGGCGTCCGCATCGAGGACAACGTGCGCGTACTCGCAAACGGCTGCGAAAATCTGACGCGCGACGCATTCGCCGAACTGCAATAGCCCTCGCCATCAACCTGTAATACGACCGCCATACCATCGCGCATCGCGCCCGAATTGTGTGCGCGGCCACCATCCGCGTGCACGATGCTGGTGCGCGCAACGAAACCGGCGAGACGGTTTTCTTGATAATTTCTTAATGATTACAGTGGTTTATGAAATCGTCGCGAATACCCGCCCAGTCTCCGGGCTGGTATGTTTCCTGCAATGACTTGCTATGAGCCCCATCAACCGAAACATTTCGTTACGCGGATTGCGGACCTTTTGTGTCGCGGCAGAGCACGCAAGCTTTCGCATCGCGGCAGAAAAGCTGTTCATTACCGCGTCGGCCGTCAGTCACCAGATAAAAAACCTTGAAGAGCAACTGGGCATAAAGCTGTTCGAGAGAACCAGTCGTTCGTTGACGCTGACCGAAGCGGGACGTTCACTGCTCGATGACATCGAGCCCTTGATCACCCGTCTCGACGAGGTCGCCGCCCGGCACCGCAAGTCCGTGGCTCGCCGCACACTGAGCATATCGGTGCAGCCATTCTTCGCCAGCGAAGTGTTCATTCCGAAACTGCCGGAATTCACCCGAGACCATCCGGACGTGGATATCAAGGTCGACACCAGTGACGAGTCCGCGGAAAAACACCCTGCAACGGTGGACGTATCCATCCGTGTCTTCAAATCGGCACCCGAAGGCCTTAGCTCGGACCGCTTGTTTCCCCTGCGCCTGATCCCCGCCGCTTCTCCGGATCTCCGGGAAAAGATGGTGATCGATGAGACGTCGATTACCGGCGATGTACCGCTACTCGTTCATGACAACCGCCCTAAGGCGTGGCGGCAATGGCAGGAATCTTCAGGCGTACGGATACCGCCGGCCACAAGCATCATCCGGCTCGGATCCATGATTGCTATAGCGCGAGCCGCCGAACGCGGGCTTGGCGTGGCGCTGGTGCCCGTCCAGCTGAGCGATGCCTGGTTCGAGTCCGGCAGCCTCGTGCCGCTGTCCGATCATGAACTGGTGACTCGAGATGCCTACTATTTCGTCTGTCGCCCCGAGGACGCTAGTAACGAGGCGATCCGGACCCTGAGAGAGTGGGTATTGCAGAATTTCGATGATTGGTGATGAATTTTTTTCAACGTTCACGCGATTTTTTTTCGTTTGCCGCGTTGCTTCGACGCCTCTACTGTTTCCGCGACAGAACGAGCTGCGACCCTGACATCGCAGACAATCTTGAATCGCTTGGAGGAAGGAAACATGAACTCATCGCAGAAAAGGAATCGTATCGTTGCCGTGTCGCGGCCACTCACGCTGGTCGCAGCCTTGATCGCCTGTGCACCGATTTCCGCACACGAGGTCGACCCTGCATACACGATGACGATCATCATTGACGCTGCGCACGGCAGCAAGGTCGCCGCAGGAGAGTACAAACGCGCGATCGAGAAGATCACGGCCAGCAACAGCAAGAGAGATCGCTACTCGAAGCAGACCAATCTCTGTGTCGCATATACGAAAACCGGAGAACTCGACAAGGCCACCGACGCCTGTGAAGCCGCACTCGCGATAATGCTCGATGACCGCAAGCCCGGGCGCAGCTATCCCGGGCCTAAGCAGGCGGAAAAGGCTGATCGCGTTTACACGGCTCTCGCGCTGTCGAACCTGGGCGTACTGCACGCGGCAAAAGGCCGCCCCGAGCGAGCGCGCAAATCATTTCGGAAGGCGCTGGAACTGGAGACCGGCCTGTCGGCCCCTGAGACCAATCTCGAACGACTCGAAAGGGGCCAGGCACCGAGCGCATGAGCAGTAACGATCATCGATCCCCCTCGGACGACGGCGTCCGTCGATGATCACCCTGGTGGCCCGCATCTCCCCCCTGCGGGCCGCCTTTTTCCTAGGGGGTGGTCTCGGACGAGGCAGCCCTGGCCCTGGCCTTGAGTTCCTTTTTGACGCGGCTGCCCCGACGCTCGAGCGCCGGTCGCAAGACCCTGCCAAGCCACGGCAAAAGGTAACCCACGGTCGTAAGCAAGCCGCTGATTGCCGGCATCGCCTGCTCCCGCTGATTATTGCCGCAGAGGTCGAGGATTGCCTGGGCTACCTGTTCCGCCGAGCTCATGGGCTGTGAAAAAGTAAGGTCCGACGTCGTGTCGATATCGGCAAGAATAAACTGCGTGGCGATCGGCCCGGGCGAAACCACCGCAAGCTTGATACCCGAATCGGGGATTTCCTCGGCCAGTGAAAATGTGAACGCCCGCAGGCCGAATTTGCTTGCGGAGTACGCCGCACTTCCGGGGACCGGAGTGCGTCCGGCCAGCGAAGCAACGTTGATGATCGCGCCGCCGCCGGACTCGCGTATATACGGCAAAGCGAGCCGCGTGAGCATAATCGGAGCCCGGAGATTCACGTCTATCGTGCGACCAAGATCCTCCGCGGAGATGGACTCGACATCACCGCGTGCGTGAAATCCGGCATTATTCACCAGGACGTCGATCCTGCCGAATTCGAACTGGGTCTTCTTGAAAAGGTCGACGCAGCTATCCGCGTCAGCGACGTCCATCGGAAATATCTCGACCCGGCTCTTGTCGCGCAGTTCGGCAGCGATCGCTTCGAGATTCTTGCGGTTGCGGGCAACCAGCATGAGATTGGCGCCCGCCTCCGCAAACAATCGCGCAGCCGCGGCGCCTACGCCCTCGGAGCCACCAGTGATGATGACGGTCTTGTCTTTGAAAATCATCGGGGCATCTTATGCGATGCCAGGACGATCTAAAAGCCGATAATCCGCTTCATCCTGCGCCAGAAAGACGACTCCCAGCCTTCGACCTCGAGCTGCTCGGGATCGAGTCTTATTGCGGGCATCGTCGTGTCCGGGCAGGCCGGCTCGTTTGCCGCGACGTCCTCCGGCCGCAACTCGAGCCTGCCTCTCTTCTTGTCCGCCCCGTCAGTGAGACCGTCGACAGCAAGGCTCAGGTAGGGCAGGACCTCGTCATCGACGATATCGTCCAGAAAAACGGCGTCCGGGTCGAAGGCTTCCTTCGACAGGATGACGCAATCATCGAATGACCTGTCCTTGCTGATGGTGATATCCCCGGATTTGTTGACTACCTACTTTAGTGCGGCCGGTAATTGTTGGCTGTGAGCCTCCTCACAGCTGGCAAAATTTCCAATTTTTTCAATATTTTCAATGACTAAAAAGCGAGGTGCCGTGGCTGCGAAGAATTATGTCAAACCTGTTCAGGCCGATTTTCGGTGTTTCGCCGACGACCGCGGGCCGGTGTAACGAATTGTTACTTGTAACAATTTCCGGGTTGCAGGGAGTAAACTGGTGAATCCTGCTCGATAGCCGGTAACCCCGGTCGGCCTGTAACGATGAAGACGCGTAGTCCAACAAAGCTGATAACAATGATCGCGAGTTTTTCATTGATCGCGGCCTGCGGCGACGAGCCGCAGAACCGACCGGCGGGCGGCTGGGGCGGCGCCGCCAAGGTGGTAACCGAGCGCATCGAACTGCGGCCGCTGGTCGATGAGATCGAGGCGCTGGGCACCGCGAGAGCCAACGAGTCGGTCGATATCCGTCCACGGTTCTCGAGCCTGGTTACACGTATCCTGTTCGAAGAAGGGCAGTACGTTGCAGAGGGAGACCTTCTGCTCGAACTCGAGAACAGCGAGATCCGTGCCGGGCTGGCGCTTGCCGAGGCATCCCTCTCCGAGAGCCGCAGCCTCTACAACCGCAGCAAGGAACTCGAATCGACCCAGGCGATTTCCGCGTCCAATCTCGAGGCGCTGCTTGCCCAGGTCAAGGTGGACGAGGCAAACGTCGAGGCTGCGCGCGCAAAGCTCAGGAACACCCAGGTGCGGGCGCCTTTTTCCGGGCGCATCGGCCTGCGGCGCGTGAGCCCGGGCAGCTACGTGGACACGGACACCGTGATTACGACGCTCGACGATGTCCGCGCCATCAAGCTTGATTTCTCGGTGCCGGAGACTTTTGTCAACGTCATCAAGGAGAACATGGGTATTGTCGCGCACAGCCTGGTGTTTCCCGACCGCGAGTTCCGCGGCACTGTCGCGAGCATCGATACCCGGCTGGACCCGGTATCGCGCGCGGTGGAAGTGCGCGCCGTGATACCGAACGACGACGAGCTGCTGAAGCCCGGCATGTTCATGACGGTCGGCCTGCAGCGCGACCGCGGCGACGTGCTTATGGCTCCGGAGCAGGCGATCGTGCCGGAGGGGTCGCGGCAATACGTGTTCGTCGTCAGTGATGGCCAGGCGCAGAAGCGGCAGGTCCGGCTGGGCCGTCGAATACCCGGCTACGTGGTCGTCGCCGAAGGCCTTGACCCCGGCGAGAGTGTCGTCACCGAAGGCACGCACAAGGTTCGCGACGGTGTCCCCGTCGAGACCCTGGAGGCAAAAGCCGCCCTGGGTGAAACGCCGACAAACGGTACCTGACCCCCATGCTGATTTCCGATGTTTCGGTCCGCCGTCCGGTGTTCGCAGCGGTCATATCGCTTATCCTGGTGATCATCGGTGGCATGTCCGTGGGCAGCATGCCGATCCGCGAGTTCCCGGCTATCGAGCGCCCGATCGTCTCGAT
>Ga0209536_100011474_pt1 | contig 12970 bp, 11 predicted proteins | sample DeeMarSeWOR28_12_FD_187461 | JGI IMG/M metagenome (GOLD analysis project Ga0209536, IMG submission 187461) | Marine sediment microbial communities from White Oak River estuary, North Carolina - WOR-2-8_12 (SPAdes) (version 2) | ecosystem: Environmental > Aquatic > Marine > Intertidal zone >...
TATTTTTAACATTGTCCGACTGACCTCTGGTACTTCTTGACAAAATTGGCCATATTAATGCAAGTTGATTTGCATTCAAACGGGGTCAAGAAAACGTCCCTTTTCCGCACCGTCTTAACCAACCAAAGAGCCAGGTCGCGTACTACCTGGTGAAGTAACCGGGTTAAGCGATTTTGATCTATAATACTTGTTTTTACTGAACGACCGCTGCAGACGAATCTATACGTTTAACGACCCAAATCCAGACCCAGCTTCGTCGCTATACCTAATCAAACAGTTATAAACAGGTTATCGCCGGGATTGTACGCAGACGTTTTTCACCACCTCGGCCGTTGCCGAAAGCTCATACTAGCTCCCCATCGGAGATATTTATATGAACACAGTCGCATTTAAGTTGGATGAAAAGGGCATACAAAACCAAATTCAGTTACTGGAGCATGTCTCAGACGCAGTCATTGTAACGGATTTGGATTTCAAAATCCTGAGTTGGAATAAGGCGGCCGAGTCAATGTACGGTTGGCCAATTGAAGAAGTGATCGGAAAGCCAATGGGGGAGGTGATACCAACCGACTATCTAGAGGAAGATCGTGAAGCCGTTATTGCAGCCTTTCAGGCAGAGGGCAGTTGGCAAGGAGAAGTGATCCAAAAGGGCAAAAATGGCAGCGAAATCTACGTCCTTGCCTCAGTGACTCTGATAAGAGACGAGAACGATATCCCATCAAGCGTTCTAGCAATCAACCGGGATATTACCAGACGCAAGCAAGCGGAGGATGCGCTGGGTGAGAGCGAAAAAAATTACCACACTGTCGTTGAACAAGTCACAAAAGGTATCCTGGTTATGCAAGATGGCCAGCGCAAATACTACAATCCAGTTTGGCTTGGAATGACGGGCTATTCAGCAGAGGAATATGATTCACTCCCTTTCTTATCATTGGTACATGCAGACGATTTGGAGACTGTTAAATCAGAGTATGAAAAACTTCTAAAAGATCAGGTATTTGATTCCTTTCCTGATTTTAGAATCATTACCAAGTCCGGAGATACTAAATGGCTGGCCATACGAGGCTCAACGATTGATTGGGATAGTAGACCGGCCGGAATGATCTTCATTGAGGATATCACCGAGTACAAGCGGATAGAAAAAGAATTAATAAACCATCACGACTTCCTTGCCAGACTAGCTGACTCAATTTGGGACGCCATTTTTATTGTAGCCCTTCCAGAACGCAAAATCGTGTGGGCCAGTGACTCCTTCGGGATCATCGGGTATGACCCAAAAGAGTGTATTGGCAAAACGACGGAATTCTTGTATCCGGAAAAAGAGGAGTATTTGGACTTTGGGAATAAATTGGAAGCATCTATAGGAACCGGCCAGGACATATTGCACGCTGAGCAATTGCTGAGAAGGAAAAATGGCGAGATTATTCCAGCGGAGATAACGGCCACTATCTATAGGAAGAACAAAGAGGTCTATCAGGTTACTAGCGTTGTAAGGAATATGAGTAAGCGCAAGAAGGTGGAGCGGGCACTACGTGACAGTGAAGAGAGTTTCCGAGCTATCATTGAGCAGTCCCCTGTGTCGATACAGATCCATGGACTTGATGGGAAGCTGCTGCGGTCGAACCGCGCCTACGCGAAACTCTTATCTCTGAACGACGAAACTCTCAAAGAAGTGTACGAGAAGTACAACGTGCGCATAGATGCGCAAGCGGAGGCGTTGGGGATCGCACCTTACATTGAGAAGGTATATTCGGGAGAAGAAGTTGTGTTCCCACCATACGAATATGATGGGGTCGACACGCTGAAGACGCTGGATTTTGAGAACCCGGTATCCAGGAAATGCTGGATTCAGACTTTGGGTTTTCCGCGGAAAGACAAAGATGGAAACGTCATAAGCGCTGTATTCATGAGTGAGGATATCACCGATCGCAAGCAGGCTGAAGAGAAGATCCTTGCCTACCAGCAAAGGCTAAAAGCGTTGGCCTCTAAGTTGACCATTGCCGAAGAAAGAGAGCGACGGCGCATCGCCGCAGAGTTACATGATCACGTCAGCCAGTCGCTGGCCTTGGCTCGCATCCATTTGAGTACAGCACAAAAAGCGACTTCCGAATCCAGAAGAAACGAGCTGCTCGACCTTGTTTCACAAACCTTGATCGAAGCGATTCAAGATACCCGCGCCTTAACATTTGAGTTGACCTCCCCACTGTTGAAAGAATTGGGTCTAGCAAAGGCCATCGCCGCCTGGTTACGAGACCAAATCGGCAAACCTTACAATCTGGAAACAGACTTTCTTGATGACGGTCAGGAGAAACCGCTTAAAGAAGATGAACAAGTCATCTTATTCCGCAACGTGCGCGAACTGTTGGCTAATGTCGTGCGCCATGCCCAGGCCACTGAAATTCGGGTGTCAATAGAGCGTGAGGTAGCGAATATCATCATAACCGTACAGGACGATGGCATTGGCTTTGACCCGGGGTCAGCCTTACAATACGAATATTCTGAAGATGGTTTCGGCCTGTTCAGCATTCAGGAACGTATGGCTGACTTCGGTGGTTCGCTAGAAATCATATCGGCGCCCGGTATGGGGTGTACGGCTGTTCTAACCGCACCCCTCGATCTGGGTTAACATTATCTTGGAGATTGTCATGGATACATCAGTCCTGCTGGTTGATGATCACATAGTTTTCAGAATGGGTCTCAAGCTCCTCCTTGCCGATGAAGCAGATATGCAAGTAGTTGGGGAAGCGGATGACGGACAGACGGCCATTGCCCAGGTTGAAGAGCTGTCACCCAATATCGTAGTCATGGATATCGCTATGCCCGATATGGACGGCATCGAAGCCACCCGGTACATCAAGTCCGAATTCCCCCAAACCAACATCATTGCCCTCTCTATCCACGGTGAAAAGGATTATGTAGAACAGATGCTTCAGGCCGGAGCGACTGGCTATGTCCTCAAAGAAAGTGCACCAGAGGATCTGGTCCCTTGCATTCACACAGTACGTCGCGGCAAGATTTTTTTGAGCGGGTCAATCAAGGATGTGATTGTATCCCAGTATATGGAAAAGCTCGCCGATACCGGGCCTCTTACCGAGGGGAAAACTCAAGGCACGTTACTGACATCCAAGCTATATTCCCCTCATGTAATTCAAAATACGATCCTGAGAACCAGGTTGATAGAGCAACTCGAAGAGGGTTTTAGCCGACCCTTAACTCTGGTGTCGGCTCCGGCCGGCTACGGCAAGAGCACCCTGGTGGCCCAGTGGTTGGAGACCTGTGACTACACTAGCGCTTGGTTGTCTCTGGACGAGCGTGACAACGATCTGCACCTTTTCCTGACTTACCTGGTTGCCGCCGTCCGGACCCAGTTTCCGGAAGCGCTCCAGGATTCTTTACGCCTGGCTAAAGCGTCACAATTGCCGCCACTGCCTGTCCTGGCTCAGACGCTGATCAACGATCTGGATCTTCTTTCCCAGCGATTCATCCTGGTGCTGGATGATTACCAGTGCATCGAAGATCTGTCTATCCAAACATTGTTGGGGGAGCTTTTACAGCACCCGCCAAGAAGTCTACACCTAGTGCTGGTCAGCCGAACGGATCCCTCGCTTAACCTGCTGCAACTGCGTGCGTACCAGCAAATGGGGGAAGTACGCACCCAAGGGCTGAGCTTTACATTGGAGGAGACGTTGGCCTATCTGGAAAAAGTTGTGGGAGTAGCAGTTGAGGAAGGGGTCGCTAAGGAAATAATGGAGAAGACTGAGGGTTGGGTGACGGGCTTGAATCTGATTACCCTCTCTGTACATGACAGCGCTGGCCTGGTCAGCCTGTCAACTGTCCTGCCTGGCGAACAGAGTACCCTGGAATATCTGGCCACGGAAGCCCTCTCCCGCCAGCCTCGCGATTTGCAGACCTGGCTGTTGGAAACATCCATCCTCTATCGCTTTTGTGCTCCATTGTGTGAGGCCGTTTCTGCATTGCGCGACGATGAAGCATCGAGCCTTACCAGTGACGAATTCATCCACTGGCTCACAAAGACGAATCTTTTTGTGATTCCCCTGGATAATCAAGGACAATGGTTTCGCTACCACCACTTGTTCCGGGAACTGTTGCAAAACCAGTTAGCGAGTGCCCTCGATGCTCAAGACATTGCCGACCTACACTTCCGTGCCAGCCGCTGGTTCGCCGACAACGACTTGATCGAAGAAGCCATCAAGCATGCCCTGGAAGCCGGAGATGTGATCGGCGCAGCGAAAATTGTCGAGAAAAACCGGCACGCGATACTGGATGAGGACGAATTTTATACACTAAACATTTGGTTGTCTATGTTGCCGGACGTGGTTAGGCAACGTAGACCGGAATTGCTCATTGCTGAAGCCTGGGTCCATCTAGCACAGGATAACCTCATGGCGATTTTTTCCAATATTGAGAGGCTCGAACAGATCTTGGGCCCAGATGAATCAGACCTACCAATATGGGGAGAGATCAACTACTTTAAGGGATACTTCTGTTATTTTCAAGGTCAGGGATCGCAGGCGTATGCGCATCAGAGGCGAGCATTGGAGTTGATTCCCGAGGCCAATCTGCATGATAGAGCCGAAGCAGAACTGCATTACGCACTGACTTCACACATGACCGGTAGAAAAGAGGACGCCATCCTTTACTTGAACCAACGGCTAAATACAAGCCGCACGTTACCATCAATAGTAAGCAGCCGTTTGTGGGCTGGATTGTGCTTTATTCACCTGCTGGAAGGCGATTTGCCTACAGCCATCAACCCTGCAGAGCAATGTGTGATTATCGCGTCAAAAGCTGAAGATACATATGTAGAGGGTTTTTTCCTATTTTTGAAGGCATGCATACAGCTGATACAAAATGATCGAGAAAAAGCTATTCAGAACTTTTCTTGGCCTGTTGAAAACCGCTACAATATGCAATCAAGAATACCCGTTGACAGTCTGTGCGGATTAGCATTACTCTATCATAGGATGGGCCAACCAAAAAAAGTCGCAGAGACCACGCGCGAGTTGGTTGAGGTTGCTCGGAAAACGAATGACCCGGTCAATATTCTGGTTGCTGCTTCTTGCCAGGCTCGTTTGTCCTTGATGCAGGGGGATGTCCAAGCGGCTGTGCGCTGGTTGCGGGCGGCCGATATGTCCATGGATGCAGGAATCATGCTCTGGTGGATTGAGATCCCGCGAATTACTGCCTGCCGGGTACTGATTGCTGAGGGTTCGCCGGATAGCTTGCAAGAAGCCATAAAAAAACTCCAACAATATCAAAAAGAAAACCAGGACGTCCACAATACCTATCAAGTGATCGTTATGCTGCCGTTATTAGCGTTGGCTTATCATAAGCAAGGACAAGATGACAAGGCCTTGGCAGTTCTGGAAGAAGCTCTCACCTTGGCAGAGCCTGGCGGATGGATCTGGCCTTTCGTTGAAGTAGGATCGCCGATGCCCGGCTTGCTGAACCGTCTGCATAGCCAGGACGTAGCCCGCGATTATGTTGCCCAGATCCTAGCCGCCTTTTCGGAGGGAAGACAAGAAGCAGGTGTCCAGGTTGTGGGAGCAGCAGGAAGCACCCCGCACCCATTCGGCGTTTCATTAACTAAACGCGAACAGCAGGTTTTGTCGCTCTTGGCTGCGCCGCTCAGCCCAGAAGAAATAGCCTCGGAATTGACCGTGTCGGTAGCCACGGTGCGTACCCACACCAAGCGCATTTACAGGAAATTGGACGTACACACGCGGATGGACGCGGTCTCAACTGCCCGAGAATTAGACCTGCTATAATCCACTGCGATCCCCACCTAAATATCTCTCCAATCCAGACCTCCCTCTATGCAACTGCTAGAAAAGGATGGTCTGAGCCATGATCGCTTGAGTTGCTTAAACGCCCCTACTTCCCCTCCTAGTACTCTGTTCCTATAAAAAATACCCAAAAATCTACCCAATTTTGGGCATGACATCTACCCAACCTTTTTTTTATTATTCTGGCAGGTGGAAAGAGGAGAAACGAAGGTTGATGAGAAGAAGCCCCTTCGCGTTTAGAAATCCACCCTGCAAACACCAAACTCCACCGTATTTTGGGCAAAATGCGTCGGTTGAATGGCGGCTGCCTGGTCGATCTCGAATTCACGGTTTTACTCTGCGAAGCATTACATCGAGCAGGCAAGTACCGATAAAGATTATTGAAAGGAGACCCATGATAACAGAGATCGTTCGTTATTGGTCCATCGCAAGAAAAATCTATCGTTATTGGTCCGTATTGCAAGAGATCCTTTATTACTGGTCTCTCATAAAAAACGTTTTTTCCTTCTTATTAGGTGTCGTCTTTGGGGCCATCTTAGCCTTGCTCTTCGCCCCGCAAAGCGGTAAAGAGCTGCGGGCCAAAATCCAATCCACGGCCGAAAAAGATTGGCAAATCATGCAGGAACAATGGCAGGCTGAGACGGAGAAGATCCACCAACGCCTGGACCAAATGCAATCCGAACAGAAGCAAGCACAGCAATAGGTTGCTGTAGGCAGTAATGGCGGCGAGCTACCCTAATTTCCTCTTCTTTCCAGGAGTTCCTGGGTGCTTATTCACTCCCCAGGAACTCCACAAAGATTGGCAGCATGGAGATCTAATCATTATGTAAAGCCGATTGAAGATATTCGTAGCAGCTGATGAAGTTGGCACATTGAAAATCAGGTTATTTAAACAATTAACGGAGGGTTAACATGAATTCCAAAACAACTATATCGCCCCTGGTCATATCAACCATTACTCTGGCGGCCATATTTGTCGTGATATTGGGCATGCAAGTAACCAGCGACATCTTGTCGCCCATTCTCCTGGCCTTTGTGCTGGCCATATGCACGACGCCCTTCATGAACTGGTTCAAGAAACTGGGCCTCTCAAGCGGGCTGGCCCTGGTTGTGACTCTTGTCCTCGACATCATTCTGGTCCTGGTCATCGTCTGGCTGATCATTCAGTCGGTGGACAACCTGGTCGCATCGCTTCCAGAATACGAGCAGCGCTTCACCGAGATAGAGGAATCCGTCAATGGAGCTCTGGACAATATGGGGGTCGACGCCGAGGCGCTGGCGGGCGGCACTGCTGCGGATACCAAGGGCTTATTACAGGTAGTAGCCGGCTTTGCCAGCGGTCTCGCGGCCGGGCTTTCGAATTGGGGCCTGATCGTAATCATGGGCGTCTTTTTCCTGGTGGAAGCGACCAGCTTGCCGGGCAAGTTGAAAAGCCTCCTCCATGGAGAACCGGACCCGACATTGAAGATGTTTGTTCGCCTCATCGAGGGATTACGGCAGTACATGATCATCAATGCTGGCGTCGGCGCCATGGCCGCTGTCCTGAACACTATCCTGCTGGCCGTTGTCGGCGTGGAAGGCGCCGTGCTGTGGGGCGTGCTGTCGTTCTTCCTCAGCTTTGTCCCCAGCATCGGTTTCCTCATCTCGGTCATCCCACCGGCGATCATGGCTCTGGTGCAGTTCGGCTGGCAGACGGCCTTGATCGTCGTCGTGCTCTATATCATTATCAATTTCCTGGTCGACAATGTCATCAAGCCTAAGTTCATCCAGGAAGGGGTGAACATCTCGGTCTTGGTGACATTTGTATCCCTCATCATATGGGGTTGGGTATTAGGGCCCATCGGAGCCATCCTGGCTGTGCCGATGGCCATCATCATTCAAACTGTTCTCGAAAGCCGAGAGGAAACGCGCTGGATGGCCTACCTGATGGGTAGCGGTGAAGAGCCGTACGACCCAGATCCAGAAGCTGACCAGGATGAACAGGGTGAACCAGAGTTAGTAGAACAAGCTGCACCCTAATCCCCTAAGCAACCGTTTCTATTGTTTCTTTTATTGAAAAGGAGATCCGCGATGAAAAACATAATTTACTTCTTGGCTGGCACGGCCGTTGGAGCGGTCCTCGCCTTACTCTTCGCCCCACAGAGTGGCGCAGAGTTACGGGCCAATATCCAGTCCACGGCCGAAGAAGATTGGCAACAAGTGCAGGCGCAATGGCAGGTTGAGATGGAGAAACTCCACCAACGCCTGGACCAAATACAGCTATCGCTGCAAGAGGCGGAAGATGAGAGCGAAGAGGGTGAAGCTGCCTAGCAGCCCACTAAAAGAGCAATAGATGAATTTTCGACAGACAAGGATCAAGAGAAGGAGAAATAGAATGACAAATGAAGAATCGAGAGATGCAACGGCAAGCCAGGAAGATCTGGCTGAGGCGGCGGCCGTAGTCGGCGAGCTGGCGACGGAAACCGCCATGGAGGGCTTTGACGAAGTTGAGGAAGGTCTCGACACCTTAGAGCTCGCGGCCGACGTTAAAGCCGTATCGGATGTAGAAGCCATGGCCGGCGTATCCGATCTCACCCGGGCGGTTGATGCCGAGGTGGTAGCCGATCGTCTGACCACTCTGTCCGACGTGATGGCCGAGGCTGGCGTCAGCGACCTGGTCGAGGGCGCAGAACTGCTTGTGGCCTCTGACGATATCCGGGCCATGAGCGCGGCCGTCGGTTTGATGAGCCTCGGCGACCTGGACCGCGGCCTGGAGTTGGGCCGTTTGTCTGGGGAGCTGCGGACCATCAGCGACGTGGTCGATACCTTAGAGATGCCCGTCCTATCAGCTGTGCTAGAGGACCGGGGTTATCGCCTGCAACAGATGGGAACTGACGTGATTCTGCGCGGTGCGGCAGAGCGTAGCCTGTCCTCGCTGATGGAGGCCACGGGCCTGCAGATCGCCGAGTTAGGCAACTCCGAGATGGACGAAGGTGAGCTCAGAATAGTTGCCTCCCAGTTGGCGGCCGAGCGCGCCGGCGAGTTGGCATCGGCTGGCTTGCTGTTGGGTCTTCAAGGCCAAATTGAGTTGGAAACCGCGGCCGATGATGCCGAACTGGCGGCCGACCTGGCGGCCGAAGGCGTGGCCGAGGTTGCCGAGGGCGCCGCACAACTTGGCGCGGCCGCCACCATGGAAGGCGTAGCCGAAGCGCTGGATGATACCACTGAAGAATCTGGTGATGATAGTTAATCCAATGGATTCTAGTCCTCGAGGAGGGAGAACGTAATGGACGAAAACGCATCCGGCAATGAAATAGAAAATGGTGCAACTGCTAATCAAGACAAACAAAGCAACAATACGTTGACCCTCATTCTGGGTGCTGCCCTTATCCTGGCACTGGCAGCCATCGCCTTTCTGTTGCTTGGTAATTTTTCTGGAGTGAACGCTGATTCCGAATCCGAGGGTGAAACGGCCCCACCAACGGAGGTGTTTCCATCAACGCCTGAGGAGCCGTCCGACCTGTCATTAGAGGGGACGGACTGGATCCTGGCTGGGACCATTGAAGGAACGACCATCTCGTTAACTTTTGCCGGCGACTCGCTGTCCGGCTTTGCCGGCTGTAACACCTATAACGCTGGCTACAACACCTCTTTGACGACGGATTCATCCAATAGCATCGCAGTTGGGCCAATCGCTAGTGGTCGGGCGCTGTGCGAAGAGCAGATCATGAATCAGGAGCAAAATTATCTAGCCAATCTTGAATCGGCCACGAGTTACACCATCAGCGGCAACACGGTAAACCTGACCACTGAGGGTGGCCCGTTGACCTTTGGAGCAGCCGTGACCACACAGCTTCCAGTACAGTAATTGGGTATGACCCTCAAAAGAACTTGGCAATTGTATTACAGGAATTTGTACACAAAGAAGAATCAAAATGACCGAAACGACAATCAAAAGGAAGGTATGACATGTCAACCATTACTGGATTTAGATTTGACACCGCTGACGGCGCAGGAAAGATGGTGGATTTGGTCGAGGACCTGTCAAGGCAGCAATTGATCACCCTAGAGGACGCAGCCACGGTCACCTGGCCGGAGGGCAAAAAAAAGCCCAAGACCAAACACCTTGACGATATGACCGGCCAAGGCGCGCTAGGCGGAGCCTTTTGGGGCATGTTGTTCGGCTTGATCTTTTTCGTTCCCTTCTTTGGCATGGCCGTTGGCGCAGGGTTGGGTGCCCTGATCGGACACTTCAGTACCTACGGGATCGACAAGGATTTCATCAAGGCAGCTCAGGACCAGGTCACTGAGGGAACATCGGCGGTGTTCCTGATGACTAGCGACGCAGTGACTGACAAAGTGACCAATGCCATCAAGGGCAGCGGTCTCGATTTTGATCTCTTCTATACCAACCTGTCCAACGACCAGGAAGAGCAACTGCGCGCTGACTTTGCCCCGTAAGCAAGTTCCAAAAAGACGACGCTTAACCATTATTTCTAACGATTCAAGTATAAGGAAATTTAGGAGGAGAAAATGTGTTGCTTTATCACCGCATTACTATTTGTAGGCCCGCGGCTCGGTATCTTGGTTTGGTATCTCTTAAATCCAATATACGTCAATGCCGCTTTCGATAACTTTTTCTGGGGCTTTTTAGGCTGGCTTTTCCTGCCCTGGTCCACGTTGATGTATATCGCCATCTACCCGGGTGGCATTCTTGGCTTTGACTGGATCCTGCTTGGTCTGGGCGTATTTCTAGATATGTTCACCTACTTCGGCGGATACAGGAACAAGGACCAGGTGCCGTACGGGGACCAAATTCCATAAGGAAAGTAGCATGTACAGGGCATAATGCCTGACCTGCCTGGGCCAGGAAGCTACCCATTAGGAGGTGCAAAGAATGATGAACATAAACTTGAGCTTGGTCACCAACTTAGCCTTGTTCCTCTTTGTCATGACCATCATGATGGCCATGCGCCTGAGCTTGATAGTCAAACGAATTGAGCTATGTGCTAAACCGGTCTGATGTCGACCCCGAAAACCTGTGGGTTCGGACTGAGTGACCCGCGCAGACACATGCGCTCACCCACCCAAATTCTTCCGCATCTCTAGCGCGGGTCACTTGTTTAAACCAGGCAGCAACGGACTTTTTACAAACACGATGATTTCAAAATATCCAAGGAGAGAAAAATCATGACTACACAACCGCCAAAGATGAAGATGACCACCGACATTCCAGCATCGATAACAGCCCCGGACAAGGTGGAGACATCCATCGGCACGCTCGAGTACTTCGACGGCGTACCGACGGAAAAAACTGTCGAGACGGTATATGACTATCTCGACCGCTCGCGCGCGGTCGAAGCCTTCATGAACTGCATCCCGGCTATGTCGATGTATTCGATCCGGGAGGGACAGCGGGACTTTGGTATTGACGCCTGCAACAAGGTGATCATCTATGACACGCTGCTGGACTCCAAGTCGTTGTGGCTGACCGCAAACACGTCGACCATGTACGCCATGAGCTTTCTTGATCTAAAGAACGATGGCCCCACGGTCATCGATCTGCCCCCGCGTATGCTCGGCATCCTGGATGATATGGCCTTTCTTTATATGACGGATTTGGGTATGGCCGGGCCCGACAAGGGTAAGGGTGGCAAGTTCCTGGTGCTGCCTCCGGGCTACGAGGGCGAGGTACCCGATGGCTACTTTGTGGTGCAATCGAATACCTACGGTGCCTGGGTCTTTATGCGTGGCTACCTCGACAAGGGGATCAAAGCCGCTTCAGACAATATCCGCGACAACCTCAAGTTATACCCGCTTTCGAAAAAGGACAACCCGCCCGAGATGGTCTTCCTGAACGGCTCGGAGAAGGTCATCAATACGGTGTTGCCCAATGACTACTCCTTCTATGAAAACCTGAATGCGGTTGTTCAAGAGGAGCCGGCGGAGTTCCTTGGTCCCGAGATCAAAGGCCAACTGGCGGCCATCGGCATTGTCAAGGGCCAGCCCTTCAACCCCGACCCCCGTATGAAAAAGATCCTCGTTGATGCCGCTGCTATCGGCAACGCCGCCGCCCGAGCTATCAGTTTTGCGCCGCGCAATCCGGGACTCTACACCTACGGCAAGGACAGCGGGTGGTTCAAACCGATCATCAGTGGGGATACCACCTACACGCGAAATGGTGCTCGCGAACTTGAAGGGCGGGCCTTCTACCACTTTGGCTACATCTGCGTTTCTCCAGCGATGGCAACCACGATTCCCGGCGCCGGCTCAGACTACTCCATGGGAATGGTGGACTCGAACCAGCAGCCGCTGGACGGTGCCAAGACCTACAAGTTGCACCTACCGCCCAATATCCCGGTGAAAGATTTCTGGGCGCTGACTCTGTATGACACGCAGACCCGCTGCCAGTTGCAGACCGATCAGCAGTTCCCCACCCTCGATAGCTACCGTGAGGGCATGAAAACAAATGACGATGGTTCCATTGACGTCTACTTCGGACCCGAAGCGCCCAAGGGTATGGAGAACAACTGGCTGCAGACCATTCCGGGCAAGGCTTGGTTTGTAGCTTGGAGAGTGTACGGTCCGCTGCAGCCCTGGATCGACCAGACCTGGCGGCCGGGTGAAATCGAGTTGATGGATTGACAGGCTCGCTGCGGGTGACCCTCGCAGATAGCTGTGCCAGGACTGGCTGTCCTGCCAGGACAGCCAGTCCTCAAGAAGAAAGAAGGTAAAAAAAATGACTGCCAAAACTTTTTTTGAACTCGCCAACGCTGAGGCGAAATATAAACCGGGCGATTTCAAACCAGCCCCCGAAAATATCGAGACCCGGTACGGAACTCTGGAATTCCCCGGGGGCTACCCGACGCAAGAAACCGTACAGAAGGTCTACGACGAACTCGACCTGCAGCGCGCCACGCAGCTCTACCTGGACATGTACCCAGCCCTGTCGTCCCACGGCATCATGAAGGGATGGGTTCGAGACTTTGGCATGCACGACAGCTCGCAAATCAACGTGACCGCGAACCGTCTGGACTCGAGCGCCCTGATCCTGACCGGCAACACCGAGAGTCTTTACGCTCTCGTCGTGTTCGACCTGAAAAAGGATGGCCCGACGGTCTTTGAGGTCCCACCGGGCGTCATGGGACCGTTGGATGATCACAACTTCCTCTTCGTAGCCGATA
>Ga0209536_100011475_pt1 | contig 12968 bp, 7 predicted proteins | sample DeeMarSeWOR28_12_FD_187461 | JGI IMG/M metagenome (GOLD analysis project Ga0209536, IMG submission 187461) | Marine sediment microbial communities from White Oak River estuary, North Carolina - WOR-2-8_12 (SPAdes) (version 2) | ecosystem: Environmental > Aquatic > Marine > Intertidal zone >...
CGATAGATCAGCTCCGTGGTGTCACTGCCGTTGTCCGTGACCACCCTGTAAGGTGCCACCATCCGTTGGGGCTCCAATCTGATCGGGCCCACCTCGAGCCGCCGAATTACCCGCAGACAACTCCACGGATCCTCCGCTGTCATCGACTGGCTTAGTCCCCTGTCCCCGGGGGCCTGGGATGGTACCGCACCACCATCCCGCACGTCATTCATGAGCCGGCTGCTCTCGCGGAGTGAGGTACCCCTTGATTGCAGCCAGCACCGGCTGCAAACCCGTACGCAGCGGAGCGCTCGCGGGCAAGCCAGTCTCGACCCTGATACTGGCACACGCAGCCTCGGTTTCCAACTCCGTCAGATTCTCGTGATTGATGGTGATTGCGATCACGGGCTTGCCCGACAGGATCTCGACCGCCTGGATCTGCCGTGAGAGGGGGTGCAGCGGATACCCCGGAAAGCCGTCGTACTCGATACGCGCGGGCGCGTGCTGCAGTACGACAACATCGGGTCTTCCCGCCGCAAGAATTTCATGGCCCCCGGGATAGGCAGGGTTCATTAGACTCCCCTGGCCTTCGATCAGAATGACGTCGGGTCGAGCATCATTCCAGGCCGACCATACGGCGTGCTCGATCTCCCCGGCCACGAAGTCGTTCACCAAGGAATCAAGTATCAGCGAATATCGAGCCCCCTGCATCCACGCGGTTTGGCCGGTCCCCACCAGTTCCGCCTTCAAGCCAGCACCTTCGAGTGCGTCTAGCAGCAGCCATGCGGTAGTGCGCTTTCCCACAGCGCTATCGGTTCCCAACAGCGCGACCTTGAGCGAACTCACCTGTTCGATCTTGCCATTGAAGAAGTGCAACAGTCGGCGGTCCGGAGGCTTGCGGATATCGCGAATGTTAACGCCGCGTTTGGCTGCAAGGCCGGCCAGCTCCGCATCATCCGACAGAAAATCGTGCAGTCCAGAGTCGACGTTGAGACCCAGCTCCAGTGCCGCCTTGATCTCTTCGCGCGCCTCGGCCGGCAGCCGGCCTCCGTCAGGAGCCAACCCCACCACGAGGTGGGTCGGTCTCCGGTCCGTGCCGGCGCGCGTCGCCTCCACTGCTGCGGCAAGCGTTGGGTGAATTGGGATGCCCAGCGATCTACCGTCCAACAAGTCGCCCGCGTCCTTTCCGGCACACACGGAGTCGACCACGGACAGCACTCGGTAACGTCGAGTACGCCGCACCAGGCCATGGGCAGTCTTCCCGTTGGTCGTGCCGAACGCTCCCTGGCAATAGACTATCGCGTTCCCTTCCGGCAGCTGCGTCACGCCTTTCGCCCGGTGAGAAGGACGACGTACCTGTCGCCAGGGAGCGGCTCCTTCTGGTGTCCCTGAGCCATAGCCGCCAGTCCTGCCGTCGAAGCGGGAAGCACACTAAGACCTTCTCGTTCACGTATCAGCCGCGCGTAGTCGAGCATGCTCTTGTCACTAGCGTCAGTCGCCCAGCCGCCGGTCTCGCGAATCGCTTGCAGTGCGTGATCACCATCGATCGAATGCCAGTTCACGAGCGGCTCGTTCACCGGCGTCTCACGCACGCGGCCCGGCTCCAGATCTTCACAGTGAGGCAGATTGCCAACAAAAGCTCGCACGATCGGGTTCTTGCGGAATGATGAACCTGCGATCATGCGGGGCATCCGGGACGTCTTGCCGCGGCGGTACAGGCTCACGAAGCCTTTGTGCAGACCAGCGAGCGTCGTACCGTTTGAGACCGGCACAGCTACCGCTGCGGGCGCATCGCGCAGTTCGTCGTAGATCTCATATGCAATCTCACCGTAGGCCTGCAGCTGAATCGGTGTGTTCGGCCCACCTGGATTCGCATCGTAGAGATCTTCCCGCTCGGCCCGCTCCCGGGACAGCACCACGGCCGTCTCGTAGTCATCCCCTCGCCGTTCGATTTCGGCGCCGAACTTCATGATTTCACCGACCCTCTTGGCATGGTAGCTAGTGGGGATATAGATGATGCAACGCAAGCCGGCCAGTGACGCCGCCAGCGCCACGGCAGCCCCGTAGTTGCCGCATGTTGCCGCGGTGACGGTGTCGAAACCTCTGCGCAGCGCATCCAGTGCCTGAGCGAAAGCGATGCGATCCTTCTGGCTACCGGAGGGATTCCCCCCCTCGAACTTCAGATAGATCTGTCGCAGTCCGACTTCACGCTCGAGGTTGCGGCCGCGCGTGAGAGTGGTATCCCCGACCTCCGAATCGATGATGTCTTCATAAGCTTCGAGCCGCTCATCAAGCGGACGCGACAAGTCCGCCGCGACCCGCCGTTGCGAATCGATTTCCGGCGGTATGCTCGCCGCCCCGTCGAGCAGTCCGATGTCAACACCGATCTCTTGCGCGACGAGTTCGGTACCTAAGGGAGACCCGGCTGTTCCCTGGATTCCGTTGTCAGATTGCGGTGACGACAGGGTGATCAAGTCCTTTTGGTTTCTTGGCATGGTCCAGTCGACCCATCCTGTGGCTGAGGGCTAACGCCTGACTTCGTCATCCAGTCAAGCTCCGGTAGTCTCGCTGCAATCTAGTACCCCGCATCCAAAGCTCCGACGACGCCCGGGCTTCTCGCTACGCGACACACGACTATTTCTTCTTGAAGACTGCTCGCCAGCCAGTGGGGTCCGGTAGTGGCCCTATTTGCCCAGACTGGGAGAACCGCTCAACCGTGTAGAACAGAGTCGGATCGCGGCTGGCTGCAAAACCCAGCACTTTCGGGATATCGCGTCGCTGACAGGTAGTGAAGAGCAACGTTCTGGCACCGTCTACACCTCGTCCATCAAAGGTAGTGACCACGTACCCAGCCGACCTCAGGGCGTGGGCGATCTCCAAGCCTCCATCGCTGGAGATCATCCGAATCACGCACCCACCGACCGCGAGCCGCCGCTCCAGCACGATCCCCAGGGCGTTGCCAGCAGCAAACCCACCCGCGTAGGCTAGAACCAATAGGGGACTTTCGTGTATCCTCGCTATCACCTGGGATACTGCTGTGATCCATATGAGGACCTCGAAGAATCCGATTAGGACAGAAAGCGCAATCCACCCTTGCACCACGGTTATTGTGCGCGACGTCCCAAGCGAAACGTCCATCAACCTCAACACGAAGATACTGATAGCGACCACCCATACCGGCAACGTGTCGATGAACGCCATACTGGACAACCCTCCCCGAAAGACCTGCGGAATCGATCTGAACGATGCCCAAACTAACATCTTGATGCCACGAGCGCGCGGTGCGCGACCAACCCGGGCTGCCCGGCAAGTGCGTCTCAGCATATCTTGATTCCGTGAGCGATCTACTGGAACATCTCAGGTCAGTTGTGGCCGATCGGTACGTGGTCGAGCGGGAGATCGGGCGTGGCGGCATGTCCACAGTGTTCTTGGCCCAAGAACGGCAACCCCGCCGCAGAGTTGCGATCAAGGTCCTCAATCCGGACATAGCAAGCCACTTGGTCCGCGAGCGCTTCCTGCGCGAGATCGAGGTTGGATCCAATCTCACCCATCCACACATAGTGCCCATATTCACCGCCGGTGACGCGGACGGACTGCTCTACTACGTGATGCCATTCATAGAGGGACAGTCCTTGCGTTCCCGGCTCGGTGACGACCATCCTCTTGAACCGGACGCTGCGATCGACGTCACTCTCGAAGTTGCCAGCGCACTGCAATACGCCCATGAGAAGGGCGTCATCCACCGTGATATCAAACCCGAGAACATCCTGCTGGTCGGTGATCACGCCGTCGTGGTTGACTTCGGTGTGGCCCGTGCCATCGGTGCAGCCCACGGTGAGAAACTCACGGAGTCCGGCCTCGCCATCGGGACACCCGGATACATGAGTAGCGAGCAGTGGTCCGGCACTACTGAAGTCGACGGTCGAGCCGACATCTACAGCCTCGGCTGTGTGCTACTGGAGATGCTGGAGGGAAGATTACCTGACGGTGATCCAGCACTACTATTCCGAACAGAACCTGCACTGCTATCCACTCTGCAGCGGCCCCCTCGCATCCCACCCGAACTACGCCCAGTTCTGCGACGTGCACTCGCCGCAGATCGCGAAGATCGCTTTGCGACTGCAACCGATTTTTCACGTGCCATACAGGATGCTACAGGACGCCTCCTGAGGCGGCACCACCCAATGTGGCCCAGGCTGCTCCTAGCAGCTGCGAGCGTGCTATTCGTGCTCGCTCTGGGAATCCGGTTTTGGCCCCGTTCGGTAAGTCAGGCACCGGAACCCCGGGTGGTGGTGGCCGCATTCGATAACCAGACGGGAGACTCCACCCTCGGTTCCATCGCCACCATAGCCAGCGACTGGATTACCCGAGGCCTCTCACGGACGGGTCTCGTGGAGGTGGTCGACACTAGGACCTCCCTTGCGATTTCAGGATCTGGCTCGTCGATGCTCGCTGCCGGCGCCGATGAGGGAGTAAAGGCTGTTGGCAGACAGGCGCAGGCCGGGATCGTGGTGTGGGGTTACTACTATAGGGAGAATGAGTTGCTCCGATTCGAGGTGGAGATATCCGATGCTCGTCGCGGTACACTCCTCAGAGCACTCGACCCGGTTGTGGGTCCTATCGACACTCCGTTGGTGGCCATAGAGACTGTCCGCCAGCGGGTCATGGGGGCGATGGCTACGCTCTTCGACAACCGCTTCAGCGCTTGGACCGACGTTGCCGCTCAGCCGCCGTCGTTCGACGCATACGAAGACTACATCGATGGCCTCACCCTGGTACTACAGACGCGACAGCAGGAAGGGCTCCCGCTGCTGTATCGTGCCGCAACATTGGACACGAGTTTCATCACACCCGTGCTGTTCGCCGCTTATGCCCACACGACTCTGAACCAGTGGTCCGAAGCAGATTCTCTGATACACGTAGTCCACAGCAGACGCGAGCGGCTTACGCCGTTCAATCGTCTGCTGCTTGATTGGATGCGCGCTCTGATAGACGGAGACATTCCGGCGCAGCTCGAGTATGCCCGAGACATGGTGGAGTTGGCACCAGGGGCAGAATCACAGACCCTCCTCGGCAGCAGCGCACTAGCGGCGAACCGACCCAATGAGGCCTTGGTTGCACTCAGCTCGCTGGATCCACATCAGGGCCTCTTGAAAGGCTTCTCCCTATACTGGGACCACATGACGATAGGGCTTCACCTCTTGGGGCGGCATCGGCGTGAACTGGACGCGGCCAGAAACGGCCGTTCACAGTATCCCTACGACTTCAGCATGGTCGAGCACGAGATGCGTGCACTAGCTGCCCTCGGTCGCCTGGCGGAGCTCGACAGCGTAGCAAACACTCTCATTGCGCTTCCAGCTGATCCCAGGTGGAGTGGCGGCGAGATACTACGGCGGACTGCTCTCGAGCTGCGCGCTCACGGCCACGGGGACGCCGCTCGACCAATGCTCGACCAGGCTCTGCAGTGGTACCGGTCCCTGCCGCCTATCGAGTCGACTCGAGAAAGCTTCCGCCATGGCCTGGCACTAGCTCTTTACGAGGTGGCGGACTTCGCAGCTGCAGAGGAGTTGGCACTGAAGTTGACGCGCGAACATCCCGACAGCATTTCGTACCATGGTCTCCTCGGTGTGGTCTACGCGCGGCGGCAAAACTGGGACGAAGCGCACAGCATCGCCGAGTGGTTGCAGGAGTTGGACCGCCCCTATCTCTTTGGGACAGCTAGCTACTGGCAGGCCCGGATTGCTGCTGTTTTTGGAGGCGGTGAACTCGCGATATCCCTGCTGCCCCAGGCCTTTAGCGAAGGCCGACCGTTCGACCTCGATTTCCACGTCAACAGCGACTTCTCCAGCCTGAGCGACCAGCCCGCGCTGCGAGAATTCCTGAGGCCGAAAGGCTGAGACGGCAGGCAACGAAGGCGATGTCCGCACCGACTCCTTGGTTCTCGGCGCTGCGCCGCGGCGTTATTCGATCTTGACCCTCTCCTCTGCCGATACGAACAGAACGTCTCTGAGCGCAGTGTGACGCTGCAGCAAACCGACGCCCTTGTCGCGCAGCCGCTCCTCCGTGAAACCGAGAATAACCAGATCGGCGTCGGACGATCTGCTCTGCACCAGCTGCGTGAAATCTGATTTCTCGTCCGTCGGTATCACGCGCAGGTTCTTCTTGCTGACTGGCAACCTGCCGGAGGTGATCATTTCGTGTAGCTGGGCCCTCTGTTCCTGCACCTCGTGCTGAGGAAATGCGGCAAAGATCCTGATCTCACCCTGCTTCCAATCGGGGTGGCCCAACAAGATGTACGACAGCAAGATCATGAGGCTGGCGTTCTTGTAGTCGTGCCAGGTAAGCCACACGTCGATCGTCGAGTGCTGCCCGAAGAAGTGATCCCCATGACGCAGAACCAGGCTGCTGATGCGAGCCGCGCTCGCCATGAGACAGGTCTCCTCGATCTCGCACAACACATCCGGCTCGTCGTCGAGCATGAACTCTGACAGGATGGAATTGTTCTCCGTGCCGGACACGCCGGGGAGCTGCAATGCTTGACCAACGGCTGAGCGCATCGAAGGTGATATCATGGTATCCACGTAAATCGCGCTACCACGTTGTTGCATCAGCTTGACCAGCCGGGCCTGCACCTGCCTGCTCTCTCTGAATTTCTCCGCGTCGAGTCGGCCTTGGATGTAATGGAGGTAGGTTCCGACTCCGTACCTGTGGCATAGCCAGGCTAGCAACTGATGCGGCGCCGTTCGGTCAAAGGTACGACTGTTCACCATGATGATGCTGGGGCGCCATGCCTCACTTCGCTGCTGCACCGCACTCGACTGCAGCTTGACCTGGAACCGCCGCGAGAGCTGCGTCATGACGGCCTGGAAGATCCCAGCGAGGTCATCCGACTTGTGGATAGCCCGCAGTCCCCGATATAGCCCCAGCATGACCAGGATGGCGAGTAGCGCAAAGAACGGATCCATCTGGAACATCATGAGCAGACACATCACGGCGCCGAGCAGGCTCAAATACCATTTGGACCGGAAGCTCGGCCGATAGGAGGGACGAGCGGCAAAATGTTCCAGAAAACTGATGGTACAGAGCGCCCCGTAGGTGACCATGAAGAACATGGACACGATGCGGGCCACAATATCGACGTTTCCGGCTGCCACCATCGCTAGTGCGACGAACACCGTAACCACCGTGGCGGCACGTGGCTCGTTCTCCTCACCAACTCCAGCTGCTAGCAGCTTGTTGATCCGCCCGAACGGTGTGACACGGTCAGTGGCAAGTGCCTGCAAGGTTCGTGGCGCGACCAAGATGGATCCGATCGCAGAAGAGATCGTAGCACAGGCCAATCCAATCGGAACAATCGGGCCCCACAGAGCAATCTTGGCCATGACGAACTGGTCTGCCGCCAGCATCTCCGGCGGGGCCGAGGTAGCGAACTTCACGGCTACGAGCACGTACACCACCATGCCGGCCACCGTCGCCGAAATGACCCCCACGGGAATGGATTTGCCCGGATTGGCCAGATCCCCGGACAAGCCCACGCCGGCTGTTATGCCGGTGAACGCTGGAAAGACGATGGCGAACACGAGGAAGAATGGATCGTGATCCGCAACCCTGTTGACCAAGCCCAGCCCTCCGGTCACGACCCCATCAGGTGTGCCACCCAAGCCGAATAGCACGAGCGAGAGCGCCAACAGAGCCGCCACTCCCCAGAGAGCCTTGACACCCACATTGGCACCACGCCGCAGCATCAATACGGCCAGAGCACCAGTAGCTGGTAAGGAAACAAAACGTGGGTCGAATCCCTCCAGGAACAATGCCGCCAATGGCCTAAAGGCCTCGGCAAACGCAATCATGTAGAAGGCCACCGAGATGGCCTGTGACAGATAGAGTGAGATGCCGATAGCACCGCCGATTGTCGTGCCAAATGAGCGCGAGATTATGAAGTATTCTCCGCCCCCTTCAACCCTCCGGTTCGTAGCGATCTCCGATATCGCTAAGGCGGTGGGGACTGTTACCAGGTGACCCAGCAAGACGATGACTAGCGCACCTAACAGTCCCGTGTGCCCTACCGCGTACCCGAATCGCAAGAATAGGATCGCGCCGAGGATCGTACTGATGCTCGCCAAGAAGACTGGGGAGGTCCCGAATCCATGGCCCGTGGCAGACTCGCGAGGCTTACCTGAACGGTCACTCTGGTTGGTCATTCACCCTCCACCCGACGCTTGATGGACTGGTTTGCAGGGCACCGCCACTAATGCTTCCCGAATCGGGGGCCATTGCGGGGCGCAGCGCAGCATAGATTTACAGTGCGATAAGATCGATGGGAAGAGAGAGTTGGGTACGCCGCTACTACACGACTCACCAAGTTTTACTAATGGGATGCGCCTCCGTGTTGAAGATCACCGACCCGAACTCAAGGAGGTCGTCCGGGGCAAACAGCAGATAAGCATACTTCAGTGTCTCGGCCAGGAAAAAGCTGTCCATAGCATCGCCCTTTTCCTTGGTAACCACGCTCTCGAGCGCCGCGAAGCCCGACTCCGTGCGCGTATGTGCTACGATGTTTTGGAACATCGTCTTGCCCATGGCGAGATACTGGTCGTCGCCTGTCGTACGGTGCAGATAGTAGGCTGACTCCAGGGCTTCCGGCCTGAGATGGTAGGCCGGATCGACCAGCTCCATGCTCACGTAGTCCAATTGTTCCGGCTCTATGCCGAATCGGTTCCACATCTCGAAGCACGACTGCATGAGCCGTGCGGCTAGCTCGCGGTGCCCACCCAACGCCAACACCGCCGGCAGAAACGCGTCGAGGGACCCAAACCGTGTTGCCGTGCGCCTGCCACTGCGCATGTCAGCATGGCCGTACCACAGCCCGGTCTCGACACTGTCAGCCAAGTATCGATTCACGGCTGCGATACTGGCTTCCCACATCAGTCTGAAGTCTTCGTCGCCGAACAACTTCCACGCCTTGAGCAGATACTCGTAGTAAGAGTCGATCCTGCCGCTTACGTGACTGTCGGTGTCCTGCCACTCTCCCGTCTCGACATCGATTGTGGTTCCCACCAGCCCAATCGCCGATCTGCGCTCGAACACCGCTACCACTCCCCGTTTGGCCTTCTCGTAGTACAGGGGAGTCCCGGTCAGCTTACTCAGCGTTCCCAGTTCCAGCATCAGCGTGCCGATTTCGGCCGGGTTGTTCACCCGCTGCCCAACCTCTCCGGTCTGCAGGTTCACTCTCACGTATGGCATCGCTGTAGGTGAGTCGAACGCCGGCAGTAGCCGATCCGCCAGGTCGGTCGCAAGCTCTAGAAACTGCTTGTCCCCGTCCATCTGGTAAGCCGTCAGCAGGCCACCCAGGAGCCTGATGTTGATTTCGAAGACCTGCACGTCGAAGTCGTGGTCGAAGCTGAGATTCTCCAGTATCAGTCGCTTGGCCTCCTGGGCTTCCGCGTCGAGACCCATCAGTAGCATAGTGTCGAATGCGTCGAGCGGGGTCATGTAGAGCGACGCTGTGTGCCAGTCTCGATAGCTTCGACTGAGCGGCTTGAGTTGATCGTGTCCCCAGGCGTAGGTCCTGTAACCATCCCAGGCGTGCAGGAACTCGGTTTGCACCTGCTGAGCTAGGGCCGCTCTGTCAATCGGACGATCCAGACCCGGCGTCACACACGAAACACTCAAGATCGAAACCAGTCCGGCCAGATAGACAACGCGATTCATATGGTGACCCCCTCCGTCCTGTCTCCAACGTATTGCGCAGCTCGACGCTCTGCCTCACAGGATTCGGACCCACTCCTGTGCCAGCAATCTAGCTGGATTATATTGCCATACCCCAACCATGCACGACGACAATCTCCGGAAGCGAGATTCCACTCATGCTCGCGTGAGTAGTGTTCCGTCGGTGAGCACGGCGCTCCCGGCCGATCTACTAGAGCGGGCGACTCGCCGACTCGGGACGGCTGCGATTGTCTACGCCTGCGTGTACACGCTGGCGTATGGATCAGCGCGCTTGGCCCAGGATTTTCCCGAGCAATGGGACCCCGACACGGTCTTTCTCAGCGACCTGGCCGCGGCTTCTTTCATCCTCCTATCCGTAGGGATGTTTCTAATGGCGAGGAGCGGCCGCCTGAGCGACTTCTTCGTGATGGATTTGGGACTCGTCTACGAAGTGGTTGGTGCGGCAGGCATCGAGATCGGCATTCTGTTTCTCAGACGGTGGCCGGAATCGGGAGGCATGGTGGGCCTCAGCTGGACTTGTGTCTGGATTGTGATCTTCCCGCTCCTCGTGCCCAGTGCCCCCGGCAAGACAATGCTCGCTTCAACTGTCGCAGCGTGCATGCAGCCGCTCATGTACTCGATCGCGGTCGCCAGGGGATTGCCACCCCTACCGGGGAACATGGTGTTCATGGTGACCTTTCCCACGTTCATCTGCGTGGGTCTAGCCATGGTGGGATCCCGCGTGGTGTACGGTTTGGGGACCGACGTTCACAAGGCGCGCCAAATGGGGAGCTATCGACTGACGGAACTGTTGGGGACGGGGGGGATGGGGGAGGTATGGAAGGCCGAGCACCGCATGCTAGCCCGTTCGGCCGCCATAAAACTGATCCGGAGCGAGGGCGGTGACTCCAAGCCCGGGCACACACCAAGCAGTCATCTGCTGCGCTTCGAGCGTGAAGCACAGGCCACGGCTCAGCTTCGGTCGCCCCACACAATTCAACTATATGACTTTGGTATAACGGAGGACCGCACCTTCTACTATGTAATGGAACTGCTGGAGGGTCTAAGTCTCGACGAGCTGGTGAGCCGCTACGGCCCGCTTCCCCCAGGACGGGCAATCAGGATTCTGCGACAAGTCTGCCATTCGTTGGCGGAGGCCCATGGAAAGAACTTGGTGCATCGCGACATCAAGCCAGCCAACATCTATGTCTGTCGCTACGGCCGTGATCTCGATTTTGCCAAGGTGTTGGATTTCGGACTGGTGAAGATGGCGGGGGAAGAACTGGAGCGCGATTTGGGAATCACGAGGATCGGTGCCTACATCGGAACCCCGGCATATGGATCGCCCGAGCTGGCATCAGGCAGCCCGGAAACGGACATCCGGAGCGACATCTATTCTCTGGGCTGTGTGGCATTCTGGTTGCTCACTGGACGCACGGTGTTCAGGGCCCCAACGCTACCTGCCATGCTCGTCAAACACATCAACGATGCACCCGACCCACCGTCAAGGCACGCACGGTTCGCAGTTCCACCCGCACTCGACAACTTGGTACTCGAGTGTCTGCGCAAGAACAAGGACGAGCGCCCCGACTCGGCAGATGTACTCGACCGACACCTGGCGAAGATCGAGGTTGATCAGCCTTGGACCGACGATTTGGCCCGTGAGTGGTGGGACCAATACCAACCCGTCGAGCGAGAGGGTGTCGAGCCAGTTCTATCTGGCGAGACCCCACCTCTGACCGTGACGAAACTCTCTAGCTAGCGCCAACCACAATCGCGTCACCCTTCCACCTGGCAGATTTCCCACTCCGTAGCTTTATTGCATCCTCTATGGATCAAGACATCAGAGTTTTCCCGCAGCTCCCGGAGCGTATCGGCAATCTCGCTGCAATGGCCACGAATCTCTCGTGGAGTTGGAACCGTCGTGCGAGAGCCATGTTTGGCCTGATCGACCGAACCCTGTGGCGGATGACGCGACACAATCCCATCGTGTTGCTGCAGCGGGTTTCCCCGGACAGGCTCGAGCAGTGTGCCGCCGATGCTGACTTTCTCGCCCTGTACGACTCAGTTTCGGCAGAACTGGGACGGGAAGACACACGCGACAACACCTGGTTTGCCAACGCTAACTCGGCCCTCGAGGCCGGCCCGATCGCCTATTTCTCCGCTGAGTTCGGGTTGCACAATTCCGTGCCGATCTACTCGGGAGGACTCGGTGTCCTTGCCGGCGACCACTGCAAGGCATGTTCGGATCTTGGTGTACCGCTCGTCGCGGTGGGACTGTTCTATACGAAGGGATACTTCGATCAGAAGGTGCGCCTCGACGGTTGGCAGGAAGACAGCGATGAAACGTACGATCCAGCCACGACACCGTTGAAGCACCTCAGGGGACCGAACGACGAACCCTACCTCGTAACGGTGCAAGCGGACGGCCGATCAGTCCACGTGGGTGCGTGGAGAATGTTGGTGGGGCGAGTGCCGGTCTATCTCCTCGACACCAACCTCGCCGAGAACCATCCGGATGACCGCCAATTGCTCAACAAGCTATACGCTGGCGGCCCAGGACTGCGTCTTCGCCAGGAGTGGATACTGGGGGTGGGTGGAGTCCGGGTGCTCCGGGCGTTAGCGATCGAGCCTGCCGCATGGCACGCCAACGAGGGCCATGCCTCATTCATGATGGTCGAGCGCCTTCGTGAACTCTGTGCGAGCGGAGTCGAGTTCAAGGAGGCAGTGCAGCAAGTACGAGCGACGAGTGTGTTCACGACACACACCCCCGTGCCTGCAGGTCACGATTCCTTCTTTGCCGACCAGATCGAGCACTGCACTGGACCTGTCTGGAAAGAGATGGGCGTCGGTCGCGAGGAGCTGTTTGCGCTGGGACATCATCCGGACATGGATCACGGCCGTTTTCACATGACCGCAGCTGCGATTCGATTGTCAGGCAGGGTAAACGGGGTCGCCCGGCGTCATGGCCAAGTCACCCGACAGATGTGGCACTGTCTATGGCCCGATCGTGAAGTGGAAAGCACTCCCATCGTGCATGTCACAAACGGAGTCCACCTTGCCACTTGGATGTCGAACAAGGTGATGGACCTGCTCGACGAGCACCTCGGTTCTGACTGGGGTGCACGTCTCGACGAGCCAGGAGTATGGAACGGAGTGCTGTCCCTGGACGATCAACGGCTCTGGAAGCTGCGCCAACAAATGAAGTCCCGTTTGCTGCACTTCATCCATGAGGAGGCTCGGCGCCATTGGCGGGATCACTGGCAGGAAGCAGCGCACCT
>Ga0209536_100011476_pt1 | contig 12968 bp, 12 predicted proteins | sample DeeMarSeWOR28_12_FD_187461 | JGI IMG/M metagenome (GOLD analysis project Ga0209536, IMG submission 187461) | Marine sediment microbial communities from White Oak River estuary, North Carolina - WOR-2-8_12 (SPAdes) (version 2) | ecosystem: Environmental > Aquatic > Marine > Intertidal zone >...
ATGATGAAGCCGCGCAACAAAGACTGCACAACGTGCGATTTGAGCAGCAGGATGTATCCGATTTTGATCGCACGGCGGAACCGGAAGCCTACGATTTGGTGGTGACTTTTGACGCCATTCACGATCAGGCCAATCCCTTGTTGGTGCTGCAAGGAATTTTCAAGACCTTAAAATCCGATGGCGTATATTTAATGCAAGACATTCACAGCTCCAGTGAAGTGCAAAACAATCTGGATCATCCGGTGGGCACGTTGCTATATACCATTTCCACTATGCATTGCATGTCGGTGTCGCTGGCGCAAAACGGCGCGGGCTTGGGCACCATGTGGGGGCAGGAAAAAGCCATCGAATTGTTGGGCGAGGCTGGATTTACTCGAGTGGCTGTGCATCAATTGGAACACGATTTTCAAAATGACTATTACATTATTCGAAAGTAAGTAATAGTTGCACGGGGCGCCGCTCACTCACAGGCGCCCGCTTGATAAGGAGATAAAGTTATGGATTCTAAAGTCAGGTTTCGCCAAGCCCTGAAAAAGGACGCAAGCTTCATTGCAGAGCTTATCGCCATTTCTTCAGACGGTGTGGCATTAATTGAATGGACGGAAGAAGCGGAAAAAAACGCAGAGGTATCCGCATTGGAGGTAGGCGCTAGAATGTATGCCAACGATCATGGTGACTACAGCTATCGTAACGCTGTGATTGCGGAAGTTAATGGCAAAGCGGTGGGCATGTTATTGAGTTTTCCCATGGGGGAGCGCCAGAGTGTGATGCCAACCGCGCCGCCCTTTGATGGCTCCGATGTGTTCGCGCCTTACAAATATTTGGAAGCGCCGAATTCTTGGTACATCTGTGGTGTGGCTTTATTGCCGGAGTATCGAGGGCAAGGAATTGGTACAAAGTTGTTGGATATTGCGCGTCAACACGCATGCAATCATGGCTTCGACAAGCTGAGTTTGGTGGCTTTTGAGCAGAATGTTGGGTCTGTGCGTTTGTATAAACGAAACGGTTATCACGTTGTGGATCGGGCACCTATCGTAGCACACCCTTTGATTCACTATACGGGTGACGCGTTACTTATGGTGGTGCCGGTAAACTAGCGGCTTTGCTTTCAACCACCCAGGGCGGACAATTCGCGGTTAAGGATTTCCGTATTACCCACATTTAATTCCACCAGGCGGCGCAAGTGGGTAATACTGTCCAGATCAATGTGCTTGCAGTGGAATCCAATGTTGTCGTTTTCCAAATGGGCCACTTCCACTTCCATGCGGATTTCAATGTCGCTGTCGTTCAGGTCTAAAGTCAATTTAAACAAATCACCCAAAGCGCCTCGCCAATCAACCGGTCGGTGAACCAAAACGCCATTGAGCGATATATCCACTAATTCACTTTGCCAGGTTGCCGTTCCGGTGGACAAATAGACTGGGCTGTCGAAGGTGATGCGGGTAAATTGACGTTTATCCTGAGAATCCGGTGTGTTCATGGTTAACTCCAATAGGACTCGGTGCTTACTAGGAAAGTGTAGCTCGTCGCAGGTAAATCGGAAGCCGACCGTTCACAACGCGCCGGTTTTTTGAAGCAATTTGTGTACCGCTTCTCCAATGAGTTGGTAGCCCTGTGCATTGGGATGGATGGCATCGGATTTTAAACTGTTGTCGCTGACGACTTTCGCAATGATCTCGGTTTCCAGGGGGATTTTGAGTTCATCGGCAATTTCCTGGTAAAAAGATGCCGAACGCATTAACAATAATTTAGGTTTTGGTACACCCAGTAATATCACTGAGATGCCTTTTTGCTGCGCCAGGCTAACCATTTGTTGCACATTGCTTTTCGTCTCAGAGAGATCGAATTGGCGCAACAAATCATTGCCACCGTGACATAGCACCAATAGATCGGGTTGGGTTTGCTCCAATAGTTCACGCAGACGGGTTAAACCATCGCGGCTTACTTCTCCGGGGTTACCCGCGTTGATTACTTGTCTTTTGCTAAGCCGCTGCAAGAACGCCGGATAACTTTTGTCTTTTGGTGCGCCGCTGCCGTAGGTGAGGCTATCGCCAAAGGCTAAAATCGTGGCGTCATTGGCCAATCTGGGCAGCTTCGGCGTGGAGTCGGTACAAGCATATGTAAATGCAAGTAGCGTTATTAAAATTACGAGACGTATGGAGTGTCGCATTGAGCTTGTTCTACTGTACTGGCTTGTTAAAGGATCTTTCAGAAGATAGCGGAAGATATTGCGCAGGCTTAAGTTAACAAACGTTGCAAAATGTTTTCATAGGTTAAGGATAGCTTATCCAAATCTTCTATTTTGACGCACTCATCAATTTTGTGAATTGTGGCATTGCTGGGGCCAAGTTCTATAACTTGAGCGCCTGTCGGGGCGATAAAGCGGCCATCAGAAGTGCCGCCGCTGGTGGAAAGTTGGGTGGTCAACCCGGTGACTTCTTGTATAGCCGCCACGGTTGCATTGATGAGTTCACCTTTGGCGGTCAAGAAAGGCAAGCCGGATAAATTCCATTGGATGTCGTACTTCAAGCCGTGCTTGTCCAGAATCTGGTGCACGCGTTGCTGTAGCTGCTCATGGGTGACGGCAGTGGAGTAACGGAAGTTAAATACGACTTCCAGTTCACCGGGAATGACATTGGTGGCGCCGGTGCCGGCGTTGATATTGGATACTTGAAATGAAGTGGCCGGGAAAAATTCGTTGCCGTTATCCCACTGGATTTGGCTTAATTCGGTTAGCGCGGGTGCGAACAAATGGATGGGATTGGCTGCCAAATGCGGGTAGGCAACATGTCCTTGAATGCCGCGAACGGTGAGTATGCCCCCTAACGATCCGCGCCGGCCGTTTTTAACCACGTCTCCCACTGTTTGCAAACTGGAAGGTTCGCCCACAACGCAGCCTTGCATTTTTTCGCCGCGGGATTCCAGCCATTCGACGACTTTGACGGTGCCGTCCACGGCAGGGCCTTCTTCATCGGAGGTGATCAAAAAAGCAATGGAGCCTTTGTGATCTGGGTGCGCGGCAATAAACCGTTCGCAAGCGGTGACCATTGCCGCCAGACTGCCTTTCATATCGCAGGCCCCGCGGCCGTACAAAAAACCGTCATCGATGGTGGGTTCAAAAGGAGGATGTTGCCACTGCTTTTCCGGTCCGGTTGGTACCACATCGGTGTGCCCTGCAAACGCATAAATGGGATTTTCTGTGCCACGCCGGGCCCAGAAGTTAGTGACTTCCCCAAAGGGTAATTTTTCCACGACAAAACCCAGCGCGGTTAAGCGGGCAATCATAATGTCCTGGCAGCCCGCGTCCTCGGGTGTCACTGAACGCCGGGCGATGAGTTGTTTGGCCAGTTCTATAGTGTCGGACACAGCAGACCTTTTTTATGGAAGTTAGCGAATAATATCAGCGGCATTCGGGTCGGTCATCGTTCCCAAGGAGGACCGTGGGAACGAGAGTGACTGCGGCGGATTAAATATCCCGCAATAATTCGTTGATGCCGACTTTGCTGCGGGTTTTTTCGTCCACTTGTTTGACGATGACTGCGCAGTACAAGCTGTATTTACCATCTTTTGACGGCAAGTTGCCGGGCACCACCACCGAGCCTGCGGGGATTCGCCCGTAGGTGATTTCGCCGGTTTCCCGGTTGTAGATACGTGTACTTTGACCGATGTACACACCCATGGAAATTACCGAACCCTCTTCGACGATAACGCCTTCAACCACTTCCGAGCGGGCACCGATAAAACAATTGTCTTCAATGATGGTGGGACTGGCTTGCAACGGTTCTAATACGCCGCCAATACCGACGCCACCGGATAGATGCACATTTTTCCCGATTTGCGCGCATGAACCCACAGTGGCCCAAGTGTCTACCATGGTGCCGCTGTCCACGTAAGCGCCGATATTGACGTAAGAGGGCATAAGTACCACGCTAGGGGCTATGTAGGAACCTTTACGTGCGGTGGCAGGTGGTACCACACGCACACCGCTTTCGCGAAATTCGCGGGCGTTATAGTCGGCGTACTTGGAATCCACTTTGTCGAAATAGTTGGTAAAACCCCCTTTCATGAATCGATTGTCTTCGATGCGAAAGGACAACAATACGGCTTTTTTCAGCCATTGATGTACCGTCCATTGGCCTTCGATTTTTTCCGCGACCCGCAACCGTCCACAATCCAGTTGATCAATGGCCATGGTGACCGCTTCTTTGACATGGGTATCCACATGGCGCGGAGTGATTTCGGCGCGCTTTTCGAAAGCTTCTTCGATAATATTTTGTAAATCGGTCATATTGTTTTACTCCTGGTTTTAAAGGTGTGCAATAAACTCTTTTATTCGGTGCGCGGCATCCAGGCACTCGTCCAACGGCGCAACTAAGGCGATGCGGACCCGGTTTTTTCCGGGGTTGATGCCATCGGCCTCTCGCGACAGGTAGCTGCCGGGAAGCACGGTTACATTTTGTTGATCAAACAACTCACGAGCGAAGGTTTCGTCATCTATAGGGGTTTGCGGCCATAAATAAAATCCGGCTTGTGGCATCTCAACATTCATAACGGATTTTAAAATATCCAACACTTGTGTAAATTTTTGTCGGTAGAGTTCGCGGTTGTCTTTTACGTGTTGTTCATCATTCCACAACGACGCGCTGGCCGTTTGGGTGAATAAAGGCATGGCGCAACCGTGATAAGTGCGGTAATGCAGAAACTTCTTGATGATGTCGGCGTCTCCGGCCACGAACCCGGATCTCAGTCCGGGTACGTTGGACCGTTTGGACAAGCTGTGCATGACCACACAGCGTTTGTAGTCGCTTCTGCCTAAGGCGTCGGCGACTTGCAACAATCCGGGTGGCGGTTGTTGTTCATCGAAATAGATTTCTGAATAACACTCATCTGAAGCAATGATGAAATCGTAACGATCCGCCAACTCGATAAGCTGTTTTAACTGGGACGCTGACATTACCGCCCCGGTCGGATTGCCCGGGGTGCAGATATACACTAATTGACAGCGCTGCCACACCGATTCCGGCACAGCACTAAAATCTGGAACGAATTGTGTTTCGGCAGTGGTATTGAGATAGACCGGTGTTGCCCCTGCCAATATCACCGCACCTTCATAGATTTGATAAAAGGGATTGGGCATGACCACCGCGGGATCTTGCGAGCGGTCGACAACGGCTTGAGCAAATGCAAACAAAGCCTCACGGGTACCGTTGACAGGAATAATCTGAGTTTCTGGATCTATTGACTGAGCTTCCAATGCGAACCGTCGGCACAACCATTGAGCAATGGCCTGACGTAGCTCAGAGGTGCCTTTGGTTAACGGATAGCTGCCTAAGGTGTGCAAATGACCGGCAACTTGCTGCAAAGCGAAGTGCGGTGGTTGGTGTTTGGGTTCCCCTATGGATAATGCAATGTGCGGCAGATCCAAAGGCGGCTTCGTGCCTTGCTTCAATTTCAGCAATTTTTCAAACGGATAAGGGTGCAGCTTATCGAGATCCGGATTCATAACCACGTCGATATTAATAATGATTCACTATACAATTTGTGAGTACTATGTTTTGAGTAATATGTGACCAACCAAGTAACGTAAGTCTATAATTTATGAGTAAAAAATTAGATTTTTATTGTATGTGGATTAGCGTTATTTTTTCTGTCAGTAATGTGAGCCAATTCCCTTGCGAAAATAGCCGTGTAGTATAGTTCATCCTCCCATGTCTACCAAATATTCCGCTATGATATTTCCGGTCATCAGTTTGCTGATTTCCGCAACCCTATGGGGAATCGCCTGGTTTCCATTGCGGTTATTGGAATCCAACGGCCTGCAAGGCTTGTGGACCAGCGCATTGATTTATTGCGTACCCGCACTGGTGGCATCGTTTTTATTATTCACCCGCCGCAAAGAGATACTGTCGCAACCTGGTTGGCTGTTGTTAATCGCCGCCGGTAACGCCTGGTGTAACGTGGCGTTTATCCTCGCGATATTGGAAGGGAATGTGATGCGGGTATTGTTGCTGTTTTATTTATCGCCGCTGTGGGCCACCTTGTTGGCCTGGTTGATTTTAAAAGAGCATATGTCCCGGCTGGCCGTCGTCACGTTGATCATCGCCATGAGTGGCGCGGCGGTAATGCTGTGGGATCCTTCTATTGGGCACCCGTGGCCGTCAAGCCTGTCGGATTGGCTGGCGATTACCTCCGGAATGGCGTTTGCGGTGGCGAACGTATCGGTGCGTAGAACCCAGGGTATCTCGATCCCGGTGAAAAATTTATCTTCCTGGATCGGCGTCAGCGTATTGGCCATTGTTTGGATCGCAGTAAGCGATGCACCGAATCCCACCGCTTCATACAATGTGATCCTCTGGACTTTGGTGTTAGGTCCGCTGATGGTGTTTGTCATGACGTTTACGGTACAGTACGGTGTTACCAAACTGCCGGTTTACCGGTCCGCGGTAATTTTATTGTTTGAACTGGTGGCCGGTGCGGTGTCCTCGCAGTTGTTAACGGATGAGGTGATGCGAATCAACGAATGGATAGGTGGCGGAGTTATTGTGTTGGCGGCATATCTGTCCGCATATGCTTATGTGCATCACCCGGCTGAGACAAAACTGGAAATCCGGACGGAGATCCCCAAGTGAAAGTGACAAAGTTTCTACATGCCAGCCTGCTGGTTTCGGATACCCAACGCTCGGTGGCGTTTTACCGAAACATCTTGCATTTAGAGCCCAATGAAAACCGGCCAGACCTGGGTTATCCCGGAGCCTGGTTAGACATTGGTGAGCAGCAGATTCATTTGATCGAATTACCCAATCCCGATCCAGTCCAGGGGCGTCCCGACCACGGTGGCCGTGACCGGCATACCGCGCTAGCGGTGTCAGACATCGTGGAATTGCAGCAAAGACTGGAGCAACACCATATAGCGTTTACTAAGAGCCGTTCGGGGCGGGGCGCGGTGTTTTTTCGGGATCCGGATGGCAATGCTATTGAATGTGTGGAAATCAAAGACTGATTGTTAACCACGAAGGCACGAAGAACACAAAGGTTGTAAAAAAAAGAAATTAAAATGCTTTAGGAATTCGTAGTGTTTCTAAATTATTTCGCGTGCTAATTTTCAACTTCTTCGTGTTCTTTGTGGTGAAATAAAAAATTATCCTTCCAGCAACTGAGTGATGGTTTTTCTCAAATTCTCGAACTGTTCTTCCTGTGCCAGCGGTTGCTGATTCAAGTCGGTAATAAAGAAAATATCTTCCGCGCGTTCGCCAAAGGTGGCGATCTTGGCGTTGTGTACTTTAACTTTGCATTTCACCAATGCCAGAGCGATTTTCGCCAGCAAACCCGGCTGGTCGCGGGCCACCACTTCCAAAATAGTGCGCTTATTGCGGCTGTCATCACGAAACAACACTTCCGTGGGGATGGGGAAATGTTTCAATTGACGGGGCAGGGGTTGCTTGGGTTGATTGGCGTAGAGCTGGGCTAAATCGGCTTTGGGCAGGAATTTTTCCAGTGCGTCGATAATATCTTTAATGCGGTATTGGTTGCTGATGACTTCACCATTACTCTCCAGCACGATAAACGTGTACAAAGTATATCCAAGATTTGAACTGGTGATGCGCGCATCGGTGATGGTCAATCCTTGTCGTTCCAGTATCGAGGTGATAATGGCGAATACGTGGTTGTCTTGTTCGGCATAGACAAACAACTCGGTGCCGCCGCGGTGGGTTTGCTCGCGTACCAGAACAATGGGCAATTGGTCTGGTGGAGTGACTAGTATGGAACGGATGTGCCAGACGATTTCGTCCACCGAATATCGGGTAATGTAATCGCTCTCCAGGCTGTTCCAGTAGGAATAGATTTGCTCTTGTGTGAAATCATCGTTCTTAAGTTGCTCCAAAACCGCCGCTTGGGTTTCTTTGTGACGGTCGATCTCAGCGGCGGGATTGCGCAGGCCGCGGCGAAACGCTCGGGTGGTGGCGTAGTACAATTCGGCTAATAAGGAGTCTTTCCAGGAGTTCCACAGGGTCGAGTTGGTGGCGCGAATGTCGGCGACGGTTAACAGATATAGGTAGTTGAGTCTTTCCTGGCTGCCCACATTTTCCGCGAATTCATTAATGATGTCGGCATCCGAAATATCCTTGCGCTGAGCGGTAGTGGACATGATGAGGTGATTTTTCACCAGCCACGCCACAATATTGGCATCGAAATTACTCAACCCGTGGCGTTGGCAAAACTCCATAGCATCGTGAGCGCCTAACTCCGAGTGATCACCGCCTCGGCCTTTGGCGATGTCGTGAAACAATCCGGCCAGATATAACAGTTCCGGTTTGGGTACCGTTTTAATAATGTTGCTGCATAAAGGGAATTCATGGCTGAATTGGGGTACCATGAAGCGGCGTAAATTACGCAATAAAAACAAAGTGTGTTGGTCGACGGTGTATACATGAAATAAGTCATGTTGCATCAATCCTTCGATATTGCCGAACATGGGCAAGTATTTTCCCAGCACGCCGTAGCGGTGCATGCGCCGTAATTCGTGTGTTAACCCGCGGGGCTGGCGGAACAACTCCATGAACAAGCTCTGACAGCGCAAGTCATTGCGAAAGTCGTTGTCGATCAAATAGCGGTGGTCGCGGATCAAGCGTATGGTTTCAGCGCGCACACCACGTAATTCCGGGTGTTGCGCCAAAATCAGAAATATTTCCAACAATGCGAAAGGGTAGCGTTTGAAAATACCGGGGTGGGTCACTTCGATAAACCCATAGTGCTCTTGAAAGCGGCGATTGATTTTGTTGATTTTATTTTTATCGCCTTCAAATAAAATGACCTCATCGAATAGCTGCAACAACATTTCGTTCAAACGGTTGAGTTCCATCACCGCGTGATAGTAGTCCCGCATGAAATGCTCCACCGCGAGGCGATGTTCGCTATCCTTGTACCCGAACTTATTTGCTAAGGTGCGCTGATAATCGAACAATAAGCGGTCTTCTTTGCGCTTGGCGATGATGTGCAGACCAAAACGGATTTTCCATAAAAACGCCTGGCTGTTTTCCATAATCTCGTATTCATGTTCGGTAATGAATCCGTGTTCCACCAGACCGTGAAAAGTGTCCACATCAAAGTGGCGTTTGGCGACCCAACCAATGGTTTGTATATCACGCAGTCCGCCGGGATTTTCTTTGATGTTGGGTTCTAGATTATATGAGGTGTCACCAAAACGGTGGTGCCGGGCGATTTGTTCTTCCAGTTTGGCCTGAAAAAATTCCCGGCCGGGCCATATGTACTCAGGGCCAGTTTGCGACTGCATTTCATCAAACAACGAGGCCGAGCCGGCTATTAATCGCGATTCCAACAAGTTGGTGGCGATCGTAATGTCTTGACGCGCTTGGTCTATGCATTCGAGCATACTGCGCACGCTGTGACCCACTTCCAAACCGATGTCCCACAAAAACAACACGAACTTCTCGATAGCTTCGTTGTGGAGTTTGCTGTTTTCATCCGCCAATAAGATGAGTAAATCGATATCGGAGGCTGGATGCAATTCACCACGGCCGTAGCCGCCTACGGCAATTAATGCGATGGTTTGCTGATCCCCGTTAATAAAGTGCCGCCAAGCCCGGTTTAATAACTGATCGATTAGCCAAGCGCGCTGCTTGACCAATTCACCCACGGGGTAATCTCGCCAGAAACGCAGGGCTAATACTTCGTTCGCTTTGACGATGGTGTTTTTGAAATGGGTGATGAGTTTGGCTGGAGTGTTGAAATCTTGCTCGAAGCTTGGCCAGTCACACAATTCAGAGTCTATGGAATACATTCGTGAGGGTTATCCGGGGACTTTAGATTTCGTCACCCGGCAGCATGGTTAAAACTTCGAATCCGGCTTCTGTGACCAAAATAGTGTGTTCCCACTGTGCCGAGAGGCTTCTGTCCTTGGTGATTACCGTCCAGCCGTCGGGCAATAGTTTTACATGGCGTTTGCCGGCGTTAATCATGGGCTCAATGGTAAACGTCATACCCGGTTCCAGTATGACGCCCGTGCCCGCTTTACCGTAATGTAGGACCTGAGGTTCTTCGTGAAATTGTTTGCCGATGCCGTGGCCACAGTATTCACGCACGACCGAACAGTTATTGGCTTCGGCGTGCTTTTGAATGGCGTAACCGATATCGCCTAACTGGGCGCCGGGCCTGACCATTTCGATGCCCAGTTTCATGCACTCATGACTGATACGGCTGACACGGCTGGCGAGAATGCTGGGAGTCCCCACAAAAAACATTTTGCTGGTGTCACCATGAAATCCGTCCTTGATGACCGTAATGTCGATATTAATGATATCCCCGTCTTTTAAAAGTTTGTCGCTGGGTATGCCGTGACACACTTGATGGTTCAGACTGGTGCAAATGGATTTAGGAAATCCGTTGTAGTTCAGGGGTGCCGGAATGGCATGTTGTTCGTTGACAATGTAGTCGTGGCAGATTTGATCAAGTTCATTGGTAGTAATGCCCGGCTGGACGTGAGGTTTGATCATGTGCAGCACTTCGGCCGCCAAGCGGCCGGCAACGCGCATTTTTTCGATTTCTTCAGGTGTTTTTATGTGAATAGCCATATATAATTTAGCGTTTCTATGCGTTCCTATGTGAAAATACTCGCAAATTTCCTAGGTGTGATTGTTGTCAAAAGTTATTTATGGTATAAAGCCCGCGCCAAGATAGCAATCTAGTTTGCGCATTCTTTGCATCAGAAGCAGCAGCGGTTCGGAATCTCCGAAACCAGTTGCCAGATAATTGTAAACTTAAATCCACACATGGGCCGTCACATATATCGGGGTGCCTGACACTAGGTTGATATATGGGGTTCATGGAGGTTTAACCCAACTATTGGAGTAGGTATGTCTAACGTAACCATGCGTCAAATGCTGGAAGCCGGCGTTCATTTCGGTCACCAGGCCCGTTATTGGAATCCCAAAATGGCTCCTTACATCTTCGGGGAGCGAAACAAAATCCATATTATTAATCTGGAAAAAACCTTGCCCGCGTTTTTAGATGCGGCGAATTTTCTGGGTAAAATCACCGCCGCCAAAGGCAAAGTAATGTTCGTGGGCACTAAACGATCCGCCCGTGAAATCATTAAAGAGCAAGCCAACCATTGCGGCATGCCATATGTGAATCACCGTTGGTTAGGTGGCATGCTGACCAACTTCAAAACGGTAAGACAATCCATTAAACGCCTGAAAGATCTGGAGACTATGGCCTCTGATGGCAGTTTCGCCAAGGTGAACAAGAAAGAAGCTCTAGAGCTTACCCGTGAAATGGAAAAACTGGAGCGTAGCTTAGGCGGTATTAAGAACATGACGGGTTTACCGGATGCGTTATTTGTCATCGATGTGGGTCATGAAAAAATTGCCGTCAGCGAAGCGAAAAAACTGGGTATCCCGGTGGTAGGCGTGGTGGATACCAACAACAGCCCCGAGTATATCGATTACGTTATTCCCGGTAACGACGATGCCATGCGTGCCATCCGCTTGTACGTGCAAAGTATTGCTGAGGCGATATTGGTTAGCAAACCCGCACCCATGCAATTGGGTGGTTCAGAGGAAGGCTTCGTGGAAGTGGATGAAAGCGGTGAAGTCATCGCCGCGTCCGCAGAAGCTGAAGCGGCAACGCCTGCTCCCGCCAAGAAAAAAGCTGCCAAGAAAAAGGCCGTCGTGAAGAAAAAAGCTGCGAAAAAAGTCGCTAAGAAAGCTGAAGAATCCGAACCAGCGGAAAGCGCAGAAGACCAACCAGACACTGGCGAGTCGGAAGAATAATAGTAAGCCCGGCACGCGCCGTTATGGGTTTGCATTAAAAGGGGGCAGTGCCCCCTTTTTTGAAACTAAGTAACCAATACCAAATCAACAGACTGAGGAAGGAATAAAGTTATGGCAATTTCAGCTGCATTGGTCAAAGAATTACGTGAACGTACCTCCGCGGGTATGATGGAATGTAAAAAAGCCCTGGTGGAAACCAATGGTGATATTGAAGCCGCAGTGGAGTATTTGCGCAAAGCCGGCATGGCGAAAGCGGACAAAAAAGCCGATCGCACCGCCGCCGAAGGGTTGATTGTGATCGAAACCACGAGCGATGCCAAAAAGGCTGCTATGGTGGAAGTCAACTGCGAGACTGATTTTGTTGCAAAAGACGACAACTTTCAAAATTTTTCCAAAGAAGTGGCTTCTATCGTATTAAACAACACGCCAGCGGATCTGGAAGCCTTGTTGGCTACCACTATGAAGAACGGTGAGAGCGTGCAAGACACCATAAAAGGATTGATCGCAAAAATTGGCGAAAACATGTCAGTGCGCCGTTTTGTGGTGGTTGAAAGTTCCGCGGGTGCCGTGGGTAGTTATTCCCATGGCAACCGAATCGGCGTATTGGTGGATATCAACGGCGGCGACGCTGAGCTTGCCAAAGATATCGCCATGCATATCGCGGCTTCCAAACCAGTGTGTGTTTCCGCCGACCAAGTGCCGGCAGAATTGATCGACAAAGAGAAAGAAATCTTCTCTGCCCAAGCCGCCGAAAGTGGTAAACCGGCCGATATTATCGAGAAAATGGTCAGTGGCCGAATCAATAAATTTCTTAAAGAAATCACATTATTGGGCCAACCTTTTGTGAAAGATCCGGACTCTACTATCGAAAAATTACTCAAAGGCAAAGGCGCTTCAGTCTCTTCTTTCAACCGCTTTGAAGTCGGTGAAGGCATAGAGAAAAAGCAAGAAAACTTTGCCGATGAAGTCATGGCGCAAGTCAAAGGCAGTTAAGTTGGCCGCCAATTCTTTGGGAATTGGTGGGGAAGACTCGGCATTCGTCCCTGGCGTTGAAGCACCATGGGGATTTGTAAATAAGAATTAAACCGGAAGGCAACCTAGGAATTACACAACCATGGCCAAGCAAAGCGTACAACCAACTTACCGACGAGTGTTGCTGAAATTAAGCGGCGAGGCCTT
>Ga0209536_100011477_pt1 | contig 12968 bp, 21 predicted proteins | sample DeeMarSeWOR28_12_FD_187461 | JGI IMG/M metagenome (GOLD analysis project Ga0209536, IMG submission 187461) | Marine sediment microbial communities from White Oak River estuary, North Carolina - WOR-2-8_12 (SPAdes) (version 2) | ecosystem: Environmental > Aquatic > Marine > Intertidal zone >...
TTCAAATGCAACAGCGCCATGCTCAATTCACTGCTCTCAATCATGAATGAACGCGTTATCACAGAACGCGGCAAGACCACAAATTGTCCTCTTGTTTCCGTGTTTGGTGCGTCCAATGAGACGCCCGAAGATGAGACCCTCAACGCCCTATATGATCGTTTCCTTCTCAAGCAAGTGGTGCAGTACTGCGCCCAAGAAGACAGTTTCGAGAGGTTGTTGCAAGGCAACTTCTCCAGCCCAAAACCAAAAACAATTTCAATCGACGACCTCGAGGCAGCACAGACCTTTGTCAATGAGGTTGTCATCACACCGGCTACCATTGAAGCTCTCAAAAAGCTTAAACTCAAGTTGATGGAAGAGGGGTTGGTGGTGAGCGATCGCAAATGGGTGCAGATCGGCAAATTACTACGGGCGAAAGCCTGGTTATGTGGTCGATATGAGACCACCGTTGAAGACCTCGAAATCCTTGTCAATGTGCTGTGGATGAACCCGAAAGAAATCAAGGCAGTTGAGCGCATCGTGTTTGCGTTGGCCAATCCTCTACACTTGCTTGCAATCGAGATCGAGGACCAGGCAAGAGAGGTGCACGAGAAAGCTCCGAAAATCGGCGACCAAGACTTCGCCACCAAAGCTGAGAACGCACTACAACAGCTTACTGACATGCATACGAAACTGCACAAAGAGATTGACTCCAGCAAGGGCAATACTAGACGTGCTGTGTTTGCTGCCAACCGCATTGCCGATTGGCACAAGCAACTTGCTGGTGAGGTACTGAAGAACACTCGAGCCCTTTCCTTGAAACTGTAGGTGACTGATGGGACTTTGCTACGATACGACATCGTGGGCAGATCGTCTGTGGTCTGCCCATCTCGAACAATCCTCAACTGGAAAGCAGGCTGTCAACGAAGGCAAAAAGAAACAGTCTACCTTTGACCAATTCGCGCAAGACATCCATTCGAGGTTGTACTTGCGCAATGACCCTCAATCCGTAGAAGACGCGCCAGATTGGGCCACCAAGTTGCACGAGACGGCGCAAGACATGTCCGAATGGCACCAGTTGCGCAAGCGATGCCAGGCAGATGGTTTCTCGGCCGGAATAGCTACCGAATCGCTTCTATCTGTTCTCTCTGGCCTTTTGCCCAAGGAAGACCCTAAACAGGACCAGGGGCAGCAAGGCCAATCCGGAGCCAATGGAGACGGTGGGAAAGGTGATCCTGGACAAGGTCAACCTGGCGATGAGCCATCACCTGATGGCTCCTCGGCTGGTATGTCTCCACAGGAAAAGGCCAATCTAAGACGCCAGATCCGCAAGGCGATCACTTCCGCCCGTAAACAGGTGGATGAAGCCAAAGAAAAAATGGATGGCATGCAGGACATTATGGGCATGCCAGGCACAGATCCAGCACAACAACCGACCCTCAAAGACCTGACAAAGATACGAAAAGCTTACGATATCGTACGCAATAATGGCAAGTTGAAACAAATCACCGAACTTGCAGGACGCATGTTGCGTGCTGCCGACACAAAGAAACGAACCAAAGTGAAAGATAGTGTTGGTGCTATCAAAGGCATTACACTTTCTGGTGACATTCCAAGGGTGTTGCCGATGGAGCTTGCAGCTCTTCGATCCAACAACAAACTAGAACAATTGCTAGCATTGCAAAAGATTGAACAAAGACAAGCTCTTAGCTATCAGATGCAAGGTGACTCTTCAACAAAGCGTGGTCCGATTATCACTCTCGTTGATGAATCGGCCAGCATGAGAAATCAAGGCAGAGAAGAATGGAGCAAAGCTGTTGCGCTTGCTCTCCTCAATCGAGCAACCAAACAAAATAGGTCTTGGTTTATGGCCGGTTTCAATCATGGCATTCGTCACGAGACGATGTTGGAAGCTGGCAACAAAAACAACATTGATGCAATCACTGACGCCCTTTGTAGAGGTTGCGCTGGCGGCACAGACTTTGACGGGCCTATCGAACGAGCAATGGAAGTGCTCAAATCGGAAAAGTCTATGTCAAAAGCCGACGTTATCATCATCACTGATGGTGAAGACGAAGAACTCGACGACGGGATCGCCGAGAGGGCCAGGCAGCTAACCAAACAACACGGTGTCAACTGGTACGTGATCGGCATTGGTTCGAGCAAAGAGATGCTGAAAAACAGCCTTGGCAAAATTGCCACCGAGATGGTTGTTATCGGATCACGTATTATGGCTGCAGGTGATGCAGCAGATGCCATCAATGTTGGAGACTGACTATGAAAAAAATTAGTAATCGCAAACGTTGGACTGCAGCTGAGATCGGCATCATCGCGCTTTGTAGGCGAAAGTTCGGGGGGCATTACGTACAACAAGCAGTAGAAGTTTTACGAGAAGTTGGATTTCCAGGACGTACACATAGTTCCATTACTAGCTGTTTTTCTAACGCTATATCTAGTGGTGATGCCCCCATAAATATGTTATGGCAAATAGCTATCGGCAGTAAACACTATATTGGGGACAATTTTAATATTAATCTGTCTTTGTACGACGGAGACATGTTGAAAGTGCTGAATAAATACGGGCTATTATCAGGAAAAATCTACAGACCAAACGTTTGAAGTGGTTAAGAGGTGACCATGTCAATAAAAAGAGATAGTGAAAGCTTGAACAATCAATTTCTGGCAGCACTAGATGCTGCCATCATGACAAGACGTCCAGAGTTGCTGCGTGCGCTAGCACCACAGGTCGATCAGCACGGATTATATCTATCTGGAGAGAATGCCACTGCTGTGGTTGGTGCGCTGTGCAACATGACGGAAAGACTAGCTGAAGTTGATCGTATCATTCGCATGTCAAACCACCTCGCAGAAAAGGTTCGCCAATTGGCCGCTCAATCGAATTCGTTGGAGGATTCCTTTTCTGCGTGGTTGTGCGAATTGGAGAGCAAGCTATGAACGGTTTAACCTCTCATTTTGAAACCTTCGTGTTGGTCCATTACGATGGCGACACATACGCATCCAAATCATTCAAGAAAGCAGACGATCTCCGGCCAGGCCTACCAGCAGCAGACGATCTCCGGCCAGGCCTACCAGCAGCGATCCTAAGCGAGCCAGCACCGACGGTAATGGGACAAGTGCACTCGAGCCAGTCACGCCAGGCACAGACGGCCCTAGCGCTATAAAACAACTGGATAAAAAGCACGATCGCAGGGAACTATCGCAGCCCGATAGCGTCACACGTACACAAGCCAAGGAGTGGCAGATGAACGGATATCTCAAGCGACCGCAAACAACAAGGAGTGACCGATGATTCTCGCCAAAGCACAGCAGCAATTGTTGGATTTGGGCGCATATCGTGATGAGTTTGAGCCTAACAGGTGGGTGCTCATCGGTTCCAAGGACGTGCACGACAAGGGACTGAAGATCGCCATGCGAAACAAATTCCGATTCCGCAGCATCGAGCGCGGCGGTCCCGACCCTTGGGGTGAGCAGATCGACACCCACTTGCTGTACATCTACTTCGATGGCGAGGCTGGCGGATTGATGCTTCGGGCAGACGACAAAGGAGACGACCGATGATGAGAAAGAATAACTCGTGGCACCTGGCGTGAGTTTCATACTGATAATGATGGTCTGCCATACCACCCAAATGCGAAATGCCCATCGTGCGAGTCTGGATTTGTTTTAGGTCGTATATGCTTTTATTGCGCCGGAACCAATAGACATTATTTGGTTCCGCATGGAGGTGGCCAATGAAAAGAAATCATGACGACATAGACAGACTGACAAACGGGTTCAAAGTTGGTTGTTTGCAAATTGAATCTGAAATCGCTCCTCATGGTAAACAATGGATGATATTTGATCCGTTGTCGAAACAAATAATGTTGATCGATAAAGAGACAGCCACTAAACTGTATGTGGTGCGTGAAGGGGCGTAAAATTGAAAGCCAAGGTTGAAATAAGAGTTTCGATTGAGAATGACGAACAACAAGAGGTTTGGGAGGACCTTCACAAACTGGAGGTCGACGAACACAACCCAGAACTTCTCCTCAACAACACAATCACTGTGGCAAAAAAGGCCATCACTTTGATGATGGTACCAGCTGTAGATGCAGGAGTTTTCGGTGACTGAAAACATCCTGCAAATCAAAAAAGCTTGGGAAGCTGGCGTAGCCAACGGTAAAGATGGTGCCAGCATCCTAGACCCCGAAGACCAAGAAGATTGTTACAACTGGCGTGACTTGGCTAAAATGTTTGTTGCTGAAGGTGGGGATTACCCCCATGTTTTCTATCATGGCTATCTCTTCGGTTATTACGAAGAGTATTGCAGTGAAAACTACAAACCAATGGACCCGGATTTGAAAGCATACGATCTGGCCTGTCACATGGCAGAAAGTATGAGGGTGTTGTTATGACTCATCCGGTGCACAACCTTTTGAAAGGAATACAAGAGAAGGTTGAAAAAGAAGCTAAGCATGACGCCATCAGCGATGTTCTACATGCTTTGTTTGTTATTAGGTTGGAGTTTTTCAAAGACAGGCTTATCGAAGACTTCATCGGTGAAATAGCAAATGGTTTGCGACACTTCGAGCATGACTGGAACGAACAGATGGGGCCAGTAGAACATAACCTGTTTGTCAAAAAAACATGCCTTGAAATGGCGTCAAAACAAAAAGCTGTCAGGCCAGGAGATGTTTCCTGGAAATGCAATGTAACCCATCGCGAGGCTATTGTTGCTTTCAAAGAGTTGGTGGATGGTGGTTATTTGGTTTACGTCAAGAATGGCTGGCACAAAATCACCGAAAAAGGGCTGAGTGAGCTATGCTGAAGGATCCAGTTGATATTCTCAGAAAGCTAACGTACGTATTAGAAGATGTTGACGATTTGCAAGATGAAAAATTCAGTACGTACGAATCGAAAGAAAAATACAACGATTTCCGGATCACCCTAGCCTTAGCAGTTACCAAATGTGACGAGTGGTTTAGAGAAGAAATGCATGATGGGCACGGCAACAAGCGAGGTGATTGATGCCTTGCATGTGTGGTGGCTGTGAACGATGTTTGACCGATCAAGGATTTGACCTTTCACTTCCAGATATTGGCCAAAATGAAGATTATTGTGACTCCTGCGAGGCTGAAGGTGGTGTTTACGATCCAGATGATCGCATATGGCATAGTTGCAGGGTTTGTAACGGTACTGGGGTGGTGATGGTTAGGGACGAAGACGACGATTATTTTTTATCCTTGGTTGAGTCCTTGCAAAAATACCCAGAAACAATCGTCATATTTGACGAAGAATTCGAGACCGAACATGCCAGGAATTGGTGTTGATGCTGAAGAAATCTATCGTATTGCTTGGTATTCTTGGTTGCTGACCACAAATAGCGATTACAAAGATTTCCTTAGTAGTTTGATGATAGATATGCAACCGCTGATAGCCGACGGACCGTTTGATGACAGATGGTCTATTTTCTGCCAATCATTGCCAGGGTTTCTTGATTTCGTCAAGCGCGAATATCTTGAGGACCATCCTGGTTCTGACGGATAGGACAATGCAAATGGCATATGACAAACTCGTAACCTTTCGGGTCCCACCAGACCTGCATGAAAGGATGAAAGACAGGGCAAAAGAACTCGAAATGAGTTTGAGTGAATACGTTAGACAGCTTTTTGCAGATGATGCCGATTCAGGCATCGCAGACCCAAACTTTGATATCAACCGCACCGTCAAACTCACCAGAACTTTGGCCGAACATTTCCTCACCGAGGCCAAAGAACGTCGAAAGACAGTCGCAGATCTCATTGTTGAACACCTCCAGAGATCGATCTCCGAAGACAGTTAGATCCCCCCGAATCACCCCGATGAAATGGGTGATTTGTATTTGCCTCAAGTATTAAATATCCACAGAAGGCCCTCCGTATACCCAAGAAAGGCATGTTGTGGATATTACATTTCTTCATTCAAAAATGCTTGACAAACGGGATATTTGTGTGTTCTCATCCTTGGTCACGGGCACACCTATTTATTTGTTCAAAGGTATGGCGACAACAGGAGAGAAACACATGGGTACTATGAGTCAGTTGTTGGAAACGGGTCTCGATGTCGAACTGGAGATGCACTTTGAACAGTATTTCTCCAAAGACAAAACGAAGGCTGCGGTTATCGACGATAAAAAGAAAGAGCTGAAAGACACAATCGACAACTTCGGTTTGCAGAGCAGGGAAACGATCAAAAAAGTTGGTGAATTCCAACGTGGCGAGATTCTCACACCTGGAATTTACAAAGAGTTCAAAGACCTACACGATCGTTTGAGCAGTGGTGACAATGGTCAATCTGCTGCTGCGCCTGCAGAGCCACAACCAAAGGTTACCGTAGTTAACGAGACTAAGAAAGAGGTTACCCCAGTGGCAGAAACGCAACCGGAAGAAACAAAAGCTGACGGTGTTCTCCCCGATGCCGAGGAAGAAAAAATCAGGGAGTACGTACGCAGAGAAGAAGAAAAACTGCGCCAAAAGCTGGAAGCGAAGAAGGATAAACTTCGCAGAGCAGCTGTAAAGCGCCACAGCAAAAAGGCACATCGTGTTGGTCTTAGCGCCGAACTCGCAGCAAAACTTTCCGAGTTGAAAGCGCAAGCCAAGACTCTCTTGGATGAAAACAAGGAATACAACGCCAAGAAAAAGGCCAACAACGAAAAGATCGCGGCTATTCGTGCCGAGATCAACAAGATCCGACCCAAGAAAACCGTAGCAACGCCAGCAAAGCTGAATGAGAGCGATCTACAAGAAGCCACCGCAAAGGTTGTTTCTTTCCTCAAGGCTCGCCCAGCTTCCAAGGGTGCCGATGTTGTTGAAGGTGCTGGTGTAGATCGCAAGACCTTTGCTGCAGTGGTGAAGAGTGGTGCGGTGGTGAAATCGGGTAGGGGGCCATATACGACCTATTCGGCCAAGTAATAATCCCCGGTCAATCCGGGATAGGGCACTTCGTTTTACGACGGAGTATGGCAACGCAGGGGTGTGGGGCGTTAGCCATTTGGTTGGATGGTTGTATGTTTATCGGCTTCGATTTGGGCGGGACTACCGGGATCGCTGTCCTCGATTGCAATGGTGATCGGGTTTATTCTACTGTATGGTCTTTAGGCAAACGCACCAGACAATCTCTCTGCAAGTTTCAATCCAACCTCTACGACATCTTCGCCAAGTATCCACCTTCGGTTATAGCCTACGAGCGTGTCATGCAGTGGCACAGGAGCAGGGCAGCAGCTGTAGCTTATGGTGGATATGAAGGTATATTGTGGGCTATTTCGCATGAGCTGGATCTCCCCTTGGTGCCCGTAAACGTATCCACCATAAAAAAATATGCCCAAGTGCCAACCCATGACAAAGATCATATGGAGGCTGCAGCCTATCGAGTATTCAAATACGTTACGTATGACGATAATGAGGCTGATGCTCTGTTCATAGCTTTGATTGGCAAGGATATCAAGGAAACCAACATTGCTTCCGCAACTCTTCCCTAATAGAGACGTCTATGACCAATATCTGGCATACGATATGTATCGTGTGTATTTGGACACTGACGATGTGGGGATGTTGGAAGAGCTGTTGTGTCAAATGGGGTCATTGGTTCGCAAAGTGTACAAATCGGTGCCCCCATATAGTGGCGACGTCGACACTGTTTTTGCTAACACAATAGCTGATATTCTACGCCGAATACGATCCAAAGAAATACAATTGCGTGGACCAGAAGCTTTCAGTTGGTACATGCAGGTGTATATCAAGTTTTTGATATACAGGCATATCAACAGTGTAGAAGATGATAGAGAACGTCATTTCAACCTGTGGGAAAGGTGTGCGGTTCCTCCTAGCGGAAGACTTCCCAATTGTGAAGATGTAGAGAATCGTCTTTATTATTATCAGGTTAGGAATGTTATTTTATCGGTCTTTGAAGCCGATGTAAGGTTTATCGGGAAAGAAAAGAAAGCTTGTGTTTTGATTGCATCTCACCTACTTGGCTTCAAAGGACCGGTGCCAGGGGCTGTTGAATACAAATATGGTATAGACAGAAAGAGGATACCATTTCTAATCAGATATTCAAAGGTTCTCCTTCGTCAAATAATGATGGACCAATCAAGGCTATCATGATCGAAGACGAAGAAGAACTATACGACGAATCCTTGAGGGATCGTGGCATAAGGGCCACCGAGAAGGAACGTCGTATTTTGTATGCCATGCTTATTGCTTATGAAAAATATTCGTTCTTGCCCGAGTTGTTTGATGCGCTGGATGAAGACCCTGAAAAGATGTTCAATGTCTTGACAATATTCGAGGGGATGAAAATAACGTTCCCCAAATTGAAAGAAATGACTAAGATTTTGGATAACATCCGCATTTATGCTAGAATAAATGCTGTTGCTAAAAAGGGACGAACAATTGTTACAGGAGTTGTTGAAGAACTAGCGGTACATCATGGTATAGATGAAAAAGAAGTCAGAACCCGATATCGCAATGTCAGAAAAATTATGAGGGAATCTGGCATAAGGATATGACCGACAAACCAGTGAAAGCACAGCCCAGAATGTTGGATATACCTGTTGAGGATGACGACATTCGTGAGCAAGTCGGACGTATCCTGCGGAATCGTTCGATAGCTGACGAAAGGAAAGTGTTAGAGGTAATCACCGACGCTATAACCGCCAAGTACACCGACCCCCAGATGTTGGAACAGGCGGTGAAGCAAACACTGTACAAGTACGAAAACAAATTGAGGGTGTTCGCAATAGCCGCAGCACAGCGGCAACTCGGCCGAATAATGAGGTTGATCGACACCCTCGATAGCCTCGAGGCCGAGTTGGGTTCTCCTCATAGATTTGCTGGTATGGATAATCAGGACCTTATTCGCTTGTATACAGTGACACAAGCAAACTTGAACAATTCTCTCGATTACGTGAAAAAGGTTATCGATTTTAAGATAGAACTTGCACAAGCTCAATCTTCACTTATGACTGCCCAACAGAAGGAAGAAATTGACGCCATGTCGGGCATCCCTTCTCTGAATCCACAGCAGAGAGACAGGGTCAGAAAGATCGTTCAAGGCATGGCTGACGAGATCATACAACTGGAAGATGGCGACACTGATATTTCGCTGCCGGAAGTACAAACAAAGAAATAATGTCCAACCAACTCACAACAGCAGAAATCGTCAAGAGAGTCACATCTGGTGATTATGCTGTGTTGGATAGTTTGTCCGACGAAGAAAGGAAAATCATAGAACATATACTGTCGGAGCTGAAAACAGACGGCAGATCATCCACCTTACAAAACCTATGGGAGATGGATTATGAGCGTATGCCCGTCTCCCTCGAGCAGTTTATCACCGACGAATATTATCTTGGCAGTGTTGGTGTCGATCTCTATCCCCTGTGGAAAAAAGAACTCAATCATGTACACGATCCGAAGAATGAAATCTGTGAGCTTGTTCTACGGGGCAGTGTAGGCAGTGGAAAAACTACAGCTGCGGTTATTTCTCTCCTTTATAAGATCCACCAGCTGATATGCTTAGCTAACCCGCAGAAACACTATCGCTTGATGAAAGGCAGCCCTATCGTATTCGGGCTGTTCAATATCTTCAAATACCTCGCCAGCGACACTTCATACAAATATTTCTCCACCTGGACAAAAATGTCACCCTTCTTCAGAGACGCTATGAAGGATGCGTTGATCAAAGAAGGTAACATACCAGAGTGGATGCAAAAATTGAATAAAGTTTATCATCTCAATAGTGAAGCTCTATCCAGACAGCTAGTAAGGTTTCCAAAGAACATAACGATCGCACTCGGATCGCAAGCGATCCATGCACTTGGGCAAAACTTATTTGGTGGCCTCCTCGATGAGGCTGACATGGGCAAACACAAATCCATGTCCAACGATGAAATGTCCCAGGTTGCAGATCTATATGGGCAAGTCAGAACTCGTATGGAAAGCCGCTTTATGCAAATGGGTGGTATCAATCCTGGTTTGCTTGTCCTGGTGTCACAAGTCCGATTTCGTGATTCCTTCCTTGAACAACACGTCAAGCGTGTATCGGACGATCCTCGTACTCATGTGGTCTCGTATTCCATTTGGGAAATGAAACCACACATTCACCCGCCAGACGAAGAAAAATTCAAGGTTGTCATTGGCGACCAACACACCCAATCTCGCATCGTCGATCCCGACGACACAAAACCAATCCCGGAAACAGCGGAAGTGATCGAGGTACCAGAGTCTTTGCGTGCCCGATTTGAATTCAGTGTTGATGACGCTATTCGGGATTTGGCTGGTAGATCAACGTATGGATCCGGTCTCCTTTTGCCTCGGCGTGATCGACTGTTTGAGTGTTACGCCACCTCGACTCAACGATCGCATCCATTCTCGTCTGAAAAAGTCAGCATTTCGATCGAAAACGATGATGAGACAAACATTGTAGAATATTTCATAAAATCAACTTGTATGTCTCAACACGACAAAGTTACTGGCGCATGGAAGCCTAGATGGTATCCTGGTGTTGACCGAGCAGTGCATGTTGACTTGGCCAAAAATGGTGACTGTGCCGGGTTGGCTATGGGGTGTATTGGTGATGTGCGGCGTATCGAGAGGTTTGACCAAGACGGGAAAACTTATATAACGCAAGACTACACGATCTTTATTGATCTCATGCTTCGAATCTCTGCGGTGAAAGGGTCGGAGATCGATTTTTCCAAGATCCGTCAGTTTATTTATTTTCTGCACAGTATAGGCTATCCTGTGCGTTGGGTTTCATACGATGGATGGCAATCGGTGGACAGCCAGCAGGCAATGAAGAAGGCTGGTTACGAAACCAAAACTCTCTCAGTGGACAAAGGTGTTGCTCCATATTATGCTTTGCGGTCTACTATCATGGAAGGTAGGTTGGATATATACGAATATCAGCCTTTCACTGATGAAATGACCAGGTTGCAAGACAAATCCAGTATGAAGAATGCCAAGCCACCTATTGATCACATCCCCCTTGGCAGCAAGGATGTTACCGACGCTGTTTGTGGTGTATCCTGGAGGTTGATTGATGAAAAGGGCATATTGCGACCAAGTCCAACCGACAAAGAGATCGATTCTAGGGTAAAAACCCAACTAAGTGGAAAATCAGAGACTCATTTGGATAAAATAAAGAACAAGAAATGGGTTGTTGGCGAGCGACAAATGAAACACCATCTAGCGGATTTGTTCGACGATTGATATGTACTGGCCCAAATTCATAGCATCATTGGATAAATGTCAAAGGTGTGGTAAGGTGGATGCCACCAATAACGGTGGCACTATCACTGTTTGGTGTGACTGTGATTTGGTCTCTTTTGTTTCTCAGAACCACGAGGAGCTTGTCGAAAACTGGAACTTTCGAGTGTCTATGCATGAGCCATATGGATTGAAGGAGAACAAATAATGGCAATGTATGCTGCAGGTTTCTTCAGTATATCTATTGATAAGGATGACCAAGGGTTCTACGCAGGACCCACTACCGATATCGAATATCTATTGGTCTATCCAGGACACGTACCGGAGGGGATGGAAGCCAGAGTTGTACAACTGAATGATAATGGATCGCACAGGATATTGTACAAATACAACCACATGATAAAAGAATGGATTCCATTTACTGGAAGAAGCGATCGTTTATTGGATCTTACTATGGTGGTTTTGGAATCACCATTTGCTGGCGACACAGATCGCAACATGGAATATCTTTCAGCTTGTATGTGTGATTGTCTTCGCAGAGGTGAAGCTCCGATTGCTAGCCATAGGTTATACCCCGGTTTGGTTGATGGGATAGGGATGGGTCGTAGGATTGGTATTGAAGCCGGTTTTATATGGGGCATGCATGCCAAATATACAGTTGCTTATGTTGACTTTGGTATTAGTGGTGGCATGCGCCATGCCATTGATTTTTACACCAGATGTGGAATGAAGGTTTATTACAGAACCCTAAACCATTTCAACGAGGAGGTTCTGCTAGTGGGTGATTGCAAGAAATGCGGAATGCCAATTGATTCAATGAATACCGGTAAACCAACGTTGTATTATGTTTGTCCCAATTGTGGAGAAGAGCTTCCTAATCCAGTGCAAGTGGGTACGCCGATGGAGGGGTTGGACGACGCACCACCTAAGGAGTATAGGAAGCTGGTAGAAAGTGAATAATGCGTCGATCAGAATTAGTCGATTTTATCTATCAAAGACACAGAGATATCTTTGATCATGATAGTGCTAAACGGTTTGTCAATTTTATGATGCAGGAGATTGATGCTGTCTTGTATGCTGGTGAATCTTTGCCATTCAATTTTGGCCAGATATACCCAGAATACACGGACGAAGGCAGAAAATGGACCAACCCTGGCGATGGAAAATTGTATAAGCTGGGGGCCATAGTCAAATTAAGGTTCAAAGTCAGTAAATCGTTTTTGAACAGGCTGTTAGAATACTTGGTGAATGAACATGGACAAGCAAACACGCCGGTCCTTATCGGTGAAAGCGGAGATGAGAAATACTACTTCCCAAGGCAGGACCCGGAGGAAGTTGAAGAAGAAGACGAAGAACCAGATTTTGGAAGAGAGGATTGATCGGCTAGAACAAACTCAATCCACCATCGTGCAGACCATAGGCAGATCTCTCGAGCAACAATTCCCGGTGCTGGTTAGCATAGAATCCCTGGGAGAAATACTGATCGCCAAAGGTATCATCGGTCGCCAGGAAATAGAAAGCATCAAAGCTAGAGTGTCCGAGGATATGCAGGAGAAAATACGCAAAGCATCCAAACCACCAGAACCCCCTCCGGAGCCAACGGAAGCCCCCACGGAGGGCCAGGAGGCCACCGATGGCACCTAAGTGGGGGTAAAGCTCGTGGCCCAAGGGAGGCCAACGGAAAGGCTGGAAAGACTATGTCTTGGCTACAATATCGGGATGAATATCAGAAGTTGGCCAGAA
>Ga0209536_100011478_pt1 | contig 12968 bp, 10 predicted proteins | sample DeeMarSeWOR28_12_FD_187461 | JGI IMG/M metagenome (GOLD analysis project Ga0209536, IMG submission 187461) | Marine sediment microbial communities from White Oak River estuary, North Carolina - WOR-2-8_12 (SPAdes) (version 2) | ecosystem: Environmental > Aquatic > Marine > Intertidal zone >...
CTGCGGGTATACGGCCGGCCACTGCGCACCTACGAGGCGATCTCGAACCACCGAGCGGGGCTGAAGGGCCGGAAGTAGACTCCAAGGCGAAGCCCGGGGGGTGCCCATTCTGGCGTCGAAAACTCCATCTTGCGTGAAATCGTGGCGTCGTGTTCCTCACGAGCTACGTGACGACCATCCGAGTCCGTGGTTGCCCCGGGTCCTCGGGATGGAGGTCAACCGCGCCACCAGGCGTCGGCGTGTGGCAATCCCGCCACCGGGTCCAGGCGGCGTTCCCACTCACGGAGCTTCGCCTTGTGCTCGTCGACGACCGCGCGGTGCCGCGGGTCGGCAACGAGATTGGTGAGCTCGAGCGGGTCCTGTTCGACGGGCCGTACGAGTACGGCACGGCGACCGAATACTACGACGAGGCCTCCGGCGGACGGCTCACGCTGAGCGGGCAGGTTCTGCCGTGGGTGCGGACCAGCCTCACCATGGCGGAGGTGGTGGGCAGCGACAACGGCCTGGGCGGTGACGCGCGGACTCACGACTATCTGATCGAGGCCTTGGACCTCGCCGATCCGACGGTGGACTTCGGGTTGTTCGACAACGACGGCCCCGACGGATTGCCCAACAGCGGCGACGACGACGGTGCCGTGGACGCCGTGGCGTTCGAGTTCCTCGAGATCGCGGCGTCGTGCGGCGGGCCGAGCATCTGGCCCCACCGCTCGCGCATGGATTGGTGGCAGGACACCCCGTACGTCACCGATGATCCCCGCACTGGCGGGGGAATGATCGTTGTCAACGATTACATCGTGCAGAGCGTGGTGGACTGTGGTGGGGTAGACCCGCAGAAGTCGACGACCATCGCGCACGAGATGGGTCACGTGCTGGGTCTCCCCGATCTGTACGATCGCTCGCAGGGCTATCTCGTCCACCAGCGCCGCTGGGTCGTGGGATGCTGGTCACTCATGGCAGCGGGAGCGTGGGGATGCGGCACCGACGATCGCGTCTCGTGGGTGCGTCCTACGCACCCGGGGGCCTGGGAGAAGGAGCAGCTCGGTTGGCTCACCGAGGTCGAGGAGGTGGGAGAGGCCCTCGAACTGGAATACACGCTCGATCCTGTCATCACTGGCGAGCGCGTGCTCAAGATCCCGCTCGAGCGCGGGATCGACCCCGACACGAACGAGTACCTCCTGGTGGAGTACCGGACCAAGCAGGGCTTCGACTTGGATCTCCCGGCGTCCGGTGTATTGATCACGCACATCGATCCCCAGATCCCGGGCAACCAGCCGTGCGACGGGTGTGCCCAGGTCTACCGCGTGGCGCTGCTGGAGGCGGACGGCAACAGCAGCCTGCGCCTGACGTTCTCGCAAGGGGGGAACCGCGGTGAGGCGGGCGATGCGTGGGGGATCAGCGGCACCGGGGTACTCGCCACCAATACCTACCCCTCGTCGAGGCTGAACACGGGGGCGCCTTCCCCGGTGACGATCTATGGGGTGTCAATCGCCGGCGGGGTCGCACACATCACCCTGTCGTCCGTGCGGATTGCGACGGACCTGCTGGTGCAGGGCTTCCTCGGCACCGGACCGTCACAGCTCACGACCGAGGAGCAGCAGTACCTCGACCGCTATGGCAACACCAACGGGCAGTACGACGTGGGGGATCTGCGGGCGTATCTGAAGCGGTGAGCGCCGCTACAAGTCCTTCCCGTAGATGCGGTACACCTTTCCCAGCCGCCCCCCCATGAACTGAATCCCGGCGTTGATCTTCTCGTTGTCCTCCAGCGTCCAGCCCAGTTCGCCGAACTCGATGCCAAGCTGCTCGCCGCCGCGGTGGGCGCGCACGTACAGCAGGACGCTCAAGCCGCCGAGCGCGCTGCCGCGGAACTCGGGCATGATCCCGAGGAGCACCAATCGGGCCGACCGGAACCGGTAGCCACCGAGCTTGAGCCGCCAGATCAGCTTGAGCAGGCCCGTGGGAAACAGCCGGCCGTTCAGGTCCTTGATCGCCTCGTTGAGGTTGGGCAGCGCCACCATGAACCCGGCCGGCTTGCCCTCGACCTCGGCGATGGCCGTGATCTCCGGCTTGATGATCATGCCCATCGCCTTGGCCCCGTGCTTCACCTCGTTGTCGGTCCAGGGCACGTACCCCCAGTTCTGGCTCCAGGCGGCGTTGAACACCTCGCGCACGATGTGAATGTCGCGCTCCAGGTGCTTGGGGTCGGCTTGGCGAACGGTGAGGCCGTGGTATTGCTCCACGGCGTGCGCGATCTTGAGTGCTTCCGCGGGGATCTCTCCGACCTCGTAGTACCAGCCGTACAGGTCCTTGGCCTTCTCGTATCCGGCCGCCTCGATCAGCCGTGGATAGTAGGGCGGGTTCTGCGCGCACAAGAGCATGGGCGGCCCCTCGCGGTGCTCCACCAGCAGTCCCACTTCCTCGTTCGTCGAGAAGCTCTGCGGGCCGAGCGCCCGGTCGCACCCGTGCTGCCTGAGCCAGTCCTCTGCCGTCTCGAGCAGCGCGCCCGACACCGTCTCGTCCTCGACGGACTCGAAGAAGCCGAAGAAGCCCGTGGTGTCCTTGTGGTACTCGTTGTGCAGCCGGTTGGTGTGCGCGGTGATCCGTCCGACGGCCTCGCCGTCCCGCTCGGCCAGAAAGAGGGCCGCCTCCCCGTGCTCGAAGAAGGGATTCTTGCGCGGGTTGATCGTGTCCAGCACGTCGGCCAGGAGTGGCGGCACCCACTCGGGGTCGCTCCGGTGAGCGACCCACGGCACCTTGGCGAAGGTCCTGCGGTCGGCCTTGGAATCGATCTGCCTGATCGTCACACCCATCGCGTCCCCCTCATCGTCTTTCAGATCGGTGCTACTCGTCCCTGTGATTCGCGGCACCCGGCAACGCCCGCCGCTCCACGTGCGCGGCCAGCCGGTCCGCGAGGCTTTCCAGTTCCGGTGCATACTTCCGCGCCAGCCCGCGCGGGATGCCAGTCGCAACGAGGGCGGCCCCGACGAAGGCCATCGGAAGCGCAATGACCGACGCCTCGCCCGGCAGTCCGAGATAGAGCATGAGGCCCAACGTCGCCAGCGCTCCACCGGCGGCGCCCCATGCCGGCGCGAACATCGAGAAGCCGCGCAGATCGATGTGCTCCTCGACGTGCACGCGCGTGTCGTCCCGGCCACGCGTGATCGTCACGCGCACGTCCCGCCCCACGAACCCCGGCTTCGTGCCGTTCCAGTTGAGGGTGCCGCCGACCCGTGACACGCTGCCCACGAATCCCAGGGCACGCTGGATCTCGTCCACCAGGATCTCGTAGTCGGCCTCGTCCATCCGTCCGGGGACCGTTCGGTCGATGCTGAGGCGGCCCTTGCGGAACGCGGGCTTGGCGCTGCCGCTCGCCACGGCTGGTACGCCGGCGCGCGCCCGCTCGAGCTCCCCTATTGCCTCGCGCACGCGGGCGGGCGGGATCCCGGCTTCGGCGGCCACTTGCTCCACGCCTCCGACGGAGAGGGCACCATCCTCGTCGAAATGCTCGGCGTCGAGGGCGGCTGCCCGCTCCACCACGTCGCGCACCGCCGCGTCGCCGAGCTTGGCGCCGTGCTCTGCCGACCCCGCGAGCGCGCTCGCGAAGTCCCCCGGGCTCGCGTAGCGACCCGCGGGCCGCATCGCCAACGCCTTGACCAGCGTCTGCTCCAGGTGCCCCGGCAGCCGATTGAGACGCTCGCGATGGTCGGACGAGGCGTCGAGGAACCGGCCCATGCGGACGGCCTCGTCGGAGGGCCACATGCCGGGGGTCTCGCCCACCAGCATCTCGTACGTCACGCACGCGAGGCCGAAGACGTCGGTGCGTGGGTCCTGAGCCGTGCTGCCCGCGGCCTGCTCCGGGCTCATGTACCCGGGCGTGCCCAAAGGGAAGCCGCTCCGCGTGAGCTGGTCGCGGCTCACGGCGCTCACCACCTTGGCGATCCCGAAGTCGGCCACGATCGCGTGGCCCTCCGAGAAGAGGATGTTCTCGGGCTTCATGTCGCGGTGCACCACCCCGAGCCGGTGCGCGTGATCGAGCGCCGAGGCGACCTGCTCGGTGATGCGGACGGCGTCCTGGATGGAGAGCATCGCGTCGCCCCGAAGGCGTTGGCGCAGCGAGCCGCCGCTCACGTGCGGCATCACGTAGTAGAGGAATCCGCCGGCGTCGCCCGAGTCGAGTAGAGGCAGAATGTGGGGGTGGTTGAGCCGGGCGGTGATCCGAATCTCGCGCAAGAACCGCTCGGGTCCCACGGCGGCCGCGAGGTCGGACTTGAGCACTTTGACCGCCACCTGGCGGTCGTGCTTGCGATCCCGTGCGAGGTAAACCGTCGCCATGCCGCCGCTGCCGAGCACGCGCTCGACGGCGTAGCGGTCGGCCAGGGCGGTTGTGACGGCATCGACCACGCGGAAGCGCTCCGTGGAGGCTGAGGGAATCTATCTCACACGCAACCGCTTGTCGCTATCTTTACCCTGTGCGGTTGTGCGCCCACTCCCACACTGAGAGCAAACCGTGACCGACTCATCGCAGGACCGTTCGAGGCAGGATCGCTTCTCGCACTCGGCGTTGCTCGACGCCATGCCCGACGCCGTCGTGATCGTGGACTCGGAGGGACGGGTCGTGGGGTTCAATGCCATGGCCGAGGGGATGTTCGGGTATGATCGGACGGAGGTGCTGGGCCAGTCCATTGAGTTGCTGATGCCCGATCAGTTTCGCGACACGCACGTCGAGGAGCGGCGGCGGTACGCCGAGGCGCCGCATGTGCGGCCCATGGGGGCAGAGCGCCACTTGCTGGCACGCCACAAGAACGGCCGCGAGTTCGCGGTCGAGATCAGCCTGGCACCGTACCAGACGCCGGAGGGGGCGCTGGTGGTGGGTGCGATCCGCGCCGTGAAGGGACGGGGGGCGACGAGCGACTGAGCGAGTCGACCGGAGGGTCGAGGAGGGCGTGCATGCTCGATCGGATCGGCGACCTGGTGGGCGGCGCGGTCGTGCCGCCGGTTGGGTCGGGCTAGCAGCACGATGGCGGGCGCGCAGTCGTTCGGGGAGCGCTGGCGTGGCCTTGGGCGCGACACGCGCAATCGGTTGCTGCTGCTCGGCGGAGCCGGCATGGCCGCGCCGTGGATCACGGGAGCGTTGGTCAAGCTCTACCTGGACGCGCACGGCCAACCCACCTATCCCTGGCTGAACTTCTTTCATCCCATCGCCGTGCTCATCGCGATCCCGGGAACGCTGGTGTGGGCGAGTCCGTTCATCGTGCTCGCAAGTCTGGCTCTGGCCTTGCAGCGCTGGCCGTTCTGGCCGTGGCTGACCCCCACCGACCGGTGGCTCATCGCGTACGGCGGCCTGCTCGTCGGCTTGTGGGGTGAGGTCCGGCTGTTCGTCGAAGTGTTCTGGACGTGGGACGCGATCGCGCTGTTCGCCGGGTTCCTGCTGGTCCCGGTCTACGTGCCCTACCTGCTGGCCGGCCTCGGGCTCGGCACCGTCGTGGCGTTGGCGCGCGTGGTGGTCCGGCGTGTGTGGTCCTAGCTCCCCTTCGCGGCCTTCAAGAGCCCGTCCATCAACCGCTCCAGCCGCCGGAACGCCGGCAGGATCTCCCCCGGCACCACCCGCACCGGCGGCGGGTAGCGGAACAGCCGGTTGCGATAGGCGGCGAGCAGCAGCAACTGGTCCTGATCCGCCGCCGACAGCGTAACGCCGATCGTCTCCTGAGCGAGGCTGCGCGAGCGCCGGCAGGAGGACCGCCGATCCTCCCACCCTTTGTGCATCCCGGGGCTCACGCAGTCGAGGTCGGTGGCGCTGAGCATGTCCACCACGTCATGGAATTGGAGCATCTTCGGCACGTTGACCCCGTCGCGGTGGGCGTCCACCTCCGGCGGTGGCAGGGCGAGCTGCACGCCAATCGTGTCCGGGAACGTGTCCTTCGCTGGCTGCAGCAGGTGAATCACCATGATCTCGGCGGCGCGTAACCCGAGATCGAGGGATTCCTGCAGCGCGACCAGGTCCCCGGTGGCAGCCTCGCGCGCCTTCACCGCCGCGCCCCAGAGGCGCATGGCCTCGTCCATGGGTTCCAGCTCGATGACGTTGGCCAACTGTGTCATGTCGGTAGTCCTCTCCCCCAAGGCATTTCGCTCCCCGGGGGAGGGATTGTCAAGCGGGCCGGCCGGTCCCACTCCTGGCCGCAGCGCCGGTTGCGCTCCATCTTAGCGCGAGCGGAAGATCGTAGCGTGAAGATCGCCTTCATCGGCTCCCACGGCGTCGGCAAGACGACGCTCTGCTTCGACCTGGCGTCGCGGCTCAAACGCCTCGATTTGGGCGTGGACATCGTGAAGGAGGTCGCGCGCGGGTGCCCGCTGCCCATCAATCAGGACACCACGCTCGAGGCCCAGGCGTGGATCATCCACACGCAGATCGCGCAGGAGATCGCGGCGGCGACCCAGTACGAAGCCGTCATCTGTGACCGCTCGGTGCTCGATAACTATGCCTACCTGGTGCACAAGGTCGGTCGGCGGCAGGAGTTCGACGCGCTGACTACCTCCTGGATGAGTAGCTACGGCGGACTCTTCAAGGTGCCCGTGATTGCCGCGCCGTCGTTCGACGGCATGCGCGACGTGAGCGGCACCTTCCAGCGGGAGATCGACGAGGTGATCGACGAGCTGCTCGAAACGTTTGCGGTCCCGTGCCATCGGCTCGACCCTGACGACCGCGAGGGCTGGGTGGATGCCGTGCTACTGGCGATGGGCCTGCCTCTCAAGCCACCCCAAATCGACCTGTTCACCGGCGGCGCCGCGTGAGGGGAACGGTCCAGTCAGTTGCTCCTGGGCGACTCGTCGGTCCGGCCGTCGGAGTACAGCCCCGTGATCTTGGTCGCCCGCCCCGCTTCGTCGAACTCGATGCGCATGCGGAACGTCTTGGTGGATTCGAGCGCGAAGAGACCGCGCCCTAGCGGGATCATGCGCGTCTCGCTGGTGGAGCCATCCCGCCAGTAGACGAGTCCGCCGTCCCTGAGCGCGATGTGGCGCGCGCCGTACGCGCCCTCACAGGCGCGCATCTCGTCGAGCGACAGCGTCACCGGCGCTGATCGGAGTCCCACCCGGAGCCACTCCATGCGGGGCGCGAGACGTTCCCCCTGCGTGGAGTCCATCGCGATGGCCTGGCGGTAGCTTTCGAGCGCGCGTTCGTAGTCGCCCATCCCGGCGTGCACCTCGCCCAGGGAGACCCACACCAACGGGTGCGGATCGCGCTCTCCCTGCGCGGTCAGCACGGCGACGGCCGCGTCGAACTGGCGCGTGCCCGTGAGGTAGCCAACGAGGGAGCCGACCAGTCGGCCGACCACGGTGTCGGGATGCTGCGCGGCGAATGCGTGGTAGCTGCGCAGTCCCGCCTCGATCCCTTCGTCCCGGAACGCCCGTTGCATGGCGATCTGCGCCAGGCGCACCGGGTCGTCCCAGCGCGCATAGTCGAGATCGCGAATCGCGTAGTGCGTGTCCCGGAAGAAGATCGCGACCAGGTCCTCCGCAATCGCCAGGCCGTTTTCGCTGTTGGTGAAATACACGAGCCCCGCGTCCTCGGCCGGGTAGCCGATCACGTAGGCCCGAAAGACCCCGTTGTCGCCCCAGTGCCAGATCGCCGTCCCCCGCGCGGTCTGCTGCAGCCCCCAGCCGAGGCCCCAGTAGAGCTGCGCGACCGGCGCGTCGTCGTTCCACTTCTGGGACTGCGGCTCGAGCATCTCCTGGTACAGTGTCGGGGTGAGCCCCTCGCCCGTGAGGGCCGCGGCCAGAAACCGCGCATAGTCGAGTGCGGTGGTGTGCAGCGTGGCCGCAGCGTGGCCCTCGCGTGGCGTCCGCTTGGGAACCGCGGCGCCGATCAGGCCGTGTCCCGTCGCCGACTCGTCGTCGTAGGCCTCGGTCCACACGTAGCTGCTCTGGGTCAGGCCCAGCGGCTCGAACACCTCGCGCCGCATCAGGTCGTTCAGGGCGATGCCGGTCTTCGCTTCGATGGCCCGCTGGAGGAAGCCGAAGCCCTCTCCCGAATAGCCCCACCGCGTGTCCGGATCGCGCACCAGCTCGAGCGGCGTGCCCCCCCAGTTGGGCAGGCCGGTCATGTGGGAGAGCACCATGCGGGTCGTGATCACCTTGGCGCGCTCGTCGTGCGCGAGCCGGTCGTACTCCAGGGTGTTCCACAGGGGCTCGTCGAGGCTCCACTCCCCCCGGTCCACCAGCCGCAGCACCGCGTAGGCGAACATCGGCTTGCTTAGCGACGCGGCCTCGAAGACGGTCCGCTCGGTCACGGGTTCGCCGGACTCGGCGTGCTTGATGCCGAACGCGCCGTGCCAGGCGACGGTCCCCGCCTCGATGGTGGCGATGCTCAGGCCCGGGATCTCCCCTCGGGACATGAGTGAACGGATCTGCTGCGCGGCGTCGCTGCCGCCCTGTGCGGCCAACGCCCCGGAGCCCAGGACGATCCCGGCGGCGGCCGCGATGACGACGAACCGTGCGCGAACGCGTCTCATACCCATCGTGCCCTCCCGGCCTCGCGGTGCGCGGGCCTCGTGTGCGGATTGCTCCCTCCACCCCTACGGGAGTGAGATACCGCTGGTTCCCCAAACGTTGGCGCCCGGGGGCGGCGACGGCGCCGACCTGCTAGCTTTTGCTCTCCATGTCGGAACCTTCCCTCGCACCGCACGCTGGAGGCAGCATGGCACGCATCGTGGCAGCCGTCGTTCTCGGGTTGGCGTTGGCTGGTGGCGCCGCCGCGCAGGAACTTCCCCTGCTCGATCCGCAGTACACGCAGCTGATCTCGCAGGAGGTCTCGGGCGACGCGGCGTACGAGCACATCCGCTTCATGACCCAGTTCCACCGGCCGCGTGGCGGGTCGGACGGGTTGTGGCGGGTGGCCGAGTATGTGGCGCGGCAGGCCGAGGCCTTCGGGTTGAGTGACGTGCAGCTCATCAAGCAGGCGTCGAGCGGCCCCCCGTGGAACGCCACCTTTGCCGACCTGTGGATCGTGGAGCCCGCGCCGGAGCGGATCGCGAGCACCCTGCAGTCGGTGCTGCACCTGGCGGACCTGAGCCGCCCCGCGAACGTGACCGGGGAACTGATCGACATCGGTGCCGCATCGGAAGTGGACTACGCCGGGACGGACGTGGCGGGCAAGGTGGTGCTCACCTACGGCTCGCTGTCCGACGCCATGACCGAGGCGGTCTGTGAGCGGGGCGCGCTGGGCGTGGTCTGGTATCCCAGCCCGTTCTCGACCGACCAGGGCACCAACGGCGCCGGGCCCGCGCGGCCCGACCAGCTGCGCTGGCTGCGGGCGATTCCGAGCGGCTCGTCGGACGAGTGCGAGCCGACCTTCGCCTTCGGGCTCTCCCTGCGTCAGGGCCTGGCCCTGCGGGAGCGACTCAGCCGTGCGGAGGAGCCGCTCGTGGTGCGGGCCGTGGTGGAATCGGCCTTCGACTCGGAGCAGGGGAGCGAGCCGTGGCAAGTGATGGTGGAGGCCTTCATCCGCGGGACGGAGCCGGACCTGGGGCAGGACATCATGCTGACCGGACACCTCCAGGAGGAGGGCTTCTCGGCCAACGACGACGCGTCGGGGTCGGCGAGCGTGCTGGAGGTGGGCCGGGCGCTCACCAAGCTGATCGAGGAGGGCCGGCTGCCACGGCCGCGCCGCAACATCCGCCTCTGGTGGGTGACCGAGATCGGCAGCCAGCGGCAGTACTTCGCCGATCATCCGGAGGCCCACCGCGCGATGTGGGTGAACGTCAATCAGGACATGGTGGGCGCGAACCAGGCGCAGGACGTGATGCGCAAGCAGAACATCACGCGCCTGCCGGCCGCCCGGTTCCACTTCTTCAACGACGTGGTCGAGTCGGTGGTCGACTACATGGTGGCGGCCAACACCTACGAGCTGGCGCAGGCCCAGGCCGGCGCGGCGCTCTATCCCAAGCCCCACACCGCGCATCTCGGCACGCTGCACCGCTTCAACGCGGAGATGATCTTCTTCCACACCAGCAGCGACCACATGCCGTTTCTCGAGGCGCCGATCGGGGTGCCGGGCGTCAGTTTCACCAACATGCCCGACCGGTTCATCCACTCGAGCGACGATGACCTGTGGAACATCGATCGCACGCAGCTCGGAAGGAACGCGGCCGCGGTGGCGCTGATCTCCTACGTCATGGCGAACGCCGACGCGGAGGCGGCCCCGGCGCTCACGGCCAACACCGTGGGGCGGGGGATCGAGCGCCTGGGCCGCAACAGCCGGCTCGCGTTCACCTGGGTGGCACAGGCGCAGGACGATCCCGAGGGAGCGTACGTCGAGGCGCTCGACCAGATCTGGTACGCGCAGCGGCGCGAGGCGATGGCCCTGAAGTCGCTGGGCGACATCGCCCCCGCGGTGCGGGGCGGCGTGGAGCGCCTGCTCCAGGAGTCAGTTCGCCGCGAGCAGCAGGCGGCGCGGGATCTGGAAGTCGCCTACCGTCAGGCGCACGGTCGGCGCCCGCCCCGGCGGCCCGGACCGGTGGGCGACGCCGAGCAGGCGTTGGCGCAGATCCGGCCGGTGGTGGTCGCCGGACCCGCGGAGTTTCTCACCGGTCGCCGCGAGATGAACGGCGTGCGCGGGCTGCACGGCCTCATGGGGTTCGAGGTGATGAACGCCGTGGACGGGCAGGCTACGGGGTGGGAGATCTACCGGTATGTGGCGGCGGAGGCCCGTGAGGCGGGCGCGTATTACTACGGGTCGGTGAGCGCCGAGGCCGTGCTCGAGTACTTGCGCAACGCCGAGAGCGCCGGGCTCATCGCGCTGCGGCGCGACTGATCAGGTCTCGATCCGATTGCGGCCGGCCTGCTTCGCGCGGTAGAGCGCCTGGTCGGCCGCGTCGACGACCTCGAGGGGATTCGCCTGGCGGCCGGTCGGCTCGGCGACGCCGATGCTGACGGTGACGTTCACGCGCTTGGCGCCCCGACCTCCCTTACGGGCGTCCTTGGGCTTGCGCCGCGGGCGGTTGGGCCCGCGCAGCTTGAACCTGGTGTCCTCGATCTCCTGGCGTGCGCTCTCGAGAAAGAGCAGCACGTCTTCCACCGACTTGCGGGGAAAGAGGATGGCGAACTCCTCGCCGCCGTAACGGAACGCCCGCCCCCCTCCGGAGACCCGCTCGAGCTTGGCCGCCACCATGCGCAGCACCTGATCGCCCACGTCGTGCCCGTAGTCGTCGTTGAGCCGCTTGAAGTGATCCACGTCCGCCATCGCGACGGTGTACTTGCCCCCCAGGCGCCGCAGCGCCTCGTCCAGCGCGCGGCGCGCCGGCAGGCCGGTGAGTCCGTCGCGGTACGCCATGGAGTACGACGTCTCGATGACCGCCACAACGAGGATCAGCCCCGCCGCCGCGAAGTAAGACGTACGAGCGTAGGGAGCGCCCGCATTGGCGGCGAGGAACGCCGTCACGAGTACCCAGAGAAACCCCCGACCCGTGGCGTCGGGCCGGAACAGCGCCCGAGTGAGCAGCACGACGAACGCGGCAACGGTGGCCGCGAGCGCGACGTCCCCCAGGCCGGTCCACGGCACCTCTGGCTGCGGCAGCAGGTGGGTGTCCAGCAGCGCGCCGAGCCGTTCCGAGCGGCCGGCCAGCACCACGAGGGGAATCTGTAGCAGCACCGCCACCCCGCGCGCTATGCCGATCGGCGTGAGGAATCCGCGCTCGGGCAGCAGGGCCAGCAGCAGGAGATTGAACGGGAGCAGGAAGGCGATCGCCTGGCCGGACGCCCCGGAAGCGAATCCCAGGTTGGCGAGCGCCAGGACGATTAGCGCCAGCAGGAGCTCGTGGCGGTGGAAGCGCCACGCGAGCAGCGCGCCGACCAGGAACACGCCATACGCTACGATTTGCGCCACCGCGGCGAGCGGCTCCTGCAGGGAGTCTACGTGGAGGAGAACGACCGCCGCGATCAGCAGCAAACCCTCGGGCACGAACAGGGCCACGAGCTTGCGTGCGGCGGTCGACTCAGTGTTCCAGTCCACCTACGCCGTCCCTTGGCCGTTTGCGGTCTTGCGCGCTACGTGCAAGGCGATACCCCCAAGCAGCTTACGGTGGACGCGTCCCACCGCGAATCCGCGGCTCTGGAGCGCCGCGCTGAACTCCTGCCACGAGAGGTAGTGCTCGATCGAGGGTGCAATGTAACCGTAGGCTACGGGTTGGCGATGCCACAGCCAGCCGTAGAGGCGACCCGCCATCGCCAGATAGGTGAGATACAGGAAGCGCCACACCCGAGCACGCGGCCGGTAGAAGTCCAGCACGAGGAGCAGCCCGCCCGGGCGCAGCACGCGTTGAATCTCGTCCAGCGCCTCGGCCCAGTCCGGCGCGTTGCGGATCCCGTAGCCAACCGTGACCGAGTCCGCGGCGGCATCCCGCACCGGAAGCCGCAGCATGTGCCCCACGGCGAAGTGTGCCCGGGCGTCGGCGAGGTTGCGGCGCCGGTGGTCCGCCGCGGCCGCCATGCGGCGCGAGACATCGATGCCCAGCACGCGGGCGCGCGGCAGGCGCGCGCTCGCTCCCAGGGCCAGATCGCCGGTGCCGCTTGCGAGGTCGAGCACGGTCGTGTTTTGTTCGGCGTGATCGGCCAGCTCGCTGAGCAGCTGGCGCTTCCAGCCCCGGTCCATCCCGAACGAGAACGCGCGGGTGAAGCGGTCATATCGCGGGGCGATCACCTCGAACATGGTGGTCACGAACCGCTGCTTGATGCCCGGGTCGCGGAGGTGCGCCTTCAGATCCAGCTCGGGCAGCAGCTCCTCGGGCCGCCGCTGGCGACCACGAGCCTCGGAGGAACTCCGTGCAGGTTCGCTCGGTATGTGTTGGGACATGTTCTCGCCGGTCTGGAAACTACCAATAGTGCCTAGGAGTGCGCCGCTGGACGCCGTGCTGCCGTGACGTATCGCACCGTGTTCGACGTCGTCGTGGTGGGCGCAGGCCCGGCCGGGAGCACCG
>Ga0209536_100011479_pt1 | contig 12967 bp, 10 predicted proteins | sample DeeMarSeWOR28_12_FD_187461 | JGI IMG/M metagenome (GOLD analysis project Ga0209536, IMG submission 187461) | Marine sediment microbial communities from White Oak River estuary, North Carolina - WOR-2-8_12 (SPAdes) (version 2) | ecosystem: Environmental > Aquatic > Marine > Intertidal zone >...
CCAAGAATAAAATTAGAATCATTAGTATAAAAAATTTGAAGGTTAAAATATGGAAAGAGCTAGAAGTATAACAAAAAAAATAGGTGCCATTTCTTTTTCACTTCTTTCACCAAATGAAATTAGAAAAATGAGTGCTACTAAAGTTATTACTGCTGACACCTATGACGATGATGGATTTCCAATTGCAATGGGTCTTATGGACCCAAGACTTGGCGTTGTAGAACCTGGACTTAGATGTAAGACATGCGGTCTTAGGGTTGGTAAAGACAAATGTCCAGGTCATTTTGGTCATATAGACCTAGCAATGCCTGTTATTCATGTGGGACTTGTGAAATCCATTCGTGACAGCCTTCGAGCAACTTGCAGAGGCTGTGGAAAAATCTTACTCACTGAAAAAAGAAGAGAAGAATATATGGGGGAACTTAAAAAATATAGATCGGAAGGAAGAGATCCGACTTTTGTTTTAAAACAAATAATTAAGGAATCTGTAAAAACAGAGAAATGTCCTTATTGTAGTAGGGAGGTTGGAAAAATTGAACTTGATAAACCAACTTCAATTAGAGAAAATGGGAAAAAACTAACGCCTTCTGAAGTAAGAGAATGGCTTGAAAAAATACCAGATGAGGACCTTCCGCTATTAGACATAAATGTAAGGTCAGCCAGACCTGAATGGATGGTTTTAACAGTACTTCCAGTACCTCCTGTTACGGTTAGACCATCAGTTACTCTTGAATCAGGTGAGAGATCAGAAGATGATTTAACTCACAAGCTTGTTGATGTAATTCGTATTAATCAAAGACTTCAAGAAAATAGGGATGCAGGTGCACCACAGCTTATTGTTGAGGACTTGTGGGAATTATTACAATACCATATCACAACTTATCTAGACAATCAAACTTCAGGAATTCCACCAGCACGTCATCGTTCAGGTAGACCACTTAAGACACTTGCGCAAAGATTAAAAGGAAAAGAGGGAAGATTCAGAAGTAATCTATCTGGTAAAAGAGTTAATTTCTCTGCTCGTACAGTTATTTCCCCTGATCCAAACCTAAGTATAAATGAAATTGGTGTTCCAATACAAATTGCACGGGAACTGACAATACCTATAAAAGTTACAACCCATAATATTGAATGGTGTAAAAAACTAATCAAGCAAAAAATAAATCTAACTGATGATTCAGAACTATACTCTCCAGGAGTAAACTATGTTATTCGCGAAACAGAAGGTATGAAACAGAGAATTAAAATTACAGAAAAAAATGCAGAGGATGTTGCTGAGAAATTAGAAATTGGAGGAATAATTGAAAGACAACTAATGAATGGTGATCTTTCTTTATTTAATAGGCAACCTTCACTTCATAGAATGTCAATGATGGCACATAGGGTTAAAGTTGTACCAAATAAGACTTTTAGATTTAATTTGAGTGTTTGTCCACCATATAATGCTGATTTTGATGGAGATGAGATGAATTTACATCTACTTCAGGGTGAAGAAGCACAAGCAGAAGCAGAGATACTAATGAAGGTTCAAGAAAATATTTTATCTCCAAGATTTGGAGGAGCAATAATTGGTGGAATACATGACCATATATCCGGTTGTTTTCTTTTAACACATCAAAATAAAAAGATACTTTATGATGATGCATCACATATACTATCAGCAGTAAAATATGAAGGTAAAAAACCTAGAATAATCGAGGAAAATGGAAAACAGTTTATGAGTGGAAAGGACATATTTAGCACTCTTCTTCCAGATGATCTCAATTTAGAATACAGAGCGAAAACCTGTTTGAATTGTGAGGTTTGTACAGCTCCGGACTGCCCTCATGATGCTCATGTAATAATTAAGAAAGGTGTGCTTTTACAGGGTACTGTTGATGAAAATAGTATAGGAGCATTCAAGGGAAGAATACTTGATAGAATAATTAGGGATCATGGAATGAATTCTGGTAGAGAGTTTATCGACAATGTAACAAGAATGGGAATTAATTCAATAACAATATTTGGTTTTACAACAAGTATCGATGATGAAGATATTCCAGAAGAAGCAAAAAGGCAAATTCAGGAAGGTCTTGAAAAGGCAATGAACAAAATAAGAAGTCTTGTAAAGGCTTATGAAAAGAATGAACTTGAGTCTCTTCCAGGTAGAAGTCTTGAGGAAACATTAGAAATGGAGATTATGAGAGTAACAGGAAGAGCAAGAGATATGGCCGGTGAAATTGCAGGAAGACACCTTGGACTTAATAACAGTGCAGTTATAATGGCAAAATCTGGAGCTCGTGGTTCAATGCTTAACCTATCTCAGATGTCAGGATGCGTAGGACAACAGGCTGTTCGTGGTGAGAGAATCCACAGAGGTTATCAATATAGGACATTACCACATTTCAAAAAGGGTGACCTTGGTGCTAGAGCAAAGGGATTTGTCGCATCTTGTTATAAGACAGGTCTTAATCCAACAGAATATTTCTTCCATTCAATGGGTGGAAGAGAGGGTCTTGTTGATACAGCAGTTAGAACATCAAGATCAGGTTACATGCAAAGAAGACTAATTAATGCACTTGAAGATGTAAAAGTAGAAAATGATGGTACTGTAAGACACTCAGGTGGTCAGATAATACAATTTATTTATGGAGAAGATGGAATAGATCCTGCACGAAGTAGTAGTGGAAATGCAGTAGATGTAGATAGAATAATTACTGATATCAAAGAGGGGATTTAATGGCTAAAAAACAAACAAAAAAGAAGGAAAAGACAAAGAATAAACCAAAAAAGGAAACAAAAAAGACAACTACTGCCAAAAAACCAATTAAAAAAGATTTAAAGAAAGATAAAAAAACAAAAACATCTCCAAAAAAATCTCCACAAAAAAAGAAACTACCAAAAGAAAAAACAGAAAAAGTAAAAAAAGAAAAGAAAACTGAAGCAAAAAAAACTAAAAAACCAGAAAAAGAAGAGGAAGAAGTAATAGTAAAAAAGGTAATTAAACCACCAAAACCAAAAGAAGAACCTCCTGAACACAAGAAAATTAGAACTGAAATAAATAAGATTCTAAGTGGAAAATTTTTACCAATTGCAATAATTGATGATATTATTTTAAAGGTTTCAAAAGATAAAAAACTTCAATCGAAAATAAAAAATATCATTTCTAAAGCCTTAATAGAATATGATAAAAATGCTATTGATCCATCTGAAGCATGTGGTATAGTTGGAGCACAAAGTATTGGTGAACCAGGAACACAGATGACAATGAGAACATTTCACTATGCTGGAGTTGCTGAAATAAACGTTACACTAGGTCTTCCTAGACTTATTGAGATTGTTGATGCAAGATCAATTCCTTCAACGCCTATGATGAACATATATTTAAAAGAGGAATACAGACGACATTCTGATCTTGCAAAAGAAGTAGCAAATCAAATAGAAATTACCCGACTAAATAGTATAGCAGATATTGAAACGGATTTGACAAATCTAGTAATTTATGTTAAACCAAATATGAAATCATTGAAAAATAAGAACATAACAATAAAGGAACTGGGAGAAATCGTTAAAAAAATAAGAGGCATAGATGGAAAAATTGAAAAGGACAGCATAAAAATTACATTGGATGAACCAAGCTATAAGAAACTACTGGATGTAAATGAAACCTTAAAAGATCTGAAAGTAAAGGGTATTGATGGTATCAAAAGAATTATTATTAGAAACGAGCCAAATGAGGGTTATGTAATATATAGTGAAGGGAGCAATCTAGAGAAAGTCCTACAAGTAGAAGGTGTCGATCCCTATAGAACAACAACAAATGATATACAAGCAGTTGGAAGGACTCTTGGTATAGAAGCAGCAAGAAACATGATAATTCAAGAAGCATATAACACATTATCAGAGCAAGGTTTGATTGTTGATTTAAGACATATCATGCTTGTTTCAGATGTAATGACTGCTGATGGAACAATAAGAGCAATAGGAAGACATGGTGTAAGTAAAGAAAAGGAATCAGTGCTTTCTCGTGCTGCTTTTGAAATTACTGTTTCTCATTTACTGCAAGCTGCGAGAAGAGGCGAAACAGATAAACTTGGCGGGGTTGCAGAAAATATTATTGTAGGTCAACCTGTAAACCTAGGAACAGGTGCAGTAGAACTCGTTATGAAAAGAAGTAAGAAGAAGGAATAAAAAAATGGTAGATATAGATAAGATTTTAAAAACAACAGTAAAGAAAGGCTCAGTGAAAATTGGAACAAAAGAAACAAAAACGTCAATTGATAATGAATCTGCAAAGCTTGTTGTAATGGCAAAAAATTTCCCAAACAGTTTAGAAATTGATAAGCTTGCAAAAAAGAATAATATACCAGTCTATAATTTTGATTCAAATGCAATAGATCTTGGTTATACTTGTGGAAAGGCCTTTGCAGTATCGGTCTTTGCAGTACTAGATGATGGCGGATCAAATATACTTAATCATATAAAAAAAAGGTAGTTACAAATGGCTGACATAATGCTTTCAAATGAGGAAATGCAGTATATAAACATGGCAAGCAATGTTACAAAAACACATATCCTGGATTGTCTAAGTATCGATGACAGGATAATATTCATAGTAAAAAAAGGACAACTTGGTGCAGCAATAGGTATAAAAGCAAAAAACTTGGAAAAGTTGCGTTCTCTTTTTAAAAAGACAATAAAATTTGTTGAATTTGATGGAGATAAAGAAAAATTCGTAATTAATCTCTTCAAACCTTACAAAGTAAATAATGTAACACTTGAGGGGGAGAACGACTCAACTGTTGTAAAGGTAGACGTTGATGTAAGTGATAAATCCAAGATAATTGGTAAAGGTGGAAGAAATATTGAAATTATCCGTAATCTTGCTCGTAGGCATCACTCTATAAAAGATGTTCAGATAAAATAGTGTTTATTTGCTTTTATCAAAATAGTTTTTAAATAGAGGTTATATTCGGGAGTGGGGAGAACTTCTGAGAATAAAAAACCATCCGGTAATTGATTTCAAAGAAAAGAAGAAAATCTCTTTTTATTATAATGATAAAAGAATCGATGGAATAAAAGGTGATACCATTGCATCTGCATTACACGCAAATGGTGTTACAACTCTTTCACATAGTCTAAGATTTCATAGACCCAGAGGTTTTTTCTGTGGTATTGGCAAATGTTCATCTTGTTTTATGACTGTAGATAACATTCCAAATATCAGGACATGCATAACCCCACTTGATGAAAATATTAGAGTAAATGAGCAAGATAAAGCTGGTAAGCTTCCTGAGGATGAGTTTTGCGATAAAAAGAGAAAAAAAATTAATGCAGATATTGTAATTGTTGGAAGTGGTCCTGCAGGTCTGATGGCTGCAATTTCTTCTGCAAAGCAAGGTGTACCATCAATATTGTTAGTAGATGAAAATCATCTAATAGGTGGTCAACTTGTTAAACAGTCTCATAAATTTTTTGGCTCAGAAGAAGAAAAAGCCGGTACAAGAGGAATTGATCTCGCTTTTGAGCTTATGGATGAGGTTAATTTATTAAAAAATATCAAATCTATGCTTGAAACAACAATTATTGGTTGCTATAATAGTAAGCAAAGCCATAAACTAATAGCGATCAAAAGACAAAGAGAGGGCAATCAATTAATTGAGATTATTTGTAAAAGTGTTATTTTTGCATGTGGAGCAATGGAAAATATGCTAGCATTTCCAGGTAATGACCTTCCTGGTGTTTATGGTGCAGGTGGCGTCCAAACTCTTATGAATGTATATGGGGTAAAACCCGGAAACAAGGTTCTTATGGTTGGAGCAGGAAATGTTGGACTAATTGTTTCTTATCAACTCTTGCAAGCAGGAGTAAGTGTTGATAGGGTTGTTGAAATTCTTCCAAAAATTGGTGGATATAATGTTCATGCTGCAAAACTTCGCAGATGTGGTGTACCAATTAATACCTCCCATTCAATAAAAGAGGTATACGGTAATGAAAAGGTTGAGGGCGCAATTGTTGAAAAAATCGATAGTTCCTTCAAACCAATATCTGGTACTCAACAAGATGTGACCTGTGATACTGTTTGTATAGCAGTTGGTCTTACACCCTCAATTAGGTTACTTGAGCAAATTGGAGCAAAAACAGAATTTATTGCTGAAGCAGGTGGTCATGTAGCAATCCATGACTCTTCAATGCAAACTAGTATCAAAGGTATTTATGTAGCAGGGGATTCATCAGGTATTGAAGAGGCATCAACAGCAATGATTGAAGGACAGCTTGCAGGAGTTTCAGCGGCTGTATCACTAGGTTTTGACAAGCAAGCTAAGAAGTTAAAGAAAAAATACATTAAAGCACTAGAAGGTTTTAGATCTGGTCCTTTTGGTTTAAAACCTAAGATTTGTAAAGAAAAAATTGCTTGTTGTTGGAATGGGGGTATTAACTATTAAACAATATGAAAAAACCGGAATTCTTTCGTTAAATGATTTAACCCTTCCAAGTGATGAGCATTTAAATAAAGGTGTGGCTATAATAGAATGTGTGCAGGAAATACCCTGTGATCCGTGCGTAGGAATCTGTCCTGTCAATGCAATTTCTATGAAAAACATTAATGCAGTACCAAAAATTGATTATGATAAGTGTACAGGTTGTAAGAGATGTGTAGGGATATGTCCAGGTTTGGCAATTTTTGTAATTAAATTAAAGGATGATAAAGCATTGATTACTCTACCTTATGAATTTTTACCTATCCCTAAGATAGAAGAAATAGTAACAGCTCTAGATAGAGAAGGAAAACCTAGGGGGAAGGCAAAGGTTGTAAAAGTAAATAAAAGTAATAAAACAACTGTAGTGACTATTGAAGTTGATAAAGATATAATTATGGAGGTAAGAAACATTAGAATGGATTGATAGTATGAGTGATATGACCTTGATTTGTCGATGTGAAGACCTTACAGAAGAAGAAATCGAACAAGCAATAGATGAAGGGTATACAACCTTAGAGGAGCTAAAATGTAGATTACGCCTTGGAATGGGGCCATGTCAAGGTAGAAGTTGTCTGAATCTTGTAAGGCGTATTCTTTGCAGAAAAACAAATAAATCAACAGAAGAAATTACAATGCCTCCTTCTAGACCTCCTGTAGTCCCTGTTTCTCTTGGGACGCTTGCGAGTGATGATAAATGATAGAAATAGACAAAAAAGCAGATGTTGTAATAATCGGTGGAGGAGTAAACGGTTGCTCTCTTGCTTATCAGTTAGCAAAAAAAGGAAAAAAAGTTGTACTTTGTGAAAGAAACTATCTATGTTCTGGTGCAACAGGTAGATGTGGTGCAGGAATCAGACAACAATGGTCAACAAAGGAAAATGCTGAACTTTCGATTAAAAGTATTAAAATTTTTGAAGGACTTGAAAAAGAACTTGGAAGCGAAATAGGCCTTAGACAGGGAGGATATCTAATAATCGTTCATGATAAAAAGGATATGATTCAGGCTGAAAAAAATGTTAAAATGGAAAAGGAGCTTGGTCTGGAGGTTTCAATATTAAAACCAGAACAAATAACAAACGTTGTCCCAATTTTAGATATCAAGGGAATGAATGCAATTGGAGCAACATTCTGTCCAACAGATGGTCATGTAGATCCTTTCAAAACAACCCATGCATATGCAAAAGCAGCAGAAAAGCAGGGTGCTAAGCTCTACAAATTTACAAGTGTTATAGATATAAAAACAAAAAATAAGAAAATTGATAGTGTAATCACTGACAAAGGAAAGATAAAGACAAACATAGTAATTAATGCTGCAGGTGCATGGTCAAAACAGATCGCAGAAAAAATAAATGTCAAGCTTCCAAATAAACCTTTTAGAAAAGAAATACTTGTAACAGAAAGAGTAAGGCCTGTTTTTAGAGCTATGGTAATATCTTTTAAAGATGGTATATATTTTAGTCAACAAGAGGAAGGACAGATCCTTGGTGGAATTCCAATTCCAAATGAAAGACCAGGATATTTGACAAATCCAACCTTTGATTTTCTTTCCCATATGTCAAAAACCCTTACAAGATATGCTCCCATTCTTAAATATGTAAATGTAATTAGACAATGGACCGGTTATTATGATGTAACACCAGATGCTCGACCCATTCTAGGAGAAGTTGAAGAACTAAAAGGTTTTATCCAGTGCAATGGTTTTAGTGGTCATGGATTTATGCTTTCTCCTATGGTTACAAAAATACTTACTGAGTATATTGCTGATGGGAAAAGCTCTGATATTCTAGAACGATTAAATATAAATAGATTTAAAGGAAAAAAAATAGTACATGAAACATCAGTAGTAGGTTAAAGATAATCTAACTAACTCTTTTTTTAAATAAATATTTAAGATTTTTCCAACCATCTGTAAAGCTTTGGAGTTTAACATCTCCTTCGCGAGCATAAAGAGCTGAAGGTATTTCTTTTGTTTTTAATTTTTTATTTGAAAACATCTCAATTTTAATTTCCTCTGAAAAAGGCATTCCATCGTTGAATTTATTCAAAGGTTGGATCTTATCTAAGGATTCTCTTTTAAATATCCACATACCTGATTGGGAATCTCTTAAATTTATAAGATATAATATCCGTAAAGTAAGAGCAAGAATTAGATTTCCAAAATAATGTTTAACAGACATTGAACCATGTTTTAGCTCTGAAAACCTATCTGTAGTTATAAAATCAAGCTTTTCATCAAATAACTGCTTAATATACAAATGAATTCTATCAAAAGGATAAGTTGCATCTGCATCACCTGTTACAAATATATCCCCTGTTGCCTTTGACATACCTGTTTTATAAGCTCTTCCGTAACCTTTTCTTTTTTCTATAATTATCTTTGCACCTTTTCTTTTTGCAATGTCCCTTGTCTTATCCTTGGAATCTCCATCGACAATTATTATTTCAAGGTCCCATTTGTTCTTTTTGAAATAGTCTTTGTTTATTGAATCAATAGTCTTTCCAACACCTTTTTCCTCATTTAATGTTGGAAGAATGACATTTATTTTTGTTATCTGAACCACTCCAATTAAAAAATGTAATCAAGAATAGATTAAAAAGGTTTCAAAAAAAATAAATAAAAAAAAAGAAAAAAAAGATTAGAGGGGATTTATCCCTCTTATTTTCGTCTGCGTCTTACTAGAATTAATGCTACACCGAGTGCAATTATTAGTGTTAACAGTTCAAATCCAGGTGATGGCTGTTTAATTTCCATTGTTACTGGATCTGCATCGATATAACCTGTCATTGTAGCAGTTACTGTATATTTACCAGCTTTTGCCTGTTTTTCTGTTACCTTAAATGTTGCTTGTCCATTTACTGTTGATTGTGAAGCAACAACTGTACCATCTGATTTTTTGATTGATACTAGTATGCCATTGTTATTTCCATCATCTGCTCCTGCCTTTATTGTAAATGATGTTCCAGGAGTTGCAGAGGTTGGAACGCTCATGAAAATCTTTGGTTTATTGATAACTTTTATTGTTACTATATTTGTGTCTTCTCTATATCCTTCTTTTGTAGCTTTTATTGTATATGTACTGTCACTTGTAACAGATGGAGCCGTAAATGTTACCTTTCCTGTTGCATCAGTTGTAGCAGAACCAATTCCAGAGATTGTAACTTTTGCACCCTCAACTGCTGTTGTAGTTCCTTTTCTTAAGACAGTAACTGTAAAGTCACTACCTTCGTTTACCTGTGGTGAATCAACACTTACATCAAGCATCCAATTTGTAACTATTATTTTGGTATCAACTATTCTACCCTCTTCTCCAACATGAATATCAATATCACCTGTTGAAGATGGAGTTATTGAAAACTCAATTGTACCATCTGCTGCAGTTGAACCATTTGTTTCTGAAACACTAATTCCACGGCCATCTAATCCAACATATATATCCTCTAATGGTACCCCACGACCTGTAACAGTACAGGTAATTGTGGTAATTGTACCAATTGATGCATACATTGGACTTGGAGTAACTGTCGGAACAGATACAGCAACCATTCCAGTTGCTTCAGCCCATTCTCCAGTACCACCATCTTTTAGATCTGGTTTAAACCAGAATGTGATGTTTGCTAAAGCTTCTCCTGCTGGTAAAAAGTTGGCAGTAATATCGTTAACTGTTACTTGACCATTGACAAATCCTTTGTTATCGCTTAAATCTAGTGTATCATTTGACGCTTCTGAAGTATTAGTCCAAGTTTGATTATATGTACCATCTGTCCAGCTCATATTTTGAATTCTTAATGTACCATTTAGACGTTCACCTGTAATTTCACTTGTAACAGTAAAGGTTGCACTTATGTTATCATCATATGCCCAAATAAATGGTGCTTTGTCACACTCGACATGTGCTTGTTTTACATCTATTGTTGCATTATTATCTGTAGAATCTGATGTAGAATTCTTTGCATATACTGTGAAAACACCTGGCTTGGTTATATATTCATTCTTTAGTTTATAGATATAATCTTTTCCCATATTATTAGCAGACATGTCACTAGCTGAAATTGAACCGATCTGTGTTGTGACATCATCTCCATCTTTATCTATTATCTTTACTGTTATATCTGTATAATCATCCTCATCTGGAAGGGATGAAGCATTACCTGTATCATCTATCTTTGTAATGTTGATAAAGAAGTAACTATATTTGTATCCTGCAAGTAATGTACTCGTGCCTGGGCTATCAACTGCTTCAAATGTTACCTTAAGATCGTTAGTTGGTTTCATTCTAATTAAGGCCCAACCATAAACAGGATTTGGACCAATATATGAAACCACATAAACAGATAAGTTTCTAGGTGCTTTTATACTGCCAAATCCAGCATTAGTTTGATTATCTCTTTGTTGGGTTGTATTTAGCCCTAATGAATATCCATCAAAACCATCTAAGTCCATAGACACAGTATGCCCTTGTAATGGATCTCCAGCTGTAGCTACCTCACCATCATCTATATAAAATAGATAACAAGCAGCACTAGTTGCACTGGTTCCATCAGCAAATTTAACATCTACTGAGAAAGTTTGGTCATTATCAATCTCAAACTCATTAGGTGTTACAGTTACAACGGTTCCATTTTTCCTATAATTGGTTCCACCAATTGCAAGAGTTTCACTAATTGAACCATAGTCTTCCCATGTTGCAACAATATCAATGCTTCCACCACCTTGTCCCATTGTTGGAATTATTGGGACATTCCAAGTGTTTGCTGCAAATGTTACTCCTTGTACTTTATCTAAGCTTCCTGTAAATAATGCATTTCCTGAAATAGAAATATTTTCTGATGCTTCCATCATTGCAGTTGCTCCACCATTACCATAATATGTATGGTCATCGCCAATTATCTGGAATTGAATAGTAATTGGAGCGGCAGCACTTGATGGAATATATGGTAACTCACCATCATTATTATTGGTTGATAATGCACCATCATCATCAATCCACTTGAATTGAGCTCCAGGAGCTGAACGAACAGTCCATTCAACAGTTGAATTCCATTCTTCTGTCCATTCTTTTTCAGGTTCAGTTCTATCAGATCCACCTACAATAATATAAGCATACCATGTTCCGTTACCACCATAAGTCATCCATGGATTGTTTTCTTTTCCCCAACTGCTACTGTTAATCAAACAATATCCTTTATTTTTGATAAGATTACCATTATCTCCAGCGGAGCCATCTAAGTATTGGGTTACATTTACGTCATTTTGATTATATATAAATACCTGATAATCAGCTGCAGGTACTGGATCCTCACTTGAATCTTTAATTGAAATGTTTACCTCACCACTAAAGTTCCAGTACATTGTCTGATTTCCTGCTGGAATTGATGTAAGTAATTCTCCGGCCCTTACTCTAAATATTACTTCTGTAGCATTTATCTCTGGCGGATCCCAAGGACCAGTAGTTGCATAACCCCAGTTATCACCAGTTGTACCTAAAGTGGTATTTTTTGCATTAGAAAATCCTAATCCATATGTATCATCATATCCTTCGCCAATACCTTCATCATTATACAGATATGCTTGACTACTATATTCATCTAAATCAGTATAAGCACGGATTGTATAGTTACCAGCCATCGTAATATTTCCATAAGAACCAAATGAGTATATCCCATCAGATTCCAATCTGTGGAAAACTGTTGAACCATCTGGAGCAATAAGGTCAATGTTTACTGCCCTATCAGGGGTTTCTCCTGCTTGTTTAACAGTAATTGTTTTTGTAGTGTTTACACCATATTCAAAATCAGAAAAGGTGTCAATTTCAAGCTCTTGAGAAGTATTTACCCAGAAAAATGCTTCAAATGATGTTGAGTCATTACCATCAATTGTATGAGGATCATCACCAAATATCCACATACCTGCTCTATCAAGGATAATTGGTCCGCTCAATGATACAATACTAGGTGCTGCACCAACAGTTAATGTAACAGCGGTACTGGTATCAGTTCTTAGAACTTGTTCAAACCATTCTAATTGAGTTGCATACCTATAACCGGTCGAACTACAATTATATGCAGGTTTATACAAGAAATATGTTCCTGCAGTCATACCAGTAGTGTTCATCTTAACTGTTACTGTTGTATCAGGATCATATACTAAATCTGTTGTTGCATTACCAAAGTCATTTACACCTGGTGTTGTAGCTGGCGGCCAAGCTAAAACAGTAGTTTCTTTATCAGTAGTCAACACGAAAACAGAAGCTACTAATGCTACTGCTAAAAAAGCAGCCAAAATTTTCTTACCTATCATCTTTTTTCCTCCTAATTTTCCATTATATTCTCTTAACCTAAGATCCAGTTATTGACAGTATTAGCTCACACCGCGAACTAATTAGAAAGTCCATAAAGCTATCTAATAAATGTATGAACTTTCAGCATCCGTGTCCTCACCGGACCCTCTTTTCACCCTAAATAATTACCTTCTTTATAAAAGTTGCGTTTTTCCTTATCTTACATAC
>Ga0209536_100011480_pt1 | contig 12967 bp, 10 predicted proteins | sample DeeMarSeWOR28_12_FD_187461 | JGI IMG/M metagenome (GOLD analysis project Ga0209536, IMG submission 187461) | Marine sediment microbial communities from White Oak River estuary, North Carolina - WOR-2-8_12 (SPAdes) (version 2) | ecosystem: Environmental > Aquatic > Marine > Intertidal zone >...
AATAACTTCAGGCGCTCTGGTACGAGTTTCCGACAGCTTCGACGCATCTCCGACACCGGCGGACGCGAAGTGCGGCCTGCCACCGCCCTTACCACCGCTCACCGCCGCCAACCGTTGCGCCAGCTCTCCGGCCCTGACTCCACGTGAGATGAGATCATCGGTTATCGCGACGTGCAATCCCGGCCGTTCACCGGTTGTGAGCAATAGCTCGATGGCACTCTTGTTCCTCTCTCGGAAGCTGTCGATCATCAAGCCGATCTGAGCGCGGTCCGAAACTGGTGATTCCTCAATGAAGAGCGTCACGTCCCCGATTTTGTGCGTCTCGGCCAGCGACCCGCGTTCTCCGCTCCCCGACCTGAGCAGGTTTTCCACCTGCTTCTCCAAGCGCTTTTTTTCTTCGAGCAGCGCCTCAATCTTTCGCGCCACATGCTCGGGGTTGGTACGCAGAGTTCCGGCCGCCTCGTCTATCCGCTCACCCAGAGTCTTAACGAACGCATATGCTGCGGGCCCGGTGACCGCTTCTATTCGCCTGACTCCTGCGGCCACACCGGTTTCGTGGGTGAAATGAAACATTCCAATCTGGCCCGTCGAGCGGACGTGCGTTCCACCGCACAGCTCGAGTGACACCTCCGGTATGTCTACCACACGAACCGTGTCGCCATACTTTTCGCCAAACAACGCCATCGCCCCCGCCCGGATCGCTTCAGCATACGGCATGTCGTACGTGTCAACGTCCGTGTTGAGCCAGATGCTACGATTCACTTCCGCTTCGATCGCGCCGAGCTCTTCGCCAGTTACCGGGGCGTGGTGCGAGAAATCGAAGCGCAGCCTATCGGGCGCCACCACCGACCCTGCTTGCCGGACGTGCCTGCCAAGCACATTGCGCAATGCAGCGTGTACCAGATGAGTAGCCGTGTGATTCCGCTCTATGTCACGCCTGCGTGGCTCGTCGACAATAGCCCTGACTTCCGTGGGTTCGAACGGTCCATCGTGGGAACCGATCACAACCTGCTTGCCGTCCTCTTTGCGGACATCCTCAACCGGTAGCTCCCACCCGTCGCCGCGGACCACCCCGGTATCACTCACCTGTCCACCCGACTCAGAGTAGAACGGGTTCTCGCGCAGGACCAACGCGAGGCGATCGTCGCTGTGGCGGAACGCGATAACTTCGGTGTCAGAAGTCGTGGTATCGTACCCAACGAACTTCTGACGCACTCGCGGTAGCACCCTCGTGAACTTACCCTTCCTTCCGCGAGACTGACTGTCCGTCTGACCGGGTGTTTTGACCCGGTCCGGCTGTGATCTAACACGCTGGGCATCAAGAGCGACCTCGAAACCGGAGCGGTCGACCGACCAGCCGCGCTCACGCGCAATGAGCTCGGTCAAATCGATCGGAAACCCAAAGGTGTCATACAGCTTGAACGCCTCAACGCCGGAGATCGTACCGGCCGGACGCGTGATGATGTCGTCCAGGCGACGCAAACCATCTCCTATGGTCTCTAGAAAGCGTTCTTCCTCGGCTCTTGTCCACTGCTCGATTTCACCTGCCCTGGACCGTAGCTCGGGGTAGACCGAACTCATCTCCTCGATAACTGCCTGAGTCATATGTACCAGAGTCGGCTCACGCCGCCCCAGCAAGTACGCATGCCGTACCGCCCGACGGAGAATACGACGCAACACGTAGCCACGCCCTTCAGAGGACGGATACACCTCGTCTGCAATCAGAAACGCAACGGCTCGTGCGTGGTCTGCCAGCACCCTATAGCCAACACCCTTGGGGCCACGGTCGTACGGTACACCGACAACTTCCACACCGCGCTCGATGATCCTCATGAACAGGTCGGTATCGAAGTTTGACGGAACGTTCTGCATCACCGCCGCAATCCGCTCCAAGCCTGCGCCTGTATCTACCGATGGAGCGGGTAGCGGCGTGCGGGACCCATCGGAGGCCTGGTCGAACTGCATGAAGACCAGATTCCAGATCTCCATCAGATGGCCGGACTCGGCGAGTTCTACGAAGTGATCGAGCGGCAAGTCACCGTGCAGCGGGGCGCGGCTCCCACGAGGTGCACCACCCCGCTCCAAGCACCTGATGTCGACGTAGATCTCCGAACAGGGGCCACACGGGCCAGTGTCGCCCATCTGCCAGAAGTTGTCCTTGTCACCCAACCCGTAAATGCGGGAGTCACTAATACCGGTTATCTCACGCCACAGCCTTCTGGCTTCGTCGTCGGTGTGATGCACTGAGATGTAGATTCGGCCAGGGTCGATTCCCAAGTACTCATTGCTCGTGACCCACTCCCAGCCAAACTCGATCGCATCACGCTTGAAGTAGTCGCCGAATGAGAAGTTGCCGAGCATCTCGAAGAAGGTGTGGTGGCGCGCCGTGTGTCCGACCTCCTCCAGATCGTTATGCTTCCCGCCGGCACGCACGCACTTCTGCGCCGTCACCGCGCGGTTGTAGTCGCGCTCGTCAATCCCCTGAAACACCTGCTTGAACTGCACCATACCCGCGTTGGTGAACAGCAGAGTAGGATCGTCCGCAGGCACAAGCGATGCTGACTGGATGTGCGTGTGGCCGCGCGACCTGAAGAAGTCGATGAAGGACTGGCGGATCGCTGATGCGTTCATAGCCTAGTAAGTTAATAGAGGAGTACAGCGGATGGTACGAGGTCACAGTGGATCGGCCCGGGACGTCGATTGCCCGGCCGCGCCGTCGAGCGTCGGAGTCAGAATGGCGCTGGCGATAGTCTATTCAACAGCTTGCTCTCCACGCTCCGCTCCCCGCGCTACTGCTCCCACCAGTTCCCTGACTTCCCATCCCCTGAAGCCCCGCCGAGCCAGATAGGCTAACAAGCGCCGCTGCAGTTTCTTAGATGGGAGATCGCCCAGCTGTGCCAGTCGTCTCTCTGCGAGTAGGCGTGCCTGCTCCATCGAATCAAAGCCTTCTCGGTCCGCCACCTCGTCGATCGCTCGCTCTGCCAGGCGCCGTTCGACACCATGCGACAGCAGATCGGTGAGAATGCGTGGGGGGCCGTGTCCTCGGCTTAGCCTCACACGGGCGAAGTGCCGCGCGTATTCGGCGTCGTCGAGCAGGCCCTTGCTCTCCAACCGACCAACCGCTTCGGCCGCCTCTGATGGATTGTGACCGCGATCCCGCAGGCGACGCAACAGCTCATTGACCGCTCGCGGCCGAGCCGCGAGCAGCCTGACAGCCACCAGGTAAGCGGCTTCCACGCCGGCGGCCCGCGACAATCTGGCGTACAGCTCGGCGGACAGCTCGCTATTGGCGGTCACGTCGAACGAGGATGCTACGTCCACTGGAAGGCTCGCGAACCGGGTATCGTTGATTTCGATGATGACATTGCCCGGGATTCGCCTGTCCGGCCTCACGGCCGTGACTCGCTTGGCACCCTCGAGGGCGGCGGCTGGTTGGGTACGGTGGCGTGGCATTGCGCCGAGGCCTAGTGCTGACCCGGACCGATGCCGGGATCAGGCGTCGGACCCCGCCGTAGACTCTTCATCCGCCTCCTTTTCCTCAACGGACGAATCCTCTGATGGCGCAATTCCCAGGAACGCCTTCACGCTCGCCTCAATCTCGTCTGCCATGACGGGATGATCTTTGAGGAAGAGCTTTGCGTTCTCACGCCCCTGACCGATACGTTCCTTACCATAAGAATACCAAGCGCCGCTCTTGTCGATCACGCCAGCCTCGACTCCGAGATCGACGAGCAGCGAGACGTGGCTTATCCCTTCATTGAACATGATATCGAATTCGGCCTGCCGGAATGGGGGGGCCACCTTGTTCTTCACGACCTTGACACGCACCTTGCTGCCGGTAATCTCGTCACGCTCTTTCACGGGTCCGATACGGCGTACGTCAAGGCGGACCGAAGAATAGAACTTGAGCGCCCGGCCTCCGGTCGTTGTCTCGGGATTGCCAAACATCACGCCGATCTTCTCACGCAGCTGATTGATGAATACCACGGACGTGCGTGACCGGTTTATGCTGCCTGCCAGCTTCCTCAACGCCTGAGACATCAGCCGTGCCTGCAGACCCACGTGTGCATCGCCCATGTCTCCTTCGATCTCGGCCTTCGGTACCAGCGCTGCAACCGAGTCGATCACAATCACGTCTACCGCCCCGGAGCGCACCAGTATCTCGGCGATCTCCAACGCCTCCTCACCGGTGTCCGGCTGTGAAACCAGCAGGTCATCCAGATCCACGCCGAGTTTCTTGGCGTACTCCACATCCAGCGCATGTTCGGCGTCGATGAATGCGGCAACACCGCCGAGCCGCTGCGCGTTCGCGGCGACGTGGAGCGCCAGCGTGGTCTTGCCGCTAGACTCCGGCCCGTAGATTTCAGTGATCCGCCCACGCGGTACGCCACCAATCCCGATCGCCGCGTCGAGATTTATGGCGCCAGTCGGGATAGCTCCCACCCGCACGCGGGCGCTCTCCTGCCCCATGCGCATGATGGAGCCCTTGCCGATCGCCTTTTCGATCTGGGCAATGGCCAGGTTGAGGGCCTTACGGCGGTCATCGGTCAGCGATCCTGGCTGGTTCTCGGTCTGCTTAGTGGGCATCGTCTATCCTCTTAATTGTGGCGGTCTTTTTTGGTTTTCTGGGAGCGGGCCCAACCATCGGGATCTTACCTCGCCCGGTGGGACAGCGGCTCATCGGCCAGCGAGGCCAAATGAACCCTGATCCTATACCCTGTTCTCTGAATCCTATACCCTGCACCCCGTACGCTCTACCCTGCACTCTGAAGCGGTATCCCGGTAACTCTGCACTCTGCACTCTGCACTCTGCACTCTGCACTCTGCACTCTGCACTCTGCACTCTGCACTCTGCACTCTGCAGAACCGAATATATACCGAAACTGGTTCTATCGCCATCCCGGCCGGAACGCATCGGCAACGTGCGTGACCTTCGTGACCGGGCCCGACATCGTAACCCCAATCACATCAAAGCGATAAACATCTTCGGGACGGCCGAATCGGGCCATCCATCCCTGGGCGACGCGGACGATCTCACGCTTCTTCTGCCACGTAACCGCTTCGAGCGGGCTCCCGAACGCCGCTCCACTCCGGGTCTTCACTTCTATGAACGACACCAGCGAACCCTTGCGCGCGACGAGATCTACCTCGAGACGCCCCAGGCGGAAGCGGTGTGACATCACTGCCCAGCCCTGACGCTCTAGAAACTGCCGAGCAACCTGCTCGCCCGCCGCACCACGGCGGTGGCGCGGGTCTCTCCAAGTCGCTGGATCGGATTTGAGTGACATGACGACACGATAACTCCCCCCTATCCCCGGGTGATAACCAAAGCTCTCCGCATCGTGTCGATATCACGCCAAAGGCATGCTCGGTCGCTGGCCCTCTGGAGTACCCAACCGGGCTGTTCATTCGTAGTGGTATTGGGGAGCCACATCCCAATGCCATCCGAGCAGACCGCGTGAAACCTCTGAAGCAGGTGTTGGTGCTTCCGTGCAGGTGGTCTAGAGGTCCTCCAGCTCCTCCACGCCGACTAAGACCTCTCGTGGTTTTGAGCCGTCTGGCGGTCCCAGGATACCAGCTTCGTACAACTGGTCTATGATGCGAGCGGCTCGCCCGTAGCCGATACGCAGCTTGCGTTGCAACAGGGACGTGGAGCCGAGTCGATGACTGATGCACGTCTCGGCGGCTTCACGAAACAAAGGATCGCGATCGAAACCGGTTTCGCCGCCCGTTCTCTCGGCAACTGCCTCCTGGATCTCGATTGCGGCAACGACGTCCAGAATATCCTCTTCTTCGGACTCGGGGGGCAGCAATCCCTGCCGTTCCAGACCCTCGTCGCGTTCTGCCTTGCGCTCCCGATACCAGCTCATCAAGCGTTCGGTTTCTTCGGTCCCAATGAACGCCCCTTGGACCCTAACCGGTTCGCTCTTGCCGGGCGGCAAGAACAGCATGTCGCCGTTTCCCAACAGGGTCTCGGCGCCATTCTGATCGAGGATGGTGCGGCTGTCGACTTTCGACGCTACTCTGAACGCGATTCTGCTGGGGAAGTTGGCCTTGATCAGGCCCGTTATGACATTCACGCTGGGACGTTGAGTTGCCAAGACCAGGTGTATTCCGGTTGCCCTAGCTTTCTGGGCCAGGATCGCGAGAGGCTTCTCCACCTCTCCTTGCACGGTCATCATCAGGTCGGCTAGCTCGTCGACTATGAGTACTATGTAAGGAAGGGGACCTTCTTCGTAAGGAAACGGCAAGTTGGGAGCGATATCAAACGTATCGGCTTCCTGACCCAATGCAGCAGCTCTGGTATCGGGACCGGCCGGGCCCTGACTGATCCCCCCTCCTGCTCTCCGCGCAGCGGGTTCGACCAGCTCCTTTCCCGCCACGACCTTCCTGTTGAAATCATGCACGTTCCTGGCCCCATTGGCGTGGAACAATTCGTAGCGGTGCTCCATCTCGTGGATGACCCACTTGAGCGTCTGCGCCGCCTGTTTGTTGTCGGTGACAACCGGGTGCCGCAAGTGCGGCAGGGTGTTGTACATCGAGAGCTCGACCATCTTGGGATCGATCATGAGCAGGCGCAGCTCGCGAGGTGAGTAGCGGTACACCAAACCGGTAATGATCGAGTTGATGCAAACCGACTTTCCCGAACCAGTGGCTCCGGCGATCAGCAGGTGGGGCATCTTGGCCAGATCGGCCACAATCGGCTCTCCCTCCAGGTTCTTTCCCAGTGGGATTGGCAAGCTGCCCTGGATTTGGCTCCACTCTGGTGCAGCCAGTAGGTCGCGGAGCGGCACGATCCGCGGCGTTGGATTGGGGACCTCCACGCCCACGGCGGCTTTGCCCGGGATCGGCGCGACGATCCTGATCGACTTGGCGCGCATTGCCAGCGCGAGGTCGTCGGCCAGTGCGGCTATTCGGCCGACCTTGACTCCCGGCGCAGGCGCCACCTCAAACTGCGTCACAACTGGCCCTGTCGTCCTGCCAACGATCTTTCCCTCCACCCGGAAAGTCCTCAGTGTGTCAACCAGCACATTGCCGAGTTGCTCGAGTTCGGACTCTTCATCGTTTGACGTAGACCTCGTTCCACCCTGGAGGAACCCCAAGGGAGGCAGGTCGTCGAGTGTCGTTGCTGATTTTGCGGCCCGTCTGGAGAGCCTCGCCAGCAGGCCGGGCCGATGGGCCTGTGCCGCTTCCGACTCAGCGTCTGCTTCGGCCGGGGTAACAGCGGCGGGCATACCGGACCCTGCAAAAGCTGTCGGCGCTGGTCCAGCCTGCTTGGCGACCGGTGTCAGTCTCTTGAAGGGATGCCAGTCCAACGTGTAGAGCGTCAGGCTGGAAAGCGCAATGAGTCCGAGTATCACGGTCCCTGCGGTTCCCACGAGAGACGTCAGCAACACCACCAGCATGGCCGGCAGCAGACCGACAGAGCGCTGAACGTACGTCCATTGGCCGTAGCTGGCCGGAAGGTCCGTTGCGCTGCGGATTCCGGCAAATACTCCGATCGCGAAGGGCAGCAGGATAACGAGTCCGGCAACGAGAAACGACAGGCGGCGTAGTCCGAGATCACGGATGTGGCCGAAGCTGGCCAACGCTATCACGATTCCCAAGATGGGGATTATGGCAGCCCCGGACCCCAACGATCGCCACAACACGCCGCCAACGACTCGCCCTGCCGGGCCGGTGACGTCCCACGGAAGAAGAGTGAGTCCGATGAAGACACCTGCCAGCAGAGCAACGATCGCGGTCAATTCCTGCTTGTGGCGCGGCGTGAGAGCCATGCTGGTCTAGTCGGGTACGGTGATCAGTCGCTCTGAATATACCGGAACCACGGTGTGAGAATCGACCTCTGTAGCCGCATCTATGTCCTTCTTGAATCCCAGGCGTTTCAGATCGCGCGCTGCGGCACTGGACAAGACGGCGGGACGCCACTTCTCACCGTAATGGCGGGCCAGTTCGAACGTGGCTATCGCTGCATCGTTGAGTTCAGTCCGGCGGCGTTCCCTGCCCGGGACGAGCTCGGCCGCGAAGCGGCCGGCCACGTACGCGTCCTCCAAAGAGAACATGTTTCGCCTACCGGAGCAGAGTATGATGATCTCGCCTTGCTTCTCGAACTCCTCACGTGCACGGGCAACCGCTGCCGAAAAGTTGGTGATCGCCGCGATGAGGACTGGACTGCCCGACTCAGCGGCCAGCATCGCAGGAGTACCGTTGGTGGTGCTCATGACGATGGTCTTTCCTGCGACCGTGCCGCTGGACATTTCGAGCGGCGAATTACCCAATGCGAACCCTTCGATCCGCAGGGAGCCTCGCTCGCCGGCCAGGAGTACGCTGCCCCGCTCCAGATTCTGTGCCAGTCGCAGGGCATCGTCGGCGGACCCTGCGGGAACAACCGCGCGCGCTCCATTGGCCAGAGCTGCAACGATCGACGTGGTCGAGCGTAACACGTCGATCACCATAACGGGCTTGCCGGCTATGGGCTGGCTGCCCATACCAAGGGAAGTGAAGAAGACTGTGAGTTTCACGCTGCGGGCTGCAGGAGATCGGGCTCCCGTTCCAGCAACTTGGTGTCGAAATCACCCGAAAGAAAATCGCGGTGCTGAATCACCTGCTGCAGGAATGGGATAGTAGTGGTGATGCCTTCGACGATGAACGAGTCGAGGGCATTGTTCATGCGCGACAGTGCCTCGCTGCGGTTTCGTCCATGTACGATGACCTTTGCGATCAGAGAGTCGTAGTACGGTGGAACAGTATAGCCGGCGTAGATATGGGTGTCCACGCGGATTCCCGGCCCGCCGGGAGGATGGTAGGTCGTGATCGTCCCCGGACTGGGCTGGAAGTTACGGTACGGGTCTTCCGCGTTTACGCGACACTCTATGGCGTGTCCCCTCAGCTGGTTGCTATGCATCTTGAGGCTGAGAGGCTCACCCGCGGCAACCCGAATCTGTTCTTTCACCAGATCGAAGTTGGTCACCATCTCGGTCACGGGATGCTCCACCTGGATCCTGGTGTTCATCTCCATGAAGTAGTAGGAGCCGTCACGATCCACCAAGAACTCGACCGTGCCTGCTCCAACGTACCCGATGTGCCGCGCGAGCTGGACCGCCGAATCACCCAGCTTCTGCCTCAGCTTCGAGTTGATTCCGGGGCTGGGCGACTCCTCGATCAGCTTCTGATGTCTGCGTTGGATCGAACAGTCACGCTCTCCTACGTGCATCACGTTTCCGGAGCGGTCTCCCATTACCTGTAGTTCCACGTGGCGCGGTCGGGCCAGGAACTTCTCGACATAAACGGCGGCGTTTCCGAACGCCGCCAACGCTTCGTTGCGTGCCAACTGAAACGCCTGAGTGAACCCTTCACGGTCCTCGGCAACGCGCATCCCTTTACCGCCTCCCCCGGCCGCCGCCTTGATGATCACAGGAAATCCTATGTCCTCGGCAACCGACAGTGCTTCTTTGGGGTCGTCGACTGCGCCCTTGGATCCTGGGATCACCGGCACGCCGAGCTCGATGGCCAACTTGCGAGCGGCAGCCTTGTCACCCATCAACCGGATCTGCTCGGCAGAGGGACCGATGAACACGATGTTCGATGCGGCACACGTTTCCGCAAAACTTGCGCTCTCTGCCAGGAAACCGTATCCCGGGTGAATTGCATCTGCACCGGTGATCTCTGCCGCGGCAATGATATTCGTAACGCGCAGGTAGGATAGGCGGCTGGGTGGGGGACCGATGCAAACCTCATCGTCCGCAAACCTCACGTGCAATGACTCGCGGTCGGCCTCGCTGAACACCGCCACGGTCTCGATACCCAACTCCTTGCACGCCCGTATCACCCGAAGGGCGATCTCCCCACGGTTGGCTATCAGAATCTTGTTGAACATCGTCTACGGTGTAAGGTCCTCGCCGAGTCCCAACGGATCTTGTCCCGTTCCACCCATCTGCTCGGCGAAAGTGCGGTCCGACGTACCCTCGATTCCACTCACCCGCAGTGCAAATTCGCTCGGGTTGGTCGAGTAGAACAAGGCGGATTCATAACTGATTACGCCTCGCTGATACCAGTCCATCAGTGACTGATCGAACGACTGCATCCCGTACTGTACCGTGCCTTCCTTGATCAACTCCGGAATGTCCAGCGCCTTCTCGGCATCTCGGATGTTGTCCCTGACGGCCGCCGTGTTGATGAGGATCTCGCAGGCCGGAACCCTGCTCCGGCCTTGTTTCGTCGGAACCAGCCTGAGACAGATGATGGCCTCGAGCGCCGTCGATAGCAGATTGCGCACCGCGTCATGCTCGTGCGGCGGGAAGAACGAGATGATCCGGTTGATCGTCTGCGTCGCGTCCGTAGTGTGAAGCGTAGAGAAGACCAGGTGTCCAGTATCTGCTGCCTTCATGGCGGTATCCAGCGTCAACCGGTCGCGAACCTCACCAATCAGAATGACGTCAGGATCCTGCCGCAACACGTGTCGCAGCGCGGCATCGAACGACAGAGTATCCGAGCCGACCTCCCGTTGCGATACGTTCGCTACGCCATCGCGATGCAGGAACTCGATCGGATCTTCAATCGTGATGACATTGCACTTGCGGTTCTGGTTGATGTGCTGGATCAATGCAGCCAGCGTCGTAGACTTGCCGGACCCGGTGACTCCGGTCACCAACACGAGTCCCCGTGGCTTCAAGGCTATCGTCTCCAAGACCGGCGGCAGGTGCAACTGATCCACCGACTTGACCTCGTACGGGATGGCGCGGAACACAAAAGCCAACGTGCCGCGTTGTTGAAACACGTTGGTACGGAATCTCCCTACGCCCGGGACTCCGATCGCGAAATCGGCCTCTTTGTGTTCGGCAAACTCCTTCACCTGCCTAGAAGTCATGATCTGCTCAGCCAGCGCCTTGAGCTCTTCCGGCTTGAGCGGCTGCTGACCGAGCTGGAACAGCTCACCGGCAACACGTATAGTGGGAGGCCGACCCACCTTGAGATGGAGGTCCGACCCACCCTGTTGCACCATCTCGGTAATCGATTGCTTGAAACTGAAAGCCTGAGATGCTTGAGCTGAATCAGCCATTTGGGTCCACCCTGAATAGTACCTGCCCGAATTCCACGGGTTGAGCGTCCTGGGCCGTAATCTCCTTGATGACCCCGGAGATTTCGGCGTCGAGTGGGTTCATGATCTTCATGGCCTCGATAATACACAAGGTCTGCCCGACACTTATTCGATTGCCGACCTGCACGTATGGCTCTGCACCCGGCTCGGGCTGGGCATAGAAGGTGCCGACCATCGGGGACTTGATCTCAACCAAGTTCGCTGCGACCGGAGCATCTGGCACCGATTCTCCCGGACCCGTCTCCGCTACCTGCGGGGCGGCGGGAGCAGTCGGCGCGGGAGAACCGGGCGGAGCAACCGCAGGAATCGCTGGCGGACCGGCACTGACGTGATACGATACCGGCCCTGTCGGAGAGGACGAAGAGTTCTTCGACACCCTTATCGTCGTCGTCCACCATTTCTTTTTGATCTCGATCGTTTGAGCATCCGAATTGCTCAAGAGATGGACCAGCTTCTCAACCAGGTTTATGTCAATCATACGCGCTCTAGGTATTTGTCATCACGTCTATCCACCCTGATCTTCTGACCCTGCTCAACGAAGAGTGGGACCTGGACAACTGCGCCCGTTTCGAGTTTGGCCGGCTTGGTGCCACCGCTGGCCGTATCGCCCCGCAATCCCGGATCAGTCTCCACGATCTCGAGTTCGATGAAGAGCGGCAACTCGACCATTATGACCGTACCGTCATGGACCAATCCCGAGCACTCCATCCCCTCCTTGAGATACTTGATCTGATCTGCACCGATCACATCGTCCGTGATGGGAATATCGTCGTACGACTCCATGTCCATGAAATGGCGCAGATGGCCATCGCTGTAAGAATACTGGACGGGCCGCCGCTCGAGCCGAACCTCCGATACCTTCTCCCCGGCGGTCCATGTACGATCGAGCACTGCCCCGCTTCTCACATTCTTGAGCTTGCTTCGGACGAACGCTCCACCCTTGCCAGGTTTCACATGCTGGAAATAGACAAGTTGGAACAGTTGGCCGTCAATCTCCAGCACCATCCCGTTCCGGAAATCTGCGGTTGTAGCCATGATCCTCCAGGCGCGCGGACACCTATGGAATCCCATGGATTCCTTCTGTCTATGGACCACACCTTCTTGGCCCCGCCCCAGTTGGCGCCCCACGCTCTAGCTTACAGTCTCTACGTCAATTCTCGTAACTCGGTCATTCCATCGGAGAGCAGCTCACATCCTTCCACTCTCAAAAAAACGTCATCTTCAATCCTTACACCACCCCAGCCTGGGAAATAGAGTCCGGGCTCGAGCGTAACCACCGCACCTTCAGGCAGTTCCGTTTCGTTCGTTTGGCTCACCCGTGGGTCCTCGTGAACCTCGAGACCCAGACCATGGCCGAGTGAATGACCGAACGCGTCACCCACACCTCGCTCCTCGAAGAGGGAGCGGGCCAGGCCGTCCACCTCCCGACCGGTCATACCGGCACGAATACCGTCAACTGCACGACGATGAGCCTCACAGACCAGGTCGTATGTCGCGCGTTGACGCTCATCGGCTGCCCGGCCCACCACCACGGTCCGGGTGATGTCCGCGCAGTATCCATCCACCCGGGCTCCAAAGTCAAGGAGCAGAAGATCTCCCGACTGGACCGCCCTACCCGTCGTCCCCGCGTGCGGTAGTGCGCTGCGGGGACCCGATGCCACTATCGTCGGAAACGGATGCCATTCGGACCCTCGCACCCGCAGCTCCCGTTCGAGCGTCGCCGCTATCTCAAGTTCGCTATGCCCAACCCGGACCTTACCCAGAGCCGACTCCAGCGCTTCAGTGGCGAGCCTAGCGGCCTCACGAATGGCTGCGACCTCACCCCGATCCTTACGGGCCCGCAACCGCTCCACCAGCGGTATCGCTGGC
>Ga0209536_100011482_pt1 | contig 12965 bp, 11 predicted proteins | sample DeeMarSeWOR28_12_FD_187461 | JGI IMG/M metagenome (GOLD analysis project Ga0209536, IMG submission 187461) | Marine sediment microbial communities from White Oak River estuary, North Carolina - WOR-2-8_12 (SPAdes) (version 2) | ecosystem: Environmental > Aquatic > Marine > Intertidal zone >...
ATAAATCTTTGATTCTATCCTGGTCATAGATTAGCGCTTTAAACGGCTTTACCTTTGGCATGCAGTAATCCTTTTAGATTCGCTAACGGTATAAAATACCCGCCAGCGTTATTCCTATGCCGTCATACATAAGATCCATGAGAGAACAATAACGCTGCGGGACAAACGACTGATGAATCTCATCAGTGAGGGCATAAAAAAAAGAAAATACCAGAACGGTGAAAAAACGCTTTTTAAAAGATAACTGCGGATAATAAACCTTTATTGCCCGGCTGAGCAAGAACGCAAGTAGCGCATATTCACCAAGATGCAAAAATACATCCTGATATTTAAATACGACCGGTATGTCCTTACCCGGGATGCTCGATATATAAAAAATCAGTATAGCATAAATTAATACCGGCAGCCAGTATTTTATGAATTTCACGATTAATCTTTAAGCGCCTGACGTTGCTTGTCCGGGGCAACCCTTGCAGCCATCATTTTTTTTCGCGCAAGGCACCGATTCTGCGGAGCTCGATGCGGATTTACTTTTCTTGCGATAATCCGTGGCATAAAAACCGGACCCCTTAAAAATAAAACCTGCTCCGCTACTAATCAGCCGCTTTACGCTCTTATTGCATTTAGGGCAACGCCTTAAAGGTTTATCGGTAATCATCTGGAAGGCTTCAAAACGGTGCCCGCAATGACTGCACGCATATTCATATGTCGGCATTTTTTACCTCTTATTTTAAGCCGCGTTCTATTTGAAGGCTTTCTTTATCTTTTCCGTAAAGCTCTCTTTGTTTATGTCTTCGCCTGATAATCTGGCAAATTCTTCGATCAGGCTGCGCTGCTGTGCGGTTAAGCGCGTAGGTATCTCTACGACTATCCTAACCAACTCGTCTCCTATGCCCCGGCCGTGCACATCCGGAATCCCTTTTCCTTTAAGCCGAAAAACTTTGCCGCTTTGAGTGCCGGTAGGGATCTTCATATTGACCTTACCGTCAAGCGTAGGAACCTGCGTCTCGCCGCCCAAAATAGCCTTGCTTAAGCTTATATTTTCTTCGATCAGGATATCATTACCGCGTCTTTGAAAAATCGCATGGGGCCTTACCTCAATGACTACATATAGGTCACCTCTGCCGGTTGCGCCCTGCTCGCCTTCCCCGCGGATTCTTAGATGAGAACCATTATCTACGCCCGCAGGAATTTTTACTTTAATTTTACGGGTAACCTTGCTCCTTCCTTCACCCTGACAGGAAGGACACAGCGTCTGGATAATCTTACCCTCTCCGCGGCAACGGTTGCAGGTTTGCACTAACTGAAAGAAGCCGCTGGAAACCCTGGTGCGACCAGCGCCCTTACATTGAGGACAGCTAACCTTTTTAGTGCCGGGCTTTGCACCGCTACCAGCGCAGGTCTGGCAGACCTCGTAACGGGGCAAGGTAATAGTCTTTTCAACGCCTTGGGCTGCCTCCTCCAGGTTTATACCTACGGCTATCTCTAAATCCCTTCCCCTATGCGAGCGCTGCCCTCTTCTACTTCTGCTACCGAAAATATCAAAACCCAGGTCGGAAAATATTTCCTCGAACATGCCACCACCAAAACCAAAATCTCCCAGGTCCGAAAATACGCTGTTAAAATCAGCCCCTTTAAAAATATCCTCATAGGCATATCTCTGATCTATGCCTGAGTGGCCGTATTGGTCATAGAGAGCGCGCTTCTGTGAATCTGACAATACGGCATAGGCTTCGGAAATTTCTTTGAACTTTTCCTCAGCCTCTTTTTTCTGTTCGTGGGGTACCCTATCCGGATGATGCCTTAAAGCCGCTTCCCGATAGGCTTTTTTTATCTCATCAAGGGTAGCGCTCTTTTTGACCCCCAATATTTCATAATAATCGCGCTTTGTAGACATTATTTTTTATCGTCTTCCTCTTTATACTCCGCGTCAATAATTTCTTCGTCTTTCTTCTGTTTCTCGGCCCTAGGCTCTTCAGGGCCTTTTTGGCCTGCGCCTTGAGCTGAATCTCCTGCTTGTTGCTGCTGGGCTTGCTGCTTTGCCCCTGCCTGCTTATAAATCTCCTCAGCCAGCTTATGCGAGGCCTTGGTTAAATCTTCCATGGCCTTTTTAATCCTGGTTGTATTTTTATCCTTGATCGCGGTTTTTAAATCATTGAGCTTTGCTTCGATATCAGCCCGCTCGCCTTGGCTTACCTTGCCGCCGAAATCCTTAAGCGACTTTTCCGTAGCGTAAGCCAGGGTATCTGCCTGATTAATCAATTCTATTTCTTCTTTTTTCTTTGCGTCATCGGAAGCAAACTTTTCCGCTTCCTTGACCATCTTTTCGATCTCCTCCTTGGAGAGCTTCTTAGGAGCGGTGATGCGGATAGACTGCTCTTTCCCCGTGCCTAAATCCTTGGCAGAGACATGCACGATGCCGTTTGCATCGATATCAAAGGTAACTTCGATCTGCGGAATTCCCCGCGGCGCAGCAGGAATTCCCACCAAATCAAACCTTCCCAACTCCACGCTATCTTCTGCCATGGAGCGCTCACCCTGCAAAACCCGTATAGTTACCGCAGTTTGATTGTCCGCGGCGGTTGAGAAAATCTGGGATTTTCTGGTTGGGATAGTAGTGTTTCTTTCAATCAGCTTAGTATTGACCCCTCCCAACGTCTCTATGCCGAGCGACAAAGGAGTAACGTCAAGCAATAATACGTCTTTCATCTCACCGCGGATAATCGCGGCCTGAACCGCCGCACCCAAAGCCACGCATTCCATAGGGTCAATACCGCGCTCGATTTTTTTGCCTACATAATCTTCCACGAATTTCTGCACGATAGGCATCCTGGTAGGACCGCCAACCATAATGATGCGATTGATATCCTGCGGAGAAAGCTTGGCGTCGGAAATTGCCTGCTCCATAGGATGCTGACACCTCTCGATGATCGGCGAAACAAGCTCTTCCAGTTTTGCCCTGGTAATAGACATAGTCAAATGCTTCGGTCCGGAGGCATCTGCGGTGATAAAAGGTAAATTGATATCCGTAGTCAGAGTAGAAGATAATTCTATCTTTGCCTTCTCTGCTGCTTCGCGTAATCTCTGTACGGCCATCTTATCGTTGCGCAAATCAATTCCGCTTTCCTTCTTGAATTGGTTTACAATATGGTCGATTAGGGCATTGTCCATATCCGTTCCGCCTAATTGAGTATCGCCGGAGGTAGCTTTGACCTCAAATACTCCTTGGGCCATCTCCATAATCGTAACGTCAAGGGTCCCGCCGCCAAAATCAAAAACCATGATTTTCTGTTCTTTTTGCGACTTCTCCAAACCATAAGCCAGGCACGCTGCCGTAGGCTCATTGACGATACGTAATACATTTAACCCGGCGATCTCTCCGGCATCCTTAGTAGCGGTCCTTTGGTTGTCGTCAAAATACGCCGGACAGGTAATTACTGCCTCTTCGACTTTATCGCCCAGATAGGCCTCGGCGTCCTGCTTAATCTTTTGCAGAATAAAAGCAGAAATCTGCTGAGGCGTATATTCATTACCTGAGACTTTAAATTTAAAGTCAGAGCCCATCTTTCGCTTGGCAGCCTGAATGGTGCCATCAGGATTAATCGCCGCCTGTCTCCTGGCTGGCTCACCTACTAATCTCTGACCATCCTTGGTAAATGCCACGTAAGAAGGAAAGGCTTTGCCCGAAGCAACGCCAGCCCCTTCTGCTGAGGGTATAATTACCGGCCTGCCGCCCTCCATAACTGCTGCCGCTGAATTAGATGTCCCTAAATCGATTCCGATTACTTTTGCCATTTTATTACCTCCTTCGCAACTAGCAACGCCCGACGCTACCAACACCCAACGCTATTGGAAGCGTTGGTGTCCGCCCCGTGGCGGAATGCGTCGGCGTTACCCACCCCACTACATATGATTAGTGGGTACGCCGCCTCGTGCGGCGCGCTTCCTGCGGGAACGCCGAATCATCCGATAAGCTTGGTTGCTAATAATGTTTAATGTTAAACACCCGAATTTTTACTTACCTTAACCTTTGCTGTTCTAATGACCCTATCATTTAATAGATAACCCTTTTGTAGCTCTTCAAGTATTGTATGCTCAGGCAAATCTTTATCTTCGGCCTGCATCAGCGCCTCATGATAATGCGGATCAAAAAGTTTACCTTCCGCATCAATCGGCTTTACGCCGTTATTTTTTAATAAGCCATAAACATGGGCCAATATCATTTCCACGCCTTTTAAAAAGGCTGCCTGGTCTTGATGTTTTTCTTGCGCCAATTCCACTGCGCGCTCCAAATCATCCAAAATATTCAATAGCTCCAGGATTATCCCCTCGTTGGCAAATTTAAAGAAATCCTGTCTTTCTTTTTCCAGGCGCTTACGCGTATTTTCAAAATCCGCCTGAAGCCGCAATAGCTTATCCCAGTACTCACTGGCTTTTTGGCTGTCCTCTTTCAATTTTAAATATTCACTTTCCTTTAGCGTCACCGTCTTATCCTGATTAGCCGGTTGCTCATCTTGTTTCTTTTTTTCTTCAGGTTTAATATGCTCTTTCATATCTACCTCAAATTCTCTCTAAAACTTCCGAGAGCACCTCCGAGATGTACTCCAGTGCCGGAATGGCGTGGCGATATTCCATACGTTGCGGCCCCAGCACCGCTAATCTTCCTGAGGATTTGTTATTTAACTTATAACTGGAGACTACCAAGGCGCAATTTTCCATGCCCGGGCAAGCCAGCTCGTCCCCGATATAAACCTTGACCTTTTCCTTAAAATCGCGGTTAATGATATCTAAGAGGTGCTCCTTTTCTTCGATTAACTTTATGATCTTGCGCAAGTGCGCATAATCCTTAAATTCAGGGTGCTCTAAGATTTGGCTGATACCCTGATAAAAGATTCTATCCTGCCAATCAACAAAAGAGACTATGCCGGCATAATGCGTAACCATAGAGATAACCCCTGAGGTCCTCTCCAGAACCTCTTCCAGGCGTCGAATCTCCTTATTATATTCCTTAACGATGTGTGCCTTTTCTGCCTCTAATAACTCCATCTGCGCCAAGAGAAAATCTACATAATAACGGTATCCCCTGCTCGTGGGCAACCTTCCGCCAGAGGTATAGGGATGGGTTATATATCCTTCTCTTTCCAGCTCCGCCAAAATATTCCTGATGGTGGCGGGACTTAAATCAAAATCTTCAGCCAAATCTTCGGAAGCTACGGGCATAGCCTCATCAATATATTTGTTTATCGTAGCTGCCAAGACTGCCCTTCTGCGCGTTTCGTAGTCAACGTTTCTAACCATAGGTCTCCTCCTGTTCCCGCAGAAAGCGGGACACCGGCCGATCCGATTTCTCGCGGTGGGCGAGACACCGATTCATCAAATTGAATCGGGTGCTGACCGCGTGTTAGCGCTCTCACCGTAAGAGCGCTAACAGTCAATTTTAACATGAATTATTGTCTTGTCAACAAGTTAGAGTCCTTTAAAAATTATATTTTTATCTGCGCCTAAATCCACCAGGAGCTTATCACCGTCTTTTAAGGAACCTTCCAAGACTTTCAGGGAAAGCGGATCCTGAATATATTTCTGAATTGTTCTTTTTAGAGGCCGGGCTCCAAAATGGATATCAAAGCCCTGTTCAGTTAAAAAGTTTTTAGCTTTGTCTGAAACGCTTAGGCTGATGCCGCGTCCTGCCAAGCGGTTATATAAAGGCATAAGCTCAATTTCGACTATTTTTAAGATATCGGATTTATTTAACGGGTTAAAAATAACAATATCGTCAATGCGGTTAATAAATTCCGGGCGAAAAGTCTTTCTTACTTCGCCAAGCAGCTTTTCTTTAATTTCGGCGAATGCAAGATGCTCCTTATCCGCACCTGCTGCGGCATGATGAGCCTCCCGCGACAATTTTAGCGAGGGGCGGGAAAAACCTATGGAGCCGTGCCGCTGTATAAGCTCTGCCCCGATATTAGAAGTCATGATCAAAAGTGTGTTACGGAAATTCACGGTCCTGCCCTGACCGTCGGTAAGCCTGCCGTCGTCTAAAATCTGCAGCAGTATATTGAAAACATCCGGATGGGCTTTTTCTATTTCATCCAATAGGATAACTGCGTACGGCCGGCGCCTGACCTTTTCGGTCAGTTGTCCGCCTTCTTCGTAACCAACGTAGCCCGGAGGCGCGCCGATAAGCCGGGAAACGCTGAATTTCTCCATATATTCCGACATATCGACCCTGATTACCGCCTCCTCGTCATCAAATAAAAACCAGGCCAGGGTCTTGGCTAACTTGGTTTTTCCCACGCCAGTAGGCCCCATAAAAATAAAGGAGCCCAAGGGCCTTTTTTCGTCTCCCAGGCCTGAACGCGCGCGCCTGACGCAAGACGAAATGATTTCGATGGCCTCGTCTTGCCCCACAACTTTGCTCTTTAGGCGCTCCTCCATTTTAAGTAATTTCTCCGTATCTGCCTCCATAAGCTTAGTCAGGGGTACCCCGGTCCATTCTGCCACTATTTTGGCGATATCCTCATCATCCACTTCCTGGCGCAACATCCCCAAACCCTTCTGAAGCTCCATCAATTCAGAATTACGCGTCTTTAGCTGGCCCTCTAATTCTATCAGCTTGCCGTATTTAATCTCGGCTACCCGATCGAGGTTTCCAACCTTTTCCTGGGCCTGGGCCTCGTTTTTTAATTCCTCTATTCTTTCCTTAATCTCCTGAATTTTGACAATCACAGCCTTCTCTTTATCCCAATGCCTCTTTTTTTCATCGAGCTCCTTCTTCAGGCCATCCAAATCATTCTCTATTTTTCTCAGGCGCTCTACTGAAGAGGCATCCTTTTCCTTCTTCAGGGCCTGCTTTTCTATTTCCAGCTGCATAATCTTTCTCTGTACCGTATCGATTTCCGTAGGCATACTGTCTATCTCCAGGCGTAACCTTGCCGCTGCCTCGTCAATCAAATCCACTGCCTTATCGGGCAGATGCCTATCTGTGATATAGCGCGAAGATAAAGTAGCGGCGGCAATGATTGCCGAATCTTTAATGCGCACGCCGTGGTGTATCTCGTACTTTTCTTTTAAACCCCGTAAAATAGCGATAGTATCTTCTACTCCCGGCTCGCTGACGAATACGCTCTGAAATCTTCTCTCCAAGGCCTTGTCCTTCTCAACGTGTTTGCGGTATTCATCCAGTGTCGTTGCCCCGATACAACGCAACTGACCCCGCGCCAACATCGGCTTTAACATATTCGAGGCATCGATTGCTCCTTCTGCTGCCCCCGCACCGACAATCGTATGTAATTCATCAATAAAAAGAATTATCTGGCCGCTTTTACTCTGTATTTCGCGCAATACCGCCTTAAGCCGGTTTTCGAATTCACCCCTGAACTTGGTTCCGGCAATAAGACTACCCAAATCCAAAGCTATGATACTTTTATTTTTTAGGCCCTCCGGGACATCCCCGGAAACTATCCGCTGCGCCAGGCCTTCCACGATAGCGGTCTTACCCACTCCGGCCTCGCCGATTAAAACCGGGTTATTTTTGGTGCGCCGGGACAAGACCTGCATCAATCGCCTGATTTCCCTATCGCGTCCGATAACCGGGTCCAACTTCATTTTCTTGGCTAATTCCGTAATATCCTGGCCGTACTTTTCCAGGGCCTTGAATTTTTCTTCGGGATTTTCATCGGTTATACGATGGCTGCCGCGGATCTCTGTAAGCGTAACCAAAACCCTTTCTCTTTCTAGTCCCCTTTTTTTTAGTTGCGAAAAGGCTACTGATTCGCTTTCTCCCAGGCAGGCAAGCAATATATGTTCGCCGGAGATAAACTCATCCTTAAGTGCGTGCGCTTCTTTCTGCGCATTCACTAATAGTTTATTCATTCTGGAAGAAGGAAACACCTGGGCGCTTGCCCCGCTAACTGCCGGCTTCTTGGCCAGTTCCTCTTCGAGCAATTTAATCACGGAAAAAGTCGGTATGCCCAATTTGTCGAAGACCTCGGCAACGATACTATCCTGCTGCCTTAATAAAACATAAAGCAGGTGCTCCGGCTCTATATGTTGATGCTGCGACTCAGTTGCAAAAGTGAGCGCATCCTGTAATGCCTCTTGTAATTTTCTGGTTAATTTATCAAGTCTCACGACAATCTCCCTTCTTGCTTAACTTGCCCGGTAATCTATTGGCACTCTTTATCAGAGAGTGCTAATATATAGGTAAAAAAATTATTCCTTGTCTTCTATTTCCAAAATAATCTTAATCCCGTGTATATTTACCTTACGCTCGTCCATTAAATAATGGATATATTCGAGTTTTTTTATATCTTTTAGCGAATAAAGCCTACTCTTTTTACCTATTCTCTTAGGACAAACCACCCCGGCCTTATCCAGTTGGCGCAAGGTCCAAACCGGCAGATCCACAAGCTTACTTGCTACGCTGATGACGTATACCGGCTCATCAGGGCTAATATAGATATCGAAGCGCGGCATCCTGCCTCCTAAACATCGTTTATTTTCATTTAAAGCTTAACATAAAACTAAAAATTTGTCAAGTTTTTTTTACAAAATATATTAGATATTCTAATTGATTATCATTAGCAGAATATTCCCAGGATTCCCAGGCTATAGCGTAAGCGCCAAAGAAATCATAACTGCTCTACTTGTCTATCCTGGAGAATTTTTTGTGAAAGAACTTTAGGCAGGTCAACTTTGACCTGGATTCCTTGATCAAGATATTGTATTTCCCTCACCCTCCCTTCGCGGTAGAAAAGATCAACCAAATCCATGCGGGTAAGAGGAATCTGAATATGAAGGCAAGCTAAATTCCGGATAAAACGCTTTTCTATTTCCGCCAACAAAAGATTGAGGTTTTGAGATTCTTTCGCAGAAATCGCCACTGACGGCGCAAAGTCTCGCTTAATTGTTTCAAGCCAGGTTTGATCATCCAAAAGGTCTATCTTATTCAGGGCGGTAATGCGTGGCTTATCGGCAATCTGCAATTCCTCCAAGACAGAAACCACTGCCTGGTTGTGTTCGTAAATCCTGGGGTGTTGCGCGTCTAAAACATGTATCAAAAGATCTGCCTCTACTACTTCTTCCAATGTGGCTTTGAAGGCCTCGATCAAGTGGTGCGGCAGATTATTTAAAAATCCTACTGTATCCGAAATCACGATATGCTCGCCGTTCGGTAAAACTAAGGCCTTGGAAAGCGAATCCAAGGTAGTAAATAACGCGTCCGAAACAACCTGGTTTGCCCTTGTAAAAGCGTTTAAGAGGCTAGATTTGCCGGCATTAGTATAACCTACGAGGGCAACAGCAGGGATTCCTTTTTCCTTGCGCTTTTTTCTTAGAAGACTTCTATGTACAGTTAAACGCTTTAAATCATTCTCTAGTTTTTCAATACGTTTACGGATACGCCTGCGGTCAACCTCCAATTTCTGCTCGCCTGGCCCACGAGTCCCGATACCGCCGCCTAAACGTGAAAGAATGACGCCCTTACCGACCAAGCGCGGCAAGAGATACTGCAGCTGTGCCAACTCCACCTGCATTTTTCCTTCCGGACTCTTGGCGTGCCGGGCAAAAATATCCAGAATCAGCTGTGTGCGGTCAAGGGTCTTTTTGTCGATTATCTCTTCTAAATTTCGTTGTTGGGTGCCGGACAAATCCCGGCTGAAAATCACCGTATCGATATCTTCCTCTGCACACAGAATCGCAATTTCTTCGGCCTTGCCTCTTCCGATAAAGAAATTCGCAGTAGGCCTCTCTCCGTGATAACTAATACTCTGCACGATCTGGGCGCCGGAAGTCACAGCTAGCGCCTCCAGCTCCACAGCTAAATCTTGCATGCGCCAGTTATCTCTTTCGGATTTAAGTTTTATCGTTACTAACAACGCTCTTTCCATACTAAAGTTACCTTTTTTATCACGCAAATACTATTTTTGGTTCCTGGCGTGCATCTGGTGTAAGATTGCTTCCAGGCAATCACCCATATAATCAGCAAAGATTATATGGCCGTTGACCGAAAAATGGTTGTCTTGCGTATCCATATTATAAATTTCCTGGGTTGCTAAATCCGTATTTGCCACTACCTCCGTGAGAGAAAAATTAGCTACGTCTAAATCCTGGAGCATTTCCCGAAAGTCCTTTTCGCAATCAGAAAACATGCCTTTCCTTCTATAAAGATCCACCTCAACGCATTCACCTACATAGAAAACTAAAAAGACCGCGCCTGACTTTTTTACTTCTTTATTTAAAAGCTCGATGTAGCTTAAGGTCAATTGCCTATCATATCCTCCTTCAGCCGGATAGCTAATAATCGTTCGGCCGCGACAATTCTCTCCTGGCTTATGCTGCCACTTCGCGATTATGTTCGTGGCGTAATTTCTGAACAAGTTTGCCAGGTGAGACCAACTGACCAACCAATTATAAAAGGCAGAATTTACTAAAAAAATTTTTTTTGCGCAGACTGAGTTGCTCAATATTTTTGCAGAAACAGAACCGTCGCTGTTAATGGTGTAATAATCGGCGCGCTCATTATCCCAGTAATCCGTCCGGTTAAAACACAAAATTACCAAATCCGGATCAAGCTCGAGACCGCGTGTTTGCATGAACTTCAAGGCATAATCAGTACCCTTGCCCGGGATCCCGGCGTTTATCACTTCCACGCTGCGTCCGGAACGGGAAAGATTTTTTTCCAAAAGGACCGTAAATACCTGCTCGTCATTAACTCCCAATCCATAAGTAAAAGAATCTCCCAGAACCAGAATTCTAAAATCTGTTGTTTTTTCTTTATTGTATTCTCTCGCTCCCCTTAGCCCCCAGGCATTATTAGTGAATGAATAATCTGGTCTGGTCCTTATGCCTTTCTGAGAAGGCACGGGTACACAGCCCAGATCCGGATCATAACCAAATTGAACGGGCCCGGTACGTTGGGGATTAAAAACTCTCAAGCCTATCTCAAGCATCGAGAAAATAAATGTGCAACCAATAAGAACAGCCGATATTCTAAAGATCACTCTCTTGAGCATTCCCACAGTTTCCCTTGTATTTTTTTTGCCAATACCCTAGCCGTATCTCTGGGCCTTGCTATAATCCATTCTATTCTTTTATCCTTTCTAAACCAAGTAAGCTGGCGCTTGGCAAACCTTCTGCTATTACGCTGGATGAGCCGCTTTGCCCGGGATAAATCGTAGATACCGTTTAGGTAACCCCTGACTTCCGGAATGCCGATGGCGCTGGAAGCGGTCTTGCTTAACTTTGTTTTCAAAAGCCTGCTTACCTCAGCCACCAAACCCTGCTTAAACATCTTGTCCACCCGCAGGTCGATTCTCTTATAAAGGCGGGCCCTATCCATACTTAAACAAAAAATTTTTATGTCGAATTTACCGCTAAGCCCTTTTCTCTCCTTCTGTAATTCTGAAATAGGCCTACCAGAAACCTGATAAACCTCCAGGGCCCGAATAATCCGCCTTGTATCATGGGGATGGATTCTTCCGGCTGCAAGCGAATCAACTTGTTTTAAGCGCCGATGCATATAGCTACTTCCCATCTTTTCTGCTAATGCATAAAGCTTATTTCTTACATCCTTATTCTGGGCCTTAGCTTTGAATAAACCATCTATTAATACAGACATGTAATGACCGGTGCCACCGACAAAAAGCGGCTGCTTGCCTCTTTTTTCGATTTCCTTGATAGCCCTTAAGGCCTGGGCGCGGTATTTTGCGACATTATAATCTTTGCCAGGACCTAAAAAACCGAACAGATGATGCCGAACCTTTTTGCGTAATTTAGTCGGCGGCATACAGCTTAATGTATCCATCCCACGATAAATCTGCATAGAGTCACAGGAGATGATTTCGGCATTAATTTCTTTTGCAACTTTTACCGCGACCTCGGTCTTACCCACTGCGGTAGGACCGACAATAAAAATAATTCTTTTTTTTGCTGCTGTCACTTTATGGCTTACGGATTGGGATTTGCGGATCGACATTATGGGCAGATTTTTGTAGGATAGCCTTTCCGGGCAAGCTCTCTGACTAATTGCTGAGCTTCATTAAGTCCGGATACCTTGCCCACCTTTACCCGGTAAGTTTTTGTCCCGCCAGCAACAGGCGCCTCTTCTATGTAAGCAGAATAGCCTTCGCTCATTAATTTCTGGGCGAGCTTTCTTGCGTTTACATCCTTAATGAAAGAGCCTACCTGTACAGAGTAATAAACGCCGTTTTTATCTTTAGACAAAGAATAGACATCTTCTTTTACGAGAGATTCGTAACCCTGCGGGAATTCACGCTTTAGTTTATCAAGATATTCTGCCGCTATCCGGACGTTACCCTCCTTAAATGCTGCCTGACTTAACCGATGATAAACTAACGCCTTATACTTAAAATTTGGGTTTTCGGTAAGAATTTCTTGATAATGTGTTCTGGCGTTGGCAAATTTTTGCCGCAAAAAATAACTATCCCCCAATCCTAACCGTACTTCTTCCTTTAGCCTGCTATCCGGAAATTCTTCCAAGATTATTTCGAATATATCCGAGGCACGCAAATAATTTTCAGACTTGAGATAACTTATACCCAGAAAATAGTACAAAAGGTCTAAGTCGGTGGCTTGCGCTGGAGCGCTTGCCAAGAGCCGCTCTCCCTCTGTAATCGCCAGACCATAATCGCCCTGCAAAAAATGACTTTTAAGATTATTCAAATTAAAGGCGAAGGCATCTGTAAAAATACCCAAAAAACAATAAGATAAAATTAGTATAAAAAATTTAAGTAGCTTAGTTTTACGAAATTTTGGACTGATAACGTTACGGTTCATTTTTTTAATATTCTTCTGTGGCTAATTGTATTTCAACTAATTAGTGCTCGCCCCCCCTACTCCAAATACTACAGATTATAGCATTCCCAGTTTACTTAATATAAGTAGGGATATAAAAATCAGATATCCCCCTTCTTGTTACTATAATATTTTAAATTTTAAAGGGCCAG
>Ga0209536_100011483_pt1 | contig 12965 bp, 16 predicted proteins | sample DeeMarSeWOR28_12_FD_187461 | JGI IMG/M metagenome (GOLD analysis project Ga0209536, IMG submission 187461) | Marine sediment microbial communities from White Oak River estuary, North Carolina - WOR-2-8_12 (SPAdes) (version 2) | ecosystem: Environmental > Aquatic > Marine > Intertidal zone >...
GGATTAATTATGGTCTTTTTTACAGTGATTGGCATTTAGAGAGAATTATTCTTCAGATGGTAAAGGAAGTGGATCGCTTAAATGGTCGTAAAATTCTCATAGGAGAATGCGGCCATGCTTCCAGATCCGCTCACGAATTTGTTCCGGTCTTCGGCGGGGCAAGACCATACCCGGTTATGAACTTTATGGAATACACCCTGGAATCCCTGAAGAATGGAAAGATCTCCCTGAATCCCGATATCATAACGGAAAAGGTGACTTATCATGATCCCTGTAATATTGCCCGCTCCGGGTGGATTGTTAATCAGCCGCGTGAGATTTTAAGATCCTTTGTTAAAAATTTTATAGAAATGGAACCGAATGGGCAATTTAACTATTGTTGCGGTGGTGGCGGCGGATTGGTTTCAATCGATGAAATCAATGAATACAGAATGGAAGTTAGTGGAAAAGTTAAAGCTGATCAGATCATAAAGACCGGAGCAGAAATTATCATATCCCCCTGTGCAAACTGCAAAAAGCAATTAAGAGAACTTGTTGAACATTATCATTTGCCTTGTAAAGTGATGGGATTACATGATTTGATTTTACAGGCGATTGAAATTCCCGGCGGAAAATCGACGGAAGAGCGTAAAGCAGAACGAATGGAAATGGAAATGATGGGTTAGAGTCGATCAGAAAATCCGCTCAAACAACAATTTGTAGAAGTTTTCAACTAAAAAAAAAGAAATGATATGGAAGCTTGGATTAATTTTGCAAAAGGTCCGTTATTTACAGTCACTTTTTTAATAATGCTATTGGGTTTAGCCCGCCTGGTCCTGATTCAGGTATATTCCCTGTTTATAACAAAAGGCAGAAGATTGAAAAATGCCCCCTGGAAAACTATTTTCTCAGATTTATCCACTTGGATGGTACCGGTTCGACATCTCATAAAGGGTACAATTATTTTTTCTCTGGTTTCTTTTATTTTCCATGTGACGGCCATCCTTGTTTCCCTTTTTCTGATCGACCATATCGTCTTATGGGAAGACTATCTCGGTATCAACCTTCCGGCAATTGGCAGGGGTCTGGCAGATATATTAACTCTGACGACAATTGCCTGTATCCTCATTCTCTTTTGTTGCAGACTCTTTGTACCCCGGCAACGAGCAATGAGCCAAAAAATGGATTATGTGTTGCTGATTATGGTTCTTTTACCCTTTGTTTTTGGCTACATGGCCGGGCATCCATACTTGAATCCGCTGCCCTGGCAGACGGCAATGCTTCTTCATATTTTGAGCGCCGAAGCGCTATTTGTGGTTATACCGTTTACCAAACTGGCTCATATTGTACTCTATATTTTTGATCGTCTGTCTGCTCTTCACTGGCAATTGAAACCCGGGGCCGGGGATAAAGTTGCCGAGGCATTATTTGGTAAGGAGGCGAGAGTTTGATGAAGGCAATTTTGGTCGATATTACAAAATGTACCGGATGTGAGCAGTGCGTTGCTGCCTGTGTGAAAGCCAATAATCTGGATACCCAAAAAGCAGATGCAGATCGTGCCACAATAAAAGACGGATTATCAGCAAACCGCCTGCTCAGTATTATAAAAATTGACCAGGGTCGTTTTGCACGGCTGAGCTGCATGCATTGTCTTGAACCCAGTTGCGTTTCTGCATGTCTCGTTGGAGGCATTACAAAATCCCCTCAGGGTCCGGTTCTCTACAATCCGAATAAATGTATTGGTTGCCGTTATTGTATGCTGGCTTGTCCTTTTCATGTTCCGCGTTACGAGTGGGATAAAACAATCCCCTATATGATGAAATGTGCAATGTGTTATGATTCGCTGCAACAAGGCCAGATACCTGCCTGTGTACGGACATGCCCAAATGAGGCTCTCGTCTTTGGCGACAGAACTAAATTGATTCATCGTGCCCGTAAACTGCTCAATCAAGAACACTCAGCCTACATCAATCATATATGGGGAGAAAAGGAATTCGGTGGGACTTCGGTTCTCTACATTTCCGATATTGATCTAATAAAACTGGGTTGGCCGCAAAAAGCAGCTGCTCCCATTCCTGAACTAACGGAACCCCTTATCGAGAAAACGCCATTTATCGGATTGACAGTAGCCGGCTGTCTGGTTGGGTTAAACTGGATCATTAAACGACGCATGGAACTCGCTGATAAAGATGAAGACTAAGATTTTGCCCCTCGCGCACGAGAGGATTTAGCAGAATAGGAAGGTATAGAGAAATCTGTCATGCCTGCGAAGGCAGGCATCCAGAGAAAATTATTCATAAGTGACTGTCTATTAATGGATTCCCGCCTGCGCGGGAATGACAAATTGTGCTTTTAATATGTATCAACGGTCCCAAAATACTTAATCTGTAACACCCATAGGTACGTGATGGACTACATCTTTGATACGAATATAAACATAAATAGAAAAGAATAATGGACACATCTTTAGCGAACAAAACAAGAACTCTCAAAGATATATTATGGTTTTTTATTTTCTTTGGATTCATCGCCGGGATTTTTAGGTTTTGGTTTGGACTCGGCGAAACAACCAATTTAACCGATGCCGTTCCCTGGGGCTTATGGAAAGTATTCAACATGATTGCCGGTGTTGCTCTATCCACCTGTGGTTTTTCACTCGGCTTTCTTGTTTACGTGTTAAAGATCGAAAAATTCAAACCGCTTATCAAACCGGCAATCTTAATTGCCTTTTTGGGTTATGGATCATCCTGTCTGGCGCTTTTATTTGACATTGGCTTACCACACCGATTCTGGCATCCCTTTTTCTTATGGAATGAACATTCGTTCCTCTTTGAAGTTTTCTGGTGCGTTATCCTCTATTTTACCGTTACATTTATTGAATTGATTCCCAATATTCTTGAACGGTTTAAAGCAGAGAAAATAATCAGGATATTTCATAAAATAGCCGTTGGTGTTGTGATTGTGGGGATATCACTTTCATCACTTCATCACTCCTCGTTGGGTTCATTGTTTCTGGTTACACCACAACGCTTACACCCTTTATGGTATTCGCCATTGTTGCCATGGTTCTTTTTTATTTCTGCTGCCGGTTGCGGAATTATGTTCCTGATATTGATCAAAATTCTCTATTCAAAATGGTTTGATCCACAATCGGTTTTTGGCACTTTATCTGCCAACAATCAACTGGTTTTATGCTCGTTGAATGGAAATAAGAATAATCGGCCCACACCTGTATACGGTGAAGAAATACCAATGCTAAGGTCGCTAAGCATTATTGCTGTTTCGCTGCTTGCTGTATATTTGTTACTAAAAATCTATGATTTAATCATCTCCAACACATATGCCGTGTTCTTGAGTGGTAGCTGGGAAAGCTGGCTTTTTGGGATTGAATTACTATTTACAACTGTGATCCCAATCTTGCTTATCGCAAGCAAAAGATTTCGTAATTCTCCCTCTGGTTTGGCTACAGCAGCATTTTTTGCATCATTTGGACTGGTACTGAATCGCATGAATGTCGGCATTTTTGGCTATTTCCGTGATGCGGGAACGATATACTTTCCCTCACTGGCAGAATGGTCACTGAGCATAGGTGTCATCGCCGCAGCCGCCCTGATATTTATTTTTATTGTTGAAAATTTTCCGATTTTTAGTAAGTACTGGAAAGACTATACAATTAGTCCGGGGCAATTCAAGGCGACTTTTGATTCCATTTCACATGTCTGGAAAACCGCTCTTTCCAGTGGCTTACCACGAATAACACTAATGGGTGTTTTTATTCTTCCAATCGCATTTGTTTTAATGTATCCACCGTATAACAAGACAAAAACAATGAACATTTCATCAACAAAAGGTCTTGATATCACCCGCTCTGTTTTAGTCATTGACGGTAATCATACAGGGATGTCCACGCAGTTTCCGCACCTTGAACACCAGAATCGCCTGGGCAAAGATAAATCATGCATCAACTGTCATCATCTGTCTTTGCCGAAAGATCAATCAACACCTTGTTCACAGTGCCATCGATATATGATACAAAAAACAAAAATATTTGAGCACACCAGCCATACCAATTGGGTAGCAAAAAGTGAGCAGATGCAGGGATTATATCCGCAAAACCATACCTGTACAATTTGTCATCTACCGGAGACAGCTAAAACCGCCCGAACAGCCAAAGCTTGCATTGACTGTCATAAACAGGATATGAAGATTGCTCCCGGAAGCAGCCTTTCCAAATTTTTTATATATGCGGATGGATTTATGGATGCGATGCACAAGCGGTGTATAACCTGTCATACTGATCAAAAATCTTTAGTAAATAAGCTATATCTTAACGAATGTTCAAACTGTCATAGGTCTTTATATCAGAAGCGCGAACAAAAAAGTATGACAACAATAAAATCAAATATTGACATAAAGACGTATTCCGCAAATAATCCCAAATGAAATTTAATCTTACCAGTTATCCGCTGTTACATCAGATCAGGTGATTGCATAATTACATTGCATAAAGCTAAAGATTGCAATAATGAACTAAGAGCGGAAGATAAATGCCCCTTATTTAGGACGTTTATTTGGCATAAATTTTGCGCTTTTTTTAAGTAGATCTACCAATCTTAGCTAAAGAAAAACGAAAGGAGGATAAAATGTTAGAACCTTTGGATGAAAGAGAAGAAATGACGACGTATACCCATAAACCTGCTCGTCCATTGAAATTTTTTAAGGACAACGATGGTTATGGATGGCTCTGTGATAAGGACATCGACCCTGCAAAGGATTTTAGAAATCAGGGTTGTTGGCGCTGTGATGAAATGGCCTTCCCGACAGGTGGCCGATAGTCTCTTTAAATAATATATGCTAAAAGAGATAATCTCACAATTTTAGTATTATAAGAAAAAAAGGAAACAATGAATAAAGATTTTAAGTAAATTTTTGTAATAATAATTTACTGATTGTTTGAGCAAATAATTCTGCTGATTCAGGTCCGTTTGCAGTAATAATGTTATTTTTAACTTCAACCGGTTTTTCGGAAAAATAGCCTCCTTTACGTATTATATAACTTGCAGCAGAGGGATAAACCGAAGCACAGACACCTTCTAATAAACCAGCGTTGGCCAGAATGATCGGCGCCAGGCAAATGGCACCTAAAAGTAATCCTCTTTTATTTGCTTCAACCGCAATATTATGCACTGATTTATCATGCCAGTACTCAGTACAACCGACGCCGCCGATTAAACAAAGCGCATTGTATTCTGTGATAATAATTTTTCTTATTAAACAGTCCGGTTCTACGTGAGATCCTTCCATACCTAGAGCAGTGGATAGTTTTGACGATGCGACCTTACACTGAAGACCAAAAGACTCAAAAATAGACCGCGACTGATGATACTCAGCATCACAGAAGTTATTTTGAGCAAGAATAATGATGATCTTTTTAATATCCGAATTCTTTGTATCCATAGTGAATTTTTGCACTAAGCATGGCAATCATTTTCAGATTTTTTTTCTTCCTTTAGTAGTTACATCCTTCTCAAAAACGTATCCAGCCAAGATCTCCATCACTTCTCCACTAACGTTAGGACTATGCAAATTATAATTTGAGGTATTGAGAAGATACTTTGATTGTTTTTTGATGTTATGGCAATTTTCATTTATTTTTATTTTTCACAAGGTGGCGTATCACACGGCACGTGCCGGCCGCAACAGGTCTGCCCACCACCGCATCGTGTCTGATATTTATCATCATTATTGGAAAAACTTCGCCCCTTATAAATCACACCGGCACCAGGTCCAATCAGTCTTCTCAAGGGTTCACCGCATTTCGGACAAGTAGACAAGGGGTTGTCTGTAATATTCTGAAATTTCTCAAATTTATGAGAACACTTTTCGCATTGATAATCATATGTTGGCATACGATAATTTCCAAGTATTTAGAAATTTTATTAATAAAGGACCTAATATTTTAAAACAATTAAACATATAACATTTTTTAGGATCTCAATGGATAATAATATTTAATTTTATTTTCTCTGATATCCTGCGAATGCGTCACTTTGAGATACCTTCCCTGATATTCGGTCTTATTCTGTTCATGATCCAATTCCCAAAAATCAGCATTTTTCAGGAGACTTTTTAATTCATTGACTGCAATTCCATGAGATTTTCTGATAGGTTCACGTATAAAAATGGATCCATCTCTTTTCAGTTTTTGCGCCAGACTGTTGACAACACTTTGTCTGCTGGCAGGCTCAATATCATGCAGTACATGCATAACCGTAATGATATCAAATGTATGATCAGGAATAGGCAATTCCCGAATATCACCTGCTATCAGTTCAACATTGCTGAATTTCGATAATCGTTTCTTCGCCCGATTGATCCAATAATCAGAGGTATCGACACAGGTGAGATGTCCTGTTTCGTTTAAAAATTTCAAGAGACACTTCGAGCCTGTCCCGCCCCCGCATCCAAAATCCAGTACTTTTTCATCGCCCCGAAACTCAAATGATTGAATATAGGGATCATAAATGAAACGACATCCTAAGAATCCCTTGAGAATATCCTCAAGTACAAATAAGAACGAAGGATGATTAAAATCAACTTGTTTAAATTGATAGTCGCTCATTTATCTCATTTAGACCTTTCTTTTTTTTCCTCAAATAATTGATGATGATAGGCCCCTTCCCGTAACATTTTTGCTCCGCATTTAGGGCATTTCAACTCCTGACAAGGTGTTCCTCGCTGATGTTCTGTGCTATAATCACATTTGGGACAAATGCAAGAACCGCCAGGTCCCATACGATATTTATTGGCCATGTTATCTCTCCAAAAATTTTAATAAACAGTTAAGGGTACTTAAGTAAAAAGGTAAAAGGTAAAAAATTACTTTTTCCGTTTTACTTTTTACTTTTTACTTTTTCTTATTTCTTATCTTCTGATTCAGGCTTTCCAAGTCTTTTTAACTCTTCCCGAATATATTTCAGTTGACGCTCAAAATAATTGGCCTCATCTTCGAGCATTTCCTTTTTCTCTCTGGAAGACATATCGGTCTCATAGCGGGCAAAGCCTCTTCCATAAAATGGATCACGTGCACCCGTCACAAAATTCCGGTGTCTCCAACCGCGGCCAAAGCCACCAAATCCGCCAAAGCGGCCACCGGCAAATTGTCCCGATTCTACACATAATCCGCGACCACGCCCGCTCATTGGACCCTGTCCTCTCGGTCCCGTTCGATCAAATCCTGGCATTTTGAATTCCTCCTGTATTTAAAATTGTGGTTTCATGAAATCTTTTTTTGATTTACCACGGAAGAACACGGAAAAAAGTACACGGAATTAATCTAAGATTTTTAAGAGTATTTTATAACTCATTAATTCCATCAATCAAATATTCTGTAATCCTTTCCGTGTATTTCCGTGTTATTCCGTGGTTATTCCGTGGTTATTATACTAGTTCGTCTGGAATACTTTCTGCCAAATTTTTGATATCTCTTTCGCTGCCGGACTATCCGGATATTCAACGATTGACTTACCATTCAGCAATGCTTGATCGACATTTTCATCAAACGGGATAGTACCGGCAATTTCCATATTTCTCTCCAAAGCATACTGATGAATCCTTGCCGTCATCTGAGGATTGATATCATATTTATTGATAACAATCTTTGCCGGCATCCGAAATCTTTGCAGTAATTGTACGATACGTTCCAGATCATGTAATCCCGATACAGTTGGCTCGGTTATAACGATCGCCGCATCAACACCTGCAAGACTGGCATTCACCGGACAACCGATTCCGGGAGGACCATCAATCAATAACCAGTTATGCATCTTTTGTTCAGCAATAATTTTTGCACGCTTTTTCACTTCTACCACCAGTTTTCCGGAATTGCCTTCCCCCGGCTCTAAGACAGCATCAACGAGTTCTCCCCCTGAGAAAACATTTTCGTGATAATAACCTGAGGTAACTTCCTCCATCCGAACGGCATTTTCCGGGCAGATATGGTAGCAAAAACCACAACCTTCACAAGCCAGTGAATCGACAACGAAATAATGAATTGCCTCAAAACGGCAGTGATCTATACACAGGGAACACTCTGTACATGCGGCTAAATCGATGACCGCTTTTTTTCCTCCCTGGTAAGGATAGGACTGGGTCAATTCAGGTTGCAGTACCAGATGTAAATCTGCAGCATCCACATCACAATCTGCAACGACGACGTTCTCTGCTAGCTTTGTAAATCCTGCCGCCAGGGTGGTTTTTCCTGTGCCCCCTTTGCCGCTTACAATGACGACATGTTTCAAATCAGTATTCATTAAAATTGTATTATCAGTGTTCATGTATTTCTAATCTCTAATTATTTCTTTGGATTCTCGTACCTTTTTTTGTGAAACGTCTCCGGCAGTATAGCTGATTGTATTTATGCTCTTTTCAATTTTAATAATTAAATCACGAAACCGCTCTCTCATTTGTGGATATATTTTTACAGTAGGTATTCCTTTTGAGTATGCCTCCGCTAATCGCCTGTCAAAGGGGATCTCCATGCAAATCTCAATCTCATTCGAATTACAGTAGTCACGAATAAGATTTATTTCATCTTTAACTTTGTTAATCACCACACCAAAGGGTACACCAATAATTCCTAACACATTGACTGCCAATTTTAAATCATGTAAACCAAAGGGCGTTGGTTCCGTGACCAAAAGACAGTAATCTGCATCTCGCACCGCTTCTACCATGGCACAGGCCGTTCCCGGCGGTGCATCGATAATATTTACTTTGTGTCTTTTGCTGTGACCTTTAACATGTGCGATTAATGGGACTGCCGACATCTCACCAATTGCTAATGATCCACCAACAAATTCAATATATTCCGGTTTTACAACCCCCTGTCGACAAGAACCTATCGGTTCATCAATTTCATAAATTGCTTTTTCAGGACAAAAATAACTGCAGACACCACAGCTGTGACACATTTTTTTAAATACTAAAATTTGACTTTTCAGAACAACAAGTGCATTATATTCGCAAAGTCTGGCACATTCACCACAATAGGTGCACAATTGGCAATTGACCTCGGGGACGGATCGATATACTGTCTCTTTTTTCTCGATATCGGGTTGAAGAAACAAATGCCCATTGGGTTCTTCAACATCACAATCCAAATAGACACTATTCGGCACAGAAAGTGCCATACTCGTAGCAACAGTCGTTTTGCCGGTACCTCCTTTACCAGAGGCAATTACAATGTCCACTTTAAGGTCCTTATTAGGAGATCGACATATGAGGTTTACCACCAGCCATCTCTGACGGGGATAATTTCTTAGATTGAAAGGTTCTAATTGCTTCTCTCACAGAGCCCTCAATATCCTCATAAATTTTAATTCCCGCTTTCTGAAACACTTCAAAGGCCTTGGGACCGCATTTACCTGTAAGAACAGATACCACATCCTTGTCGATAACCAACTGAGCGGACTGAATTCCGGCCCCTCCCATTGCATTAATATTTGGATTTGAGATTGATTCAAATTCCATTGAATCCGTGTCTACAATTAAAAAATATCCTGCTCGCCCAAAACGAGGATCTACCTGTGCATCCAAATTATTATCAACAGCTGATATGGCAACTCTCATAACTTTCCCTTTCAGATTTTTTGACTTATTATACAAACCACATAGAACCTGCTACCTTTTCTAATTATATCAAATATGAAGCCAATTAATTTGATTTGTGCAACCTATTGATTTTATATAAGTTACTTGAATAGTATCAAGAAATTGCAATTGCAATTTTGCAAAACACATTTTTTAAATATGCATTATTGCAATCAATCGTTGGGGTGGGTTTTATAGTCTAAATGAAAATGGAGATGAGAGACAGGTTGATGATTTATCAAAAAAAAGGACACGGTTGCCCGTGCCCCTTTCAAGAATTATTGTTTAAACTCAAAAATCACGTAGTGAGCGAGGGTTTCTCCGATGTTTTTAACTGCATGTTGATCTGCTGTATGCCAATGGATATCGCCTGCATTCATAGTCATTTCTTTTGTATCCATCTGATCAGACATGTATTCGATTTTGTAGGCACTCAGGGAATAGATGAGTCGGTTCACACCATCATGCATTGGTTGTGAATCACCGGCAGCAAGTTTTACCTCTATGACTCGTACATTATCATTTTCAAAAACAGCAGTGGCATGCTCTGTGTCGCTCTGACTGGCATCTTGATTGATACTATAATTCCCTGTCTCAGGGAGTGGATTTTCCTTACGGGTTATAACAAGATAATTTGCTTCTGTCTCACCAATATTTTCCACAGCATGTTCGATCGCTTCATGCCAGTGGACATCACCCTTTTGCCAGGTTTTATCACTTACCTGATCACCCTCAGTCCACTTAATTGTGTAATTGGATAACGCATAAACCACACGCGGTCCACCCTCATGTAAGGGTATCTTATCACCAGTCTTCAATACAAATTCGCTTACTTTGACAAATTGATTTTCAAACTGAACGGTTTCAGGAACCGTTTGGAGAGCAGCAGATTCCTCCGTGGCCTTTTCTTGTTGCTGGCCACATCCGACAATGAATAGAACAATGCTAAAACAAACGATGATTATAGATGTGTACCTCATAACAGACCTCCTCTATACATTAGTGATCTTTCTTTGGACTCCATTCTTTCCATACATTTCCAACCAGTGCTGGTCCGGGTTTCAATGTTTTTTTGCCGGGTTTCCAACCTGCCGGACAAGCCTCCGCTCCCTTTGTCGCTCTTACATGCTGAAAAGCATGAATTTGACGAATAGTTTCATCCATATGCCGTCCGACCGGAGGGGTCATTACCTCCATTGCCTGAATCACACCATCCGGATCGATAATAAATCTGCCACGCAATTCAACACCGGCGACCTCATCAAAAACACCATAGACCCTGCCGACATTGCCCGGTCCGTCAGACACCATGTGAAATGGGATATCTTTTTCTGCCATTTTAGACAATTCATGATCGTTCCAGATCTTGTGAACGAACTGACTGTCCACACTGACCGAGATGACCTCAACATCCAAATCCTGGAGCATATCGTAATTTACAGCGACCGCTGAAACTTCCGTCGCTCAGACAAAGGTAAAATCCCCGGGGTAAAAACATAACAGCACCCATTTTCCCAGGAAATCCGACAACTTAACTGTTGTAAATTCTCCCCTGTAATATGCCGGTGCTTCAAAATCCGGGGCTTTTGTTCCAACTTTGGCAGTGACCATTTTTTTCTCCTTCTCTGTTGATATTTCCTCTTCTTCTTCAATGGTCGTGTCTCCGACAACGGCACCCGTCGGGCGAGCACAACCGGCTTCTTTTTCAGACATAAGGTTTCTCCTTTCTGTGAACTTTAAATCACATCACAGTCTTCTCTCAGTTTTCGACATGCAAAGAAGATCTGTAACGTTAGAAAATATTCTAAATGACCGATTGAAAAGAAGTTAACTATAAAATAAGTGTCATCATGTATGAAATTTATAGTGCATTAAAATAATAAATATGAATGGATTCTCAAAATAAAAAGCAATCGATGGATTAGAAGCATGATCTGTAAGGCATATATTCTCTCTATTCTGGTATTTTGAAAAGAAAATTAGAGCGTCAGTTTCTGCCCCCGGATGACGACAAAGGAGCCTTGATCATATCCGGATCTTACCGGATCCGGTTTATTCATTTTTTCAGGATCCTGAAAAATCGTTTGTGAGTAAATAAACTCCCTGAATCCGGATAGCTCCAGTTGCTCTTTGATCTCATCAATTGAAAAAAACCTTGCCTGCCGATAGAAAACGTTAGAATCTTTCATCTCCAGATACTTTTTACCTACCCGGCTTTCTCTGTTTACAAAGCCGATGATAATATGTCCCGATGGCTGCAAAACACGGTGGACTTCGCTCAACGTTGCCTTCAGATCCTTTAAAAAACAAATTGTCGTCACCAGCAATACATGTGAGAAACTTTGATCATAAAAAGGTAAGTGCTCTCCGTACGATTGATAGACATCAATACCGCGATACATTGCCAAATCACCCATTGCACGTGATGGTTCGACACCTATTCGAATTCCTAACGGCGCAGCAAAACGCCCTGTTCCCACACCAACTTCCAGCCCATCTCCAGTTTTTGGAAGGAGCTGTTTTACAGCCTGCAGTTCCGATTGATAAGCAAATTGATGACGTTCGAACCAATCCTCGTACTGATCTCTATGTTTTTCAAAACATTCTACTTTAGGCATTTTACTCTACCCACTCATTCACACATATTTAAAACTATTCTAACTCTTCTAAAATAATTTGTTTCCCGGCTCCTAATTCGATATAGTTCTTAGAAAATTGGTCTTTAAATACGCCTCGGGCTAATTCACCGGTACAATGGGTTGGTCCAATGTGCTGTACCCCCATCTTTTTTAATTGATCACTAATTTGCTCAATTTCATTTTGACTATAATCTCTCAGATGAAACCCGCCGAATAGTAGAAAAACATTTTCCTGTGTTATGGTTGTTACTTCTTTAACAATGTGTACAATCCCGGGGTGGGCACATCCTGTGATTATAATACTACCTCTTGTTGTTTTTATCACTAAAGACTGTTCTTTTATCGACTCACCCAATTCACCTGTGGTATAGACATCGTTACATATGTCCATTACGCCATGCACTTCTATAACCTGTGCACCATATTTATCGATCTGATCTGTAAAACTTTTTGGAAAGGATTGTGGAAGAAAGATAGTCACATCAGGATTTAAGTCCAAGAAATGTGTCAGTCCTCCGGTATGGTCTTTATGGATATGTGAGAGGAAAATAATATCGACTATTTTGGGATCAATTTCTAATTTCTTAAGATTTCTCATCAGCAACAAATCCTCGCCTCCGGTGTCAAATAGTATTGTTTTCTCGGGTCCCTGGATCAAACACGAGAATCCCCATCCGGATTTAATATTCTCCTGAT
>Ga0209536_100011484_pt1 | contig 12965 bp, 11 predicted proteins | sample DeeMarSeWOR28_12_FD_187461 | JGI IMG/M metagenome (GOLD analysis project Ga0209536, IMG submission 187461) | Marine sediment microbial communities from White Oak River estuary, North Carolina - WOR-2-8_12 (SPAdes) (version 2) | ecosystem: Environmental > Aquatic > Marine > Intertidal zone >...
TCCCGGCTCCGATATTGACGTCGAGCCCCGCATTTTGAAAAACATTTCTCCCGATTTTCTGAACCAGGTCCTGGCCTATGGATTCGGATTGATTGGTGCCGACCGTTATGGTTCGACTCCCTCCAACAGCTTCTGAAGAAGACCCGCCGATCCGTAGATTCAGGTTTCCACCGATGTCCTCTTGTGCATGACCTCCGGTCACTTCCTGCTTATGCTGTTGGGCAGTGATGTGGGTGGTTCCATCCGATGCGAGACTCACCACACTTGTTAACTTAGTCAGTTCTTTTTGAAGAAATGTGACCTGTTGTTGCAGTGCGGCAATTTGTTTCGTGAGCTGGGGATCTGCGGCTTGTACCAGGGATGAAGGCAGGAACATCAGGATGAATGTCAAAGCGATGAGAAAACGCATGGGGGACCTCCTTGAATGATCTCTTTACATGCCAAGCCTGGGCATGCTGTTGATGTTGTTGGGTCAGTCGTGGATAGCAAAGTAAAGGTTCACCATCGATTAATTGCTTGTGCTTGAGCTGAGCCGGATGAATGAGAAAAAGCCTGTGGGCAGTGTAACGAGCGAGGAAAATAATGTTAAGGAAAAAGCCAATTTCATTGGTGAAAATCAGTCTTTTCTCCCGAATGCCATTAGGAGTACGTATCTTTGGTTACATGAAAATGACTGGAAGAGGAATTTGCGGGCATTGCTGAGGCGCTCAGTTTAGGTGCCTGTCGCCCTGTATGACCCTACGGCCAGATTTTTACATTCTTCTGCTAGGGGAGAGGAAGGTGGGCACGATCATGTTGGGCCGGCGGGAGAAGACCGACTTGTTCGAAAAGATTTGCTCGTTGGGTGAGAGATGTCGTATCCGTGGGCTGAGTTTGAATGCGCTCTGATAACGCCCATATGGCGTCATACCATAGGCTTGCCTCAACCAGGGGTCGGGGTGGCGTGGAGGTCATTGATGGGATTTGGGCTATGGCTGCGACATTTGACGGAGGAGAGACCCGCATGATCCATCCGCTGGTTGTGTAGCTGTCCCCCGGAGTATTTCCCTGAAGGATGATTTTCCATTGATAGGGCGTATTGTGTTGGAGCCGGATCCCATAATCTTTCAACTCTAGCTTATGGATGCCAGGCCGGATGGGAGGGAGCATACGGACGTCGAGAAGTCTTTGGGTATTTGCCTCATCCGTAATCATGATATCCACGGGTTGGGACGCGAGTTGGGCAATAAACCAAAAAAGCGCAGGCTGTTCGAACATGGTCAAGCCAATATGATCCGGGGATAGGACGGAAAGATATAATGGTTCTTTTCCGGGCTCGTGCTCATCGACGACAACCCGCGTAGCTTGTGAGGGCAGGTCAGGAGCACGGTAGGGCAGCGAGTTGTCCGGGCTTGTGGATTCCGAGGGTAATGGCAGGGAAGTGGGACTTTCCTCCTGTGGTGGTTGGGGCGGGATGACTGCGGGTGTTGGGGCGGTGACAGGGGCTTCCGGTTCCTGGACTATTGGCGGTTCAGGAGCAGGTGTTGGAGCCTTAGCGATTTGAGGAGGTTCCACCGGAGCCTTGGTGGATCCTTTGGCCTCCAGGCGAACTCCACCGGGTAACAGGAGTTCAATCAGGTATGCATCGTCCTTTTGAGGACGAGTGAGGGCCATGGGAGAAAATAATTCGTATTGCTCGTGAGTGAGGGATTCTGCCTGAATGGTGATACCGGGTTTATCCCCTTCAGGAGTGAGCCGTAATTCGGATGGACCGGATTGTTCAATAAAATATTTTCCTGGACCTAAGGTGACGGATGTGCCATCGGGGGAAGAAAAATGGAGGGCGCGACTCAAGACCACGTTCGGAGAGGCTGCCCAAAGGAGGGCTGGAGCCAGTCCCATGAGACACAACAACCCACAATGAAAAGCCAGGGAGAGTTTTTTCAAGTTCGCACCTTTTAGGCTGAAACAGCAGATTTTGAAGCCTCTACCTTACGGGAAACTCAAAAGGTAGTGCAATCCGATGACACAGGAAATCCTACCCGGAATAAGGTTTGCGACTTGAAATGCTTCAGAAGTTCAGTTGCAAGAAATAGGGAAGGATCGCGATCTGACCGGTCCAGGGAAGTACGGTACTTTTCTATCTATTAGTTGATATAACGTAGGCAAGGAGACGTGGGCCGAGTTTGGGGAAAGAAAATGACTCATTCGGTCAAGGAAATTTTGCCCAATGCTAATGAGTTGGAAGGCCAGAAGCTTTGTCAGGGATTACCAAACTAGCTAGGAATAGAGGGGAATCCGGGATTCTATAAGATGGAGTGGGTCTTGGGATGAGGAGGCTGGTGTCATTGAGCTTTTGGGTCTTCAGTGGCAGTCGTCGACTCACTGGATTTATGGGCGGAGACCGAAGAACGTCGACGGGGTTGTCGGTTTTCTTCCCGAATAGGTATACGGGACTCCCATTCCTCGACCAACCCGGCAGTCCCTCGGGGTCCCCAGGTGGAAAGGCTGATGGTGGATTTTTTTCGTGGACTGGCTACCATGCGTACATTCTCCTTATTCTGGAACCATCAATAGATAGTTGTTTGGTAAAAGACTCTTCATGTGGGATTTTCCCTTCAAAAACTCCATTTACATCCCACTTTAATAGAAAATACCCAACTTTTAATTCAAACAGCAAATTAGATGCCAAGTCAAAACCCAGCCTATTTCCCGTCGTCTCAATCCGTGACTTAAGTAATGCCAGAGAGGGTTTTGGCGGGTGCTGATTGCGGTTCGATCACGGTGAATAGCGGAAGAGGATGGTATCCATTTAGATACGTCAGATATAAATGGGATAAATGAGGTAATTTTCTACTGCGTGGAAAATTCCCGACAAAGAGAAACCCCTGGGAGATGTACATCATCTCCCAGGGGTTTGTGTGAGAGGCTGAAAAACCGGTTGGGAAGGTTATTGAAGCTCCGGGGCTTGGCCTTCTGTGGGCACTTCTATCTCGCCCATCTCTGCTTCCATACCTTCGGGAGCATCCATGCCTTCTATACCCCGCGGCCGAATGCCTCCAGGCATCATGCCGGGCTTCATTTGAATCGCTGGTAGAATCAATTGGCCTGGGAGTTTCCCAGGGATCGGTCCACGATCAGCGGCTTGCAGAATGTCGGTCTTGAAATTTTGCAGAGGTTTTCCTTTGAACGATTGTCCTAGTCCGTCGTGAATTGTCGGCGTGATCCGATTGTCTTTTTCAACACGAAAACGGGTACTAGGATTCAACAAGGTTTTCGTGGCCACCGGGCGTCCCTTCACCCTGACTTGGGGGCCATCCCGAAGAAACATGACATAATTTTCCCCGACTTTATAATCCTGATCGTCATGAATGTTAATCGTGTTTTCCACGAATGGGGTGGGTCGCGCAGGAGGATTCGCCGCGCCCTTGGGTCTGGGAGGTGCCTCTTTCATATTCGGCATGTCATTCCGTGTCACGGGAATACCCGCAGTTCGGAAGACCTGGATTTCTTGCGCCGGTTGGCCTTTCATGGCTCCTTTCACCTTCATGCTGACGACTTCAATCGCGATTCGTTCCACATTACCAGGCTCTCCTGGAGCGGGAATAACCAGATCGTCCGCCCGTTCAACGTTTGTGACTTGGGCCTCAACGACTTCTTTGGCTAACCCCTTGGCTTCGGCCAGTGTTCGAGGTTCAAATGCCCAGGCAGCCATCAGAACAGGTTCAGGTTTGTTTAACCAATATTCATACCCGACTTGTCCTGCGAATGCCACAAACAAGACGGCAATGGTTCCTTGAAGAAACCGGTTAACAGTTTGAGATTTCATGGAATATCTCCTTTTGATTTTTTCGAAAATGTAATTCTTCAAGTCTTAACCGTGGCATAGTTAATACATGGCATTAACATCAGACCAATTATGGCTGTTGGTATAGTTACTACTCCCACTGTAATAACCCTTCGCCATACACCCGCCGGTATTGCTGTGATCCAACCCGAATGTATGACCCACCTCCTGGCATTGCACGCCTTGCACGTTTGCGCTCGAATACCCGTAATAGGAGTTATACTGGGCATGGGCATGTTTGATTCGGCACCAACACCACTTATCCCACCAGTCGAATTCATACTCTTTGATAGAGGCGAGCCCGGCCCAACCTGTAGCGCCCGAGTTGGCTCCAAACACACTGACATCGGTATGGGATGTTTTTAACGGCAAAGATAATTGGGTGTGGGAATCCCAATCCGCAATAGCGGCCTTGGATTCATTTTGATGACTTCCGTAGACCCACATGTAGATGGTTTTTTTGTCCCAATGCCAATTACCCCATTTGTGTGCGTTACCTACTTGGGCATTCAACGCCAATAGTCCTATGGCGACTAGAGCGAGAAATCCTGTAAGGATTTTTCCTCTCATGAGCAACCTCCTTGGTTGATTGATGGATTGAAAAATAGGGATGTACATTCCATCCCGGCCTGGTTGTGCTTGTGCGTAATCAGTACATTCCTCTCTTCTTTCTGATGGGTTAGGATCAGGCCCCCGCGATTTGTTTTCCTAATGCGGTCTCCAGGTTCTTTAAAAGTTCCGCGTCCGTTCCCAGGTACAACACAATAATTTTCCCTGTTGCAAAAAAGTGAGGCGGATTAATCCATTGAATGACGGTATTCCCGACGGACATGCCATCCGTGGAAATTTCCTTTGCTTCTGATTCCATGGCAGAGGAGTCCTGAAATTCAAACACTTGAATATTCTCACCGTTGACCTTGAGGGTCTGACCCGGCATGGGGAAAAATGGTTGTGAAATAGGCCCGGTCGGTTCAACCGTCAATCCTTGAGTACGGAGTGTATCGACCAAGCTCACGTGATCACGCACGGGCCCTCCATGGGAAACCCGAGAGGTGTCAGTACCGTTGCATCCTGTTAAGGAAAACAGGAAAAAAATGGTTCCGGCCACGGCGTAAAAACAAAGAAACCGGAGTCTGCAATGCAAACGTTTCAAAGGGTTTAGAGAATCTGAACGAGGACTTAAGAGCGGAACTACATCCATAATGACTCCCGGGTTGGTAACTGCAAAGATTGGTGAATCTTCTTGTCCAAAAACCCAGAGACCGGCATTGTAGAGCACTTCACTAAAAAAGCAATCATATAGATAGAGAATTTACTGAAAATTCGTGTTAGGGTTCCTGTCATTCTCTCCATTAATCAGGTAAGTCGAAAGAGCCATGGAAAAGGTTCAAAATAAAAAAAGCCAAAAAATTCAATTAGTTACTGTTGTTATGCCGGTCTACAATGAACGGAAGACCATTGAGGCGATTATTGGACGCGTGCAAAAGGTGGAGATCCCTAAAGAGGTCATCATCGTCGATGATGGCTCCACTGATGGAACCCGTGAATGGCTCTATGAGCAGTTTGGTCAGGCTTCCGTAGATGAGGAAGAGGGCGGGAAAAAATTCTGTGATGTACTGGCTGATCGTACTCATGTTCGAGTGTTGACCCACCTCAAAAATAAAGGGAAAGGAGCAGCCTTGAAAACGGGATTTCAGCATGCAAGAGGGGAAATTGTGATCGTGCAGGATGCCGATCTGGAATATAGCCCCGAGGAGTATCCCCGGTTGTTGGAACCCCTGATAACCGATCAAGCCGATGTCGTCTACGGGTCGCGGTTTTTGGGAGCATCGGAAGGGAAAGGGCCACTGATCTCTCATCTTGGGAACAAGATCTTTACCGCATTAACCAATGCTGCGACAGGTTTATCATTGACCGACGTGTGGACCGGTTACAAAGTGTTTAAGAAGGAAGTCCTGGAAGACATCACTCTCGAAGAATCCCGGTTCGAAATGGAGTTGGAACTGACCCTGAAAGTGGCTCAACGAAATTGGCGCGTGATGGAAGTGCCGATTTCTTACACTCCCAGAAGTAAAGCGGAGGGGAAAAAAATCCGCTGGAGAGACGGGATTCAGTCCATCAAAACCCTTTTCCGGTATCGCAAAGCTTCATGACTCTTCAGGTTTCTTCTCCTCCTGACGGCAATTTTCTCCCGTGTGGCGAGGAATCTCAATAATTACCACATCCTGATCGCGATAGGCCTCACGGGACAATTCCTTGAACTGCGCCATCTGATCCTGATGGTCCTTGTACCATGGAAGGTCGATGATCAGCGTGTCTGCACGTAGTTCGTTGCCTAAAAAACACATTAAGAACGAAGACGGAAAATTTTTGGCCATATCAAACTGAAATCGGTTATACCCTGGTGGAAAATACCCGGAGTATCCGTTGATGAGGGGTTTGTGATGGGTGATCTGGGCAAGCATGCGTTCGGTTTCGATTTGATAGTCAGAAACGTGAAGCCCCGTTGGAAAGGGGACATGCCCCAGGATGTGACTGCCTCCGTGAGATTGTATCCAGGTGGCCCATGGAGGCGAAGATGGTTTCTGCCAGATGGCGAGGGGTTGAGGTAACGAAAAATTTTCGGCAACGGCCATAGCAGCCACAAGGCAGACTGCCGGCATGTTCGCCGAAAAAACAGGAAGGCGACTGAGTCTGGCCAGGCCCATGAGGCTGAGAAGAACCAGACAGATTTGGACGAGCATGGCGAATCGAAACGGGCTGCGCAATTCATGAAACCCAGGGACCCAATCCCGTAAGAGCCCTAAGACCGCACCTCCATCAAGAGGGGAATGGGTCCCGAGAGAGAGCAGAAAGGCACAGAACCCCGTTCCCAAAAAATACCAGGTCCATTTGCGCATTTCCGCCTGTTGTATTCCGCTCACCGCACCCCACGCGGCCAACAGAAGTAATCCGAAACCAGGAAAGAGGCCTCCCGTATCAGAGTTGATATCTTCTTTTGGAGGAAAAGCGAAAGAAGCCGAAAGCGGTTTGGACCAATAATCCGATGGATGGGCCGACAGGGCCGCGACAAGATTGTCGGAGCGGGTGAACGCGAGTTCTTGATGAAGCTGAAAGGGGTACCAGGCATACCACGCGGCGAGAAGTATGACCGCCAACCCCACGCTTCCCAATTTGAAAATGGCAGGGGGAGCGAATCCTCTATGGAAAAGAGCCAGGAGTCCGGCTGGTAATGCAAACAGGCCAAACAGCAAAGCGAGTTGTTGGGAGGTGAAGAGTTGGATGAGCAATCCGACTCCCGCCCAGATAGCCATGCGCAGTGATCCATCCCGTCCGAATCGAACGAATCCTTCCAAGGCCAATAGCATGCCGAATACCGGAATAAGAGGGAGGACACCCAATAATTTTTGAGTGATGGGAAGTCCGATCATCAGTATGCCACCGAGAAGCGCGTGAACTGGAGGAACCTGCAAGGCACGGCCCAGTCGGTAGGCACACACACCATTCAGAAACAGACACAACAAAACGGCGAGATTGTAAATCGCAACCGGCGAATCAAGCAGTTTCCAGAATACTAAAACAAGAAGACCGGTCAGAGGTTGGGGTTCGGAAAAGGTAAACGTGCCTTCCTTCGGGTAGAAAATGGGCGCCTGCCAAAAGTGCTCAAAGCCATGACCGGCACGATCCGCGATCCACCAAAGAGTCCAGGTATTAAAAAGAGGGACGGTGGCTTCGTGCTCGGTGCCGAGCGGAAGTGTGTCACCAAGATAAAGTGCCAAGGGCCAAGTCATAATCAAAACCGATACCCCGAAGGTAACGATGACCCACAGAAAATGACGAAGCCGGTGGTCGTTCATTCAAATAAATGATCTAAGCGGCAACCCTGAGTGATTACTTGGGACAAGGGAAATCGACAAATATCCATGGGTCGATAATCTGAAGAAATTTATGGAAATCTCCAGGAGGAGCAACTGGGAGACTTCCTTTCCCGAGTGGAAGAACTCCGCTATGGACGGCCCAGGCTATACGCGCATCTTCGTGGAAGTGGTTGGTCAGTGCTGCCTGGTTGGGAAGGCTGGAGGTGACTTTCTGACAAATATAGCCGGGCGTTTTATTCCGCCAGTCAATTCCCATACTAAAATGAGGCGATTTCCATTCTGTTTCGTGAAATGTGGTGCCCGGTACCACGTTCGCGATAGCCTGGTGACATCCTCCGCCACAGGTCAGGTTAAGACCAAGGGCAGTAGGTGTTTCTGCGATGCCGCTGGCGGACAGAATGCCATTATGCCGTTGAACCAGGGCATCCTTGCTGCCCATTGAATGGCAGGTGGTACAACGGTAGTGTTGAAAGGTTGGGAAAATTTTTTCCGTAAAATAACTTTGGCCGGTGGTTTGATTGGGATGGATGACGGCGACCGCCTTCAATTTCTGAGGAGGCGTTTTCCCTCCGGCCTCGGAAATCTTAACCTTTTTCCAAAAGGTCAATTCTACGGTCCAGGGTGGCTTGGCTTTTACCCATGAGGTTCTAAGAATGGTCGTGAACAGACACGTTTTTCCCTGCGGGCAGTTAAAAGGGGTCCCTCCCATGGTCACGGGTCCGGCATAAAAATCTCCTGACATCGCGTTCGGTCCTTGTTGGAGGAGACTGCCATTGAGCCGTAATTCCATACCGTAGCCTTCTTGGGCGACAATCTTTGTAATGTCTTCAGCAGGCACGGTCTGAGACAGCCAGGTCAGGTGGACCAGCCTGGGATAGAGATCGTAGGCGCCGGGCCAGACCAACTTTCCGTCGGCTGGTTTCGCGCTATGGGGCTTGAGTGACCAGGGATCAATGTGCCACAGCCCAACCAGTTGGAAGGGAATGACCATTTTGGACAGGTTCGGGTTGATTTGCACCAAACTTTTGGATGGCAATTTAGGAAGGTTGAGCCGGGGTTTGAGGCTGGGAGAAAGTCTGGCACTTCTGGCCGGGAGTCCCCGATCCCGAATACCGCTCAACGAGCCTGTCGCGGCAAGACTTTGCCCGCCGGGGAGGAGTAGCATCACCACATGCCTGTCAGGAGATTTTCCCTCCTCTCCCGGGACGAATACTGCCATGGGCGCTTCTAGGTGCTCCTCGTGGCTGGCTGGCTCGGCTTCCAGGAGATAAGCATTATGGCGTTCCCCTGGGATAAGTCGTAGCCAATCTTCGGCCTGTTCCACGGAATAGGTACCCGGTGGCACAAGCACATCACTCCCATCCGGCGTTAGGAAATGAATAGGCTGTTCCAGAATGATAGTCGGATTGTTCTCACTGGCCAGGATCGAAGAAGATCCCAAAATGCAAATCACGATTCCCAAAAGAAGGGTAAGCGTTAAGCATGATCGTAGAATCTTCATGTATTCTTTCTCCTGTTGATGAGGCCGTAGGCTCTGAAGGTCTTTTGTAAGCAACTGCGGGTTTCGCACCGAATAATATTTGCCGGCATGATCATGCGGAACCCAATCAGAGATTCCGGGGATTATGGTCCTATTGGGGAAATTTGTAAATTTCTCTCTTTAGCTTAAAACCATTCCTACTCAAGGTATTTATCGAAGAAGAACATGTTTTACAACAATTACATGGAAGACCGGACCAAAACGAGGAATGCTGGAGGTGGGTATCCATATCGTTAATATGTCCCGCTCGTTTTTACCAGATATTGCCGGCCCCTGGGGTGTAGGTTTGGGCGATGACGGTGCTCGTCATCATCGTGTCGGCTTTGAGCATGCCATGGATGCCGGTTATCCCTGCATTGATATCAATTAAACCGCCGGACAGATTCATGTTGCCTCCAGCGATAATTTTAAGAGCTCCGGGGGCCTGAATGGTGACGGTACCTGATGAGTTGAAGGAGATCACTTGCTTGAGTTGGGCAATCTGTTGAGTCTGGGCGGTGACCTGGCTTTGAAGCGTGGCGACGGTTTGTTCCAGCGTGGCCAACTTGGAAAAAATGATATTAAACTTTTGTTCGGGTGTGGGCTGTTTTTTAGTGACCGGTTCTCGTCCGGAAGGGGAAAGAATCTTTCCTGTTGATGGTGACGAATATCGCTCCTGAATTGTTGGGTTGGCATCCAAGGCAAGAGCGAATGAAAGAGATCCGAAGAAAACTGCACAGATAAGGCTAGCTGTGATGTGAGAAATTTTGGTTGGCTTCATGGTCATCTCCTTTGTGAACCATTTCGAAGACACCAGGAGAAACCGTCCAGCCTGGCTCTTCTGCAAAGCCAGGCTGGAAAAGTTTACCCCTGGGAGATTTCAAAACTAGTACTTCCAGGAATGCGTATAGGAAAACGCTCCGTCCACCGGAGAGACTCCGACTCCGACTCCCGGCCCAAACCCGAATCCCTGAAATTGCTTGACGGTCTCGTCCAGCATCACGTCAACTGCACCGGAGACGACTTTGGATGGAGGGCCGGCTGACAATCCGACTCCAGAACCCCAACCGTCAAATGAGCTGAGAGGGACGTTGGGGAAAAAGGCAACCTCTGCGGTGATGCCGACTGCTGCGTTCGTAATTCCTTGAGGACCGATAAACCAGTATTTACCACCATTCCCACGAAAATCCGTGACTCCCGCGATCCCAACCTGGGCTCCCACGCCAACTCCGCCGCCTAATGTAATCGTATAGCCCAAATAGAAATGTGAATCATCCGCTCCTCGACCCCGAACTACTGCGAATTGAGGGGCCAGTCCTGCTTGAATCAACTTCTGGTCCATCGTAGCAACGGAATCCGTGCAAAAGTTATCAGTGCTGAAGATCGCATCCAGCTTACTCCGGTTTTGAGGATTATTCATGGCAAGGGCAATCTGCTTTAATTCCGGAACTTTATCTTGATAAGCCTGAAGGCGGTTGGTGATTTGTGACAAAAGCTGATTGCGATAGTTGGCGTCATTCTTGAATTTACTTTGGGCACTGTCCCTTCGTTGTTTGGCAGTGGGGAGTACCTGCTGCATGAACCCGGCAACCGCTTTTCCGGCTTTCATGGCTCCAACTGTGGCCTTGCATGCCGTGACTTTGGCCAATTGAGCTGCCTTGGCTGCGGCTGCTTGAGCCGCTGCTGCTGCCGTCTTGGCGGCTTGTTCTGCCGCTTGCTTGGCTTTTAACGCGGCGGCTCTGGCAGCATTGGCGGCCTGTTGAGCTTTTGCAGCGGCGGCGCGCCTGGCCGCTTCTGCGGCGGCTCTGGCTCTGGCAGCGGATCTCTTCGCGGCATCAAACAGTCCCCGCGATTGAATGCCACTATAGGTTCCTGTGGCGACCATGCTCGTTCCGTCAGGATTTAACAATTGCACCACGTGAACATCTAATTCGTCAGGTTCATCGCCGGGAGTGGAGAGCACAATGGGAATTTCCACTTTGACCTCGTGAGTACCTTTTTGGGCTTCGACCAACAAGGCATCCCGGCGTTCGGTTCCTGGAATAAGCCGGAGCCATTCCTGCGCCGCCTCGACGGAATAGTCCCCAGAGTCCGCGACGACGTCACTCCCATCCGTCCCTAAAAAATGCACGGGTTGGTCAAGGGTAATGGTGGTGGTTTCATCAGACACCGAAGCCTGAGCCGGGAGACCGGGCTGAAAGAGAAGACAGACGAACACTGCACTGAGAATTTCTTTAGAAAATGGGATGCCCATGCTGTTTTTCCTTTCGAACGAGAGGGTAGACGAAAATGGAAAATTTCAACCTTTATCTGCTGAGTCGAACCCCAGAGCGATTCGGTTCATCAGATTTTTGATGAACTTGTGAAATTCACACGTTGTCAGGGAGGCCTTATCTCAGTGGATTAGGTGAGAAATGTCAAGGGAAAGCTTGATTTTTAAGGAGAAAGAAGCTCTTGAACTTGGGGAAATCAGCCTAGCTATCATAGGAGAGCCAGGCTGGTTCTGGATGCCTATTGTCTATTTACGGCATTGGGGAATTGAACCACTCCTTGCCTTAGATTCTTTGTATGGCTTTGGCTTTTATTCTGTTCGAATCCGACGCCCCCCTCCGTGGGATCCGCACTGATACAGGTTCCTGAAAAAACTGCGAACATTGCCCGGCTTTTCATTTGCGCTCGGGATCCGGAAAGAGATGATCGAATGATACCTCACTGCATGTTGCCAACCTTTAACTTGTTACCGCATACCTCACCGTGATCCTGGTCAGTTCGTTCCGCATCAATGAACCAAAAATTTCCTGGAAAGTGATACCGACCATCAGATTGCTCTTCCTTTCGTTTGGCGCCTAGCATTCTCAAGTATGTATCCCACCCGATCACAAATAGGGGTACGAGCGGAGGGTGTAGGTGATTTTGTAATCGTAGTGTGCACGACACTGTTCCCGGTCTGCCTCCATCAAGTCACCTTCAACAATATGCGTTTTGCCAGGAAGGAGGATCTCCCCCCCGAAGATGCCCGAGAGCTTGAACGGGCAGCCAAGTTCTTTGATACAGTCAGCAAAAGCACGGCCGAAATTAACAATATGGCTGTCGTTCTCCATAAAGCTGGCCATCGGGTAACGGAGGCCTTGAGATGCACTCACCTCGAGCCCGCGCCATGCGAACCTCCCAACGGTTATTCTCCAACCTGCCCTCGCGCGGAAACCGAAGCTGTGTTGCACCTTGTCCGGCGAGGACCATTGAAACTTGATTTCACTATCTCCAACCTTGTCGCAATCGTCACGCAGTTTGAAGTTCAGGGGACTGATGGTGATGTCATACAGGAGGTCAAGATTGGCGTGCCACGGTAAGGTGAAGGTCGCCCATTCACCATTCGGCAGTTGTTCTCTGAGAGAAATGTCCACCGTCATCCGCCGTGGTTTCCCGTCGCCCTCCTTATCGTTATATAGAAAACGATTGCCTGTGGCGCGAACATAGGATTGTGTGATGCGCTGATTGCCAGCAGGGGAGTAGTAGCCGATACTAATCTCGACAGGTTTGGTAATAGGGAGGTTCGGGTCGGCGGTAATGAGTGTGGTCAGGCTTTTGTGTGTCAATCTTAAGGCATTGGCCACGATGGTGAGGTTTGCTGTTGGTGCTTGGTACCGGTCCGGTAGCGCAAGTGTGCCGGTGAACGGGCCAACCATTCCCGGCTTTACGATATTCGGAGCGGGGGATGCCGTTGGTGGCGTGGTGGGTTGAG
>Ga0209536_100011485_pt1 | contig 12964 bp, 16 predicted proteins | sample DeeMarSeWOR28_12_FD_187461 | JGI IMG/M metagenome (GOLD analysis project Ga0209536, IMG submission 187461) | Marine sediment microbial communities from White Oak River estuary, North Carolina - WOR-2-8_12 (SPAdes) (version 2) | ecosystem: Environmental > Aquatic > Marine > Intertidal zone >...
CATGTTCTCTTTTACGCGCTTTTGTTTGCGAGTTCTTGCAGATCTCAACGAAATTATCCGGCGGATGAAACGGAATGTTATTCTGACAATAGCTATATTATATGTGTATTCGTCATTCGATCTGTTTTAAATTTTGGTGCTTGGAATTTTCATGATTTTCATACGCTGATAACTTTATTTGTTCTAATAAATTAGATAGTTAAATGAGATAGACCTGCTCGATTAATCAGGGAATATCCGGTTTAAGTATCAAAAAATAGAGCGTGCCGAATTCCTGCATATGACCGGCAGCGATCTCAGCGTATGGGCCGTTTCCCCAGAACAGGTCAGCCCGACCGGGACCGCGAATGGCGCCTCCTGTATCCTGATTCAGAACAAATCGAGAAAAGACTGTCCAGTTTTGAATCGTTCCATCTTCATTAATCAACGGTTTTTTGGCTTCAATGAAAGCCAGACCGGCGGGAGGAAATAAACGACTGTCCAAAGCAATAGATCGTCCAGGGGTCAATGTTACCTCCAAGGATCCGAGAGGACCGTCTTTTTCAATTTTAAAGAATACATAGCTTGGATTATGATTTAAAACGGTTTCGACTTCTTCAGGATGACGGCGTAAATAATCGCGAATTTTTTGCATGGATATCTCTTCGCGGGATATTTTCCCTTCGTCGATAAGCAACTTGCCGATACTCCGGTAAGGATGGCCGTTTGATCCATGGTAGTGAACGTTAAGGATGCGACCGTTATTAAGAATAATTTTTCCTGATCCTTGGATCTGTAGAAAGAAAAGGTCAAGGCGATCCTTTAGCCAGGCGATTTCTTGAACCTTGCCTTCCAGAAGCCCTTCGTATTCGATTTCTTTTCGGTCATAGTAGGGCACAACACTCTGATTGATATATCTGCCGACAATGGTTTTCCCTTCTAACTGCGGGTAAAAAAGAGAAAGGTCAATGGTCGTCAAGTCATCCGGTCGAGCATAAATTGGAAATTGATATTCAGTGTCTTTGTTGAGGCTCCCGCGAATAACAGGCTCGAAATATCCGGTAAAAAAAACCTGCCCCGGATGATCGCTGCCAACAGTGGTGTAAATCAGGTAGTACTCCCTAATGTATTGTATGAGCTCATCTTTTGATGGTTTTCTTTGGATAAAATCGAGAAAGTACTCCAGAGATTTAATCATATGGGGTGTATTAAAGATATCTTGGCCAAACCTGAATTCTGCTTTCGGCGAAACCCGATTGAGATATGAAATACTTCCCAGGATGCCGTTCTCCAAGGTATCATACGCCATGTCATCAAAAAAATCCGGATATGCGGGTGGATCTATTCTTATCAACGCAGTGTCTTTAATTTCAGGAGGTCTTTTTTTGAAGATGCCACATCCCGTGATAAACAGAAGAAATAGGAATATAAAGACAATACTTGGTGTATAGTTTTTAAAAAAGTTGAATTTCATTTAAAATCTAGTCGTCAGCCGGCCTAAGATGAGAAATAGAATGCCGACACAAAACAGCAATAGATATATCGGCATGGCTATAATGTATTGAGCGGCATTGTGAATGATTCCTTCGGACATCCCGTTTACCCAACTAAAGTGGCTTTTGTCGATGACATCTATAAGTGTCAAGTTTTTCCAGGCCTTGCCGCCGCCTCCGGAACTAATGAGTGAATCAAGCGCCTGGAAACCAAACAGCAGGCCACCGATAAACCATGAGACCAGTCCGGCAATGGTGAATTTTGACATAATATTAACCTTTCTGAATACAGATCTTGTCAGTGGTCATCAATTAATGGCCATTTTGTCCAATCCGCCGGATGCGGACAAGTCTCTGAGTTATGCTTAAAAAACAATCCTTGGAATATTCGATATATGCCTGCGGTTATTTTTTTCGCATGTCTTGATCTTGAACAAAAATTCTCACTTAAAGATGGCCACGGGCTAAAATGTTATGTTGTTATGTTGGCAGCGAAGATTCATCGTCATGTATTTTCAATAGATATAAATCATCACTCTTTTCTTATAAAAACATCGCTTTTCCCTCCTGATTTTTCAATTAGACATATGTCAGATATGATTATTTTTCGGTCGTAAGATTTGCACATATCATAAATTGTCAATCCGGCGATGGATACGGCAGTCAGAGCCTCCATTTCAACACCTGTCTGATCGATAATACGGACCGTTCCTTCTATTTTTATGGTACTTTTTGTTTTGTCCGGGAAAAAGTCGATTGCTATATGTGTGAGGTTCAAGGGATGGCACATGGGAATCAGTTCCGAAGTTTTTTTTGCAGCCAGGATACCGGCGATTCGTGCGGTTTCAAGGACGTTTCCTTTTTGTACGGTTTGGTTCATTATTTTATCAAAAGTGTCCGGATTCATGGAAACAATCCCTTGGGCCACCGCAACACGCAGGGTCGGTTCTTTTTCAGTGACATCGACCATCCTCACGCGTCCTTGCTTGTCCATGTGACTGAATTCAGACATAGAAAAAATCCTCATATCGGCATGAAATATTCTGTTTTACTCGTAACGCTGGTTTTAATAGCATTCAGTGTATTATTCAATACGGAAATAACATTTTCTCGAATATCGCCGGCAACAACCAGGAACATGATGTCATCGCCTACAGTCAGGTGTCTGTTATCGGCAATTTCAACGAGTATTTCTATTATTCCGGGCTTTTGTTTATATGTTTCAATGACATGACGCAAGTTGTTATAATCGACGGAAATCGTTAGGCCTGAAACCTTACGTCCGCTACGCGATGTACCACGGACGATTCCGTTATGGCACAGGATCATTCCCACCCGGTGATAGTGAGGGTGTTTTTTAATGGTGTCGATCATTCGAAGTAAATTCAATATGACACCTCGGTTAAATAGGTTTCACTATGTTGAGCGATTTTCAAGTTTACCGCAGATACAAAAAAGATGTCGTTTCGCTATAGTCGTCTATGCAAAACGGCACCTGACGCAGTAGATGCGGTGAAATTGGAAATTCCGTAGGGTTCCAAATTTTTGAAATGTAAAATGCCAAAATACTTTAAAAATATGGTTATATTAATCATTTCAAAAATTTGAAACGCTCAGCTTAGTTGCAGTTTGTTTGGCCCTGACCAAATCGTCCGGTGTGTTAATATTAAAAAAAGAAAGCAAATCCGGATCAATCGTACGTAACATATCTTCAGGAATTTTTTTAACGCGAACCTTTTGGAACATCCGTTGAATTTTGAGAGATTTTTTTTCAAGTTGTTCTTGTATGGGTTTAAAACATCGTTTTGAGTAAACAGAACAAAGCGGTTCAATTCCTTTGGAAGTTTCAGGAATAACGATGTCTATGTTTGGTTCAACACTATCGAGGAGGGTTTCCACCAATTCTTTTTTGAGAAAAGGAATGTCACAGGCCGCGAAAAAAGCATATGGCGTGGTGATATAGAATAAACCGGTGTGTATCCCTGTCAAGGAACTTCGAATGTGAAAAATGTCAGTGACAATATTTAAATCCCATCCCATATATTGAACCGGATCATTGGTTACCAAAATAATTTTATCAAACAAAATGGTAAAAACGTCATAGATTCGGTCAAGAATGCGTTTTCCGCCAATATGAATCAATGCCTTGTTCTTTCCGGAAAAACGGGAATTTTTTCCACCGGCCAATATCACGCCCGTAAATTTGTTTTTCATGATTTATATAAGTTTAAAACATCCATAGATATCGAATCACACTGCTGTGGAAGGATCTATATCGCCATCAAAGAGATCGCAGCGACAATTAACACGCCCTAATAATTTTGAATGATATTTTTATACAATAAAAAAATTATCACTCAAAATCAAGATCATTTCCAAAAGCTTCACGGGATCTCTTATATAAAATGTTATATTAATCTTGATCTTATAGTTGAGAATGATATAAAAATTAAGCCATCGAATATTTGTCGTCGGCTTCTGTTAATTTTACCTGTAATTGGAGTTGCACAATGAACAGAAATGCGATCATTTTAGATGCATCGGATATACATCGTAAACTGACCAGAATAACCCATGAGATCCTTGAAGTTCACAAAGAAATTAACAATTTAGCCTTGATCGGGATTCAAACCCGGGGGGTTTATTTGGCAGAACGGATTAAGTTTCTAATCCAAGATATCGAAGGGATTGAGATCCCATGCGGAAAGATGGACATTACACTTTACAGAGATGATTGGACTCGGATTGGTACCAATCCAGTGGTAAAGACGACGAATATTTCCTTTTCATTGGATGAAAGGCAGATTATTTTGGTTGATGATGTTTTATTTACCGGTCGAACAGTTCGTTCAGCCATGGATGCTGTCATAGATTTTGGACGACCCGATCGTATAGAACTTGCTGTTCTGGTAGATCGCGGTCACAGGGAGCTTCCGATTCAGGCAAACTATGTTGGGGAATTCGTTGAAACAAAACGGTCGGAAACCGTGAACGTATTGTTAAAAGAACATGATGGAGAGGATAAGGTTGTCATTGAATGAGTAAGGATATAATGGGTATCAAAAAACACAAAGCAGTGGCGCCGAAAAAAGTTAGCATCGGCATTGTTTCTGTTTCGAGTACCCGCTCGCTTTCGGATGATAAAAGTGGCCGATGGATCAGCAAAAGAGCCAAGAAGGAGGGGCATGACGTTGTCACACATCGGGTTGTTCCTGATGATGCAGAGGCCATCACCGAAACAATTCGTAAGCTTACCAACGATGGCGATACTCAGGTTGTCTTGATGACCGGCGGTACAGGCATCAGCAGCAAAGATGTAACCATTGAAGCCGTCCGTCCACTTTTGACAAAAGAGCTTACGGCTTTTGGACCCCTTTTTGCCCAGCTAAGTTTTGAGCAGATTGATTCCGCCGCTCTTCTGTCCCGTGCAACGGCCGGTCTGATTGGAAAAACCGTTCTTTTTTGTATTCCCGGCAGTCTCAAGGCCTGTAAACTCGCCTGTAAATTCCTAATTTTTCCTGAGCTTGGCCATATAGTTAAGCATGTTCATGAAGACTAAATTTGTAACACAGTAGGATTGGTTTTTTGTCCATTGTTTTCGAATAACTGCATCCATTTTTGAAAACGTGTTACTCTCTCAGGACCATACCTTCGAAGTGTGTTTAGGATATTTTCCACTGATTTTTCACCTCTATCCCTTCCAGCGTTTTTAGAAAAAAATTTGTCAGCAAAACAGATGATCTGTTCTTCAATAGATATTGGAATCATATCCCGTTGGGGTAATGGAAGATTGTTTAATTTTATTTCTTCAGAGGTGATGCCGATACCTACATGACGTTCGCAGACAAGAGCATGTTGCGACAAGCCTTTCTTTTCCAGAATTTTTCTTCCCAGATAACCATGACAGACGTATGGATGTTTTCCTGAGCATCCAAGTTCAGGCGCATTGGTTTCAAAAATACCAACATCATGCAGCATGGCGGCTTCATGTATAAAATTAAGATTTGGCTTAAGATAAGGGACCCTTTTGGCAACATCAATGGCTTTTTTTGCCACCTGTTGCCCGTGTTTTACAAGAACTTGAAAGGACGTGGATCCCGGTTTATAAAATTCGGCTATAATATCAAGTGGATTCATAAGTTGAATTTAAGAATCATAGGCCTCTTATGATTGGCCTGATAATAACACCCCTTCAATAAAGGGATCCAAATCGCCGTCAAGAACACCGTTGATATTGCCCACTTCCATATCAATACGGTGATCTTTGACCATTTGATAAGGGTGCATTACATAGGACCGGATTTGACTCCCCCAGGCGATTTCTTCCTTGCTGGCATGCATTTCCTGGTGTTTTTCATCCTGTTTTTGTTTTTCAAGCTGATGCAGCCTGGCTTTTAAGACCTTCATGGCCAAATCTTTATTTCTATGCTGCGATTTTTCTTGTTGACACTGAACGGTAATTCCAGTGGGAAGATGCGTGATGCGGACGGCGCTGCTTGTTTTGTTGACATGTTGTCCGCCGGCACCGCTGGCTCGATAAACATCAACGCGCAGATCCTTATCCTCGATATTGACCACGATTTCATTGTCCAGTTCAGGGTAAACAAATACAGAGGCAAAGGAGGTATGCCTTTTACCGCCGGCATTAAACGGAGAAATTCTGACCAGACGATGCACACCGGTTTCCGTCTTTAAGTACCCGTAAGCATAATTCCCTGACGCGGTGAAGGTAACACTTTTTATCCCCGCTTCATCGCCAGGTTGAAAATCAAGAATATTGATTTTAAATCCTTTTCGATCAATCCATCGTGCATACATTCTGAAAAGTATTTCAGCCCAGTCTTGAGCTTCGGTTCCTCCAGCTCCGGCGTTAATGGATACGATGGAGTTGTTTGGATCGTCTTCCCCATCAAGCGTGAGATCAATGGAAAATTTCTTTATTTTTTTATCCAGATGTAGAATCTGACGGGAGGCTTCATCAATCGTATCCGTATCCGATTCCTCGACTCCGAGTTCAAACAGGACCTCGCCTTCTTCCAGATCTCTGCTAAGGTCATTAAACTTGCTGACGATATTCGAAATTACTGTTCGCTCTTTTAATAGTGTTTTGCCGGATTCGGGGTCGTCCCAGAAGTGTTTTTTGGAAATCTGTTTTTCGATTTCCTGAAGCCGTTTTTCCTTTGCAGGTAGGTCAAAGATAGTCCCTGATTTTTTCTAATTTTACAAATAACGCTTTTATATTTTCTTTAATTTCAATGGTCATATGTTGCCTCCTTTGACAGATGTTTTTTAACGTCATGGATTACAATTTAATCATCCGAATTATAATACGATTTTTTATAGTTTTCAATACCCCTTTTAATATAAAAATCACATGAGGGGTCGATGTGGTTTTCTTTGTTTAATCGCTCCATGGATAATGCTTTTTTTTAAACCGTGTAAACTCGTGGTTAAAGGATCGTAAAGAAAGAACAGAAATCAGTCTATAAATAATCTACTCGACTTGAAACAAACACTTTATTGCTGTTGAAATGTTTCGGTATGCGTCTGTTCTTTTCAACGATCCCTAAACCACTCAAACAATACACGCTTTTCAAAAAAAGAGTATCCATTCCGCTCATAGACACGTGTCGCATGTGTTCACAATAAAAATTCCTTAACTTTCATTTATTTTTAAACTCAGTGAAACATTCGGATGAAAGATTTAAGGAAACGTAATATTATGAAAAACACAGAAAACCCTAAACAGGTCATTGCAAAAACATCCCCGAACCGTGAATACAGGGTTTCAATCTGAAGCATGGGAACTTTTTGGGTGATTACGGCATCTTTAAAAATTTGCGTGGTTTCAATAATACTTCCTGAAGGATCAATAAATCCGCTGATACCGGTGTTTGCAGCTCGGACAAGGGATCGCCGGTTTTCAACAGCCCTGAAAACAGACATGGAGAAATGCTGATAAGGTGCACTGGATTTTCCGTACCATGCATCATTGGTAAGATTGATTAGCAGTGATGCATGGTTTTGAACCATGGCTCTGGAAAGCGCCGGGAAAATAATCTCATAACAAATCTGGATTCCGATTTTATATTTTTGCCATCTTATGGTTTGTCCTTTTTCACCAGTGTCAAAATCTCCCACACTTTCCACCATTTTATTCACAAATGGAAGCCATTTTTTCATGGGCACGTATTCTCCAAAAGGTACAAGATGGGTTTTGTCATACCTGCCATTGACGTTTCCGGCAGCATCAACCAAAAAGGCGCTGTTGTAGTATTCAATCTTGTTGTTTTTCGATGTGAAAGCAGGGCTGCCGATTAAAAAATCCGTTCCAATCTCATGAATTCCGGCGAGGACCAATTTAGATAGTTTGGTGTCGTGCATGAAGTAAAAAGGTGTTGCCGTTTCCGGCCAAACGACAAGATCCGGTTGAAGGTCTTTTGACAGAGATGAAAGATGAACATATTTCATGGTTGACGACGTTTGAAAAGCAGGGTCCCATTTTATTGCTTGATCAATATTACCTTGGACAATGGTAATTTTGGGTGATGGAGACATTGCCGTCAGTTCATGGATGTTATTTATTCTCCATTTTCCATAAATCCATATAGAACCAAGGATTACGACAAAAGCAGCCATTGCTCCGGCAGCCCGTTTTGTTCGAACCTTTTTTCCTTGCCAGTTTTTGTCCATCAGGCGAAGATAAATCAGGAAAGCAACTGTATTACCCAAGACAATACAGAAAGAAACCCCGTAGACACCGAATAAATCAGAAATTTGTATGATATGCAGCATGTTAAACTGTGTATAGCCTAAGAGCTCCCACGGGAAACCCGTGAAAAGAAATGAACGGATATGTTCTAATGAAACCCATAGCATCGGTGGTATTAATAAAAGAGAAAGCAGGCTTGAACACAAGAGTGTGACGGCCGTTGAAAATAATGCCAGGTAAAGCGCCAGATAGAATGAGAAGAGCAAAAGGATAGGTATATTTACAAAAAAGGGAAGATGACCATATGCTGACATGGTATGCGCCAGCCAGTATACCAGCGATAAATAGTGGACAAGGCCGGCAAACAAACCCAGATAAAAACTGTTTTTAAGGGAAAGATTTCTTGATGCAACAAACAAGGGAATGAAGGCGAACCAGGCCACCCAGGAAATATCAAACCTTGGGAAGGATAATGTCAGCAAAAAACCGCTTGTTGCGGCTAAAAAATAATTGAGTCTGTCGAGTTTATTTCTTTTCAAAGTAAAATTTTTTCGTTCGTTGACACGTTATGGATGTTGTTAAAAATTAAAGTGTAAAACTTGAATCATGATTCCCAAACATCCCTTTGTTTATAGTGGATTGTTTTCGTTTAATTAGGGTATACATTCGGCCCTGATCTCCATGCAAGGAAAATTTCACTTGTATGGTTGACAATGATAATAAAGAGGGCTTAAGTTCGATGCCGCTGTCCTGAGTGCGGCGGCAAAGAAACCACCCCGACCCTTCAGGGGTGCATTGGCTTGTAAGATTATATCGGGAATGCTGCTGCAGGGAGTTGTTGGATTTTCATGATATCGTAACACGATTTTATTCAAGGAAGAATGTTAAGTGAATCGGAAACCTCAAAAATCACATCGTGTGTTTTTCGGGATATCTTCCTTTCAGATGCTCGCCATGTTCCGGCGCGGGTTGTTTTATAGCTATCTTTCCATATATTTGCGCCATTTTTTGGGTTTAAGCGTCACAGAAACAACATTGTTTGCCACCTTGCCTATGGTGATGAATGTTGTTTTTCAGACGTTTGTATGGGGTGCGTTTTCGGATAAATATCAGCTCAGGCGGACCTTGATTATATCCGGTGAAATACTGGCGGGATTCGGAACGATTTTGGTATGGTACGGCCACACCCTAACCGAAAATTCGAATTTGGCAGGATATGTGATTATTATAGGTTTATCGATTATTGAAATCTTTTGGTCTATGTCCAATGTGGGCTGGAGCGCTTTGATATCGGATATCTATCGGCAGGAAGATCGAAATATGATCCAGGGACGGCTGGCCAGTATTGGCGGTATCGGCCGAATTGCCGGAGTTTGGATCGGAGGAGTGCTGTATGATGGACTGGGCCTTGAGTATAATGGCTGGGGCTTTTACGAAGGTGCACTCTTTTTTGTTGCAGGTGCGGCCATGTTTATCTCCGTCATTCCCATGATTCTGGTTCCTGAAGGGGGTATTCGGCGCGAAATGGAGGATGCATCTATTCCCGAGATCGGTGCATCAGCCTCTGCTGGAAATATTTTCACGATGTTTATCATTGCAATGGTTTTTATTAATTTCGGCAGGAATTCCATTGCCGTCATTCAGTCACAGTACCTGGTTCTTGATTCTGGTTTTGCGGTCTCCAGCAAGGTACTGAGTTATATTGTCAATACACAATCGGTTGCGATGATTTTAACAGGGTTTATTGCCGGTTGGGTGGGCCGGAACATAGGAGATGGAAGGTCTCTGTTGTTGGGAACGGCTTTGGCGGTGGCATCACTTTTTTTGCTGGCGATTGCCGATAATTTAGGACTTATTTACGTGAGCAATTTTTTGAGAGGGTGTTCTGAAGTCGTGGTTCTTGCATCTTCATATGCATTTGCATCTGTTCTGATTCCGCCGATAAAACGCGCCAAACTTTTCAGTATATTCAACGCTACGTATTTTCTCAGCTGGGGCATTGCCGGAACCTTTATTGTAGGACCCATCACGGACATACTATTGGCTTACGGTGCATCGGAAGTATTTTCATATCAAATGGCGTTTGTGTCTGCGGCCATCATAACCTTTATCGGTTTTATGATTCATGGATTTCTGTTGTTTGTTTATATTCCAAGTTCTTCATTGGAATTTAAAGGCTTGCGCTAAATCTTGTGTCGGGTGAAAAGGACCCATTCGAGATATTATCGATGGGTAACTCCTCCAATTAATCTTTTAAATCCGGTTCAAAAAACAACCATAGCACGTAAGGGAATGCCTCTTTGAGAGCCACTTCACAGCAGTTGATGGCATTCACGAGGGATTCTGCAGAATCCATTTTTGCCATTTTGGCTTTGACGGCGACCATCACATCTTTTCCCAGCTGCAACGTCAGCAAACTGAAGACCTGATCTATTTCATCACGATTTTGTAAAAATTCAAGCATCAGAACCCTTTGTTCCGGTTCGATGCTCTGACCGATCAATAGCGCTTTCACTTCGATTCCGATAACCAATGCAATAACCACAAGTAAAATGCCGATAAAAATACTACCCATGGCATCATAGGCAGAATTGCCTGTGATAACGGTTAGGATGATTGCGATCAGGGCTACGAATAATCCGAGCAATGCAGCAAGATCCTCCCCAAAAACAACCAAAAGATCGCTTTGACGGGTTTCTTGAAACCATTGTTTTAAGGTTCTTCCCCGACGTTCTTTGTTGACTTCACGTAGACAGCCCCACATGGAAACGCTTTCAGCAATGATGGAAAATAACAATACGCCGATGGCTATATATGGAAAGTTCAACGATTCGGGGTGATGTAATTTGTGGAATCCTTCGTAAATGGAAAAAACCCCTCCCATGCTGAACAACATCAAAGCAACAATAAAGGACCAAAAATAAACCGCCTTGCCGTAACCCAAGGGATAGTCAGGTGTCGGGGGACGCTTTGCGCGTTTGATTCCCAGCAACAAAAGAAGTTGGTTCCCACTGTCCGCCAATGAATGAATCGATTCAGCCATCATAGAGCCGGAGCCTGTAACAGCGGCTGCGATAAGTTTTGAGACAGCGATGGCCAGATTGGCACATAGAGCAAAAAGTATACTTTTTACAGAATCAGCACCATGTGACATAAGTAATCCTTTCTTTAGTCACCTAAATTCTTTAACATCCGCTCCAACAAGTCTCCAATCACGGCGCATTCCAGTCCAAAAGGCAGATATCCTGCGTAACCCAAAATAGGCATTTCAAAGATTTTAAAACCATGAACGAAGGGAATGCTGTATTTCCATTTTGCCAAACTATGATAATTCCACATTTCCCAGAAAAAACCGCAGAACACGGCTGCCAAGGCGGATGCTATCACAGGACTCCAATGACCGGCAGCCGTTTCTGAGAGAATATGCTTTTCTCTCATCAGGGTCTGCAGTGATATAATAATGATCAGTGGGGAGATCCATAGCAATGAGAAAAAATGATTGGGCCAGAGGCCGATGCACCCAAGACCGATTCCTGATAGGGCAAGTAAAAAAATGGCCCATATCGTTGGATGAGAACATTTAAATTGTTTTAAGTTATCAAAGCCCGGCTTGATCCAGGAGATCGTGTTCATCAAGTCACGTGTTCCCAACACTGCCGGCAGTACGGTTGAAAAGGAAATGGTTGCATACCAGAAATACTCCCAGGGACTGAAATGAACACCGATGTAACTCCAATTCTGAACAAAACGATTCAGGTATTCAAAGAACCACCAAAATACTGCACTAACGGGGAATAGAAAAAGAAAAAGCCGGGTATGATTGAGCATCATGCACCGCCCGGTTTGTCTTTGGCAAAATGCATTGATGACGATAATATATGAAAGCCACAAGGGTGTAAATGTGTGGGGCTGAAACTTGACAAACCATGGAAATCGTGTCCACGATAGTATCCACATAACAATACCGGCGACAACGCCCAACCACCCCCACCAGGGGAAAGTATGTAATGGGGATGATGTTGTTTTGATTTGCCTGGAGGATTTGAAAATTATGAAGGTCAGAGGAATTGTAAAGCAAAGGATAAAAATGGCATATCCCCCAAAGACACTCCATGAAAACGGAGCATGGTGGACATACTGAACGCGGGGGGGGAATTCCAGATACCTTTGGATCGGAAAGTTCGCAAGAAGGATTCCCAATAAAGGTAGTCCCAAAAGCATTACCGTCAAAATAAGCAGCTTAAAAAAGAATCGTTTCACAAGTCAGAAGCTGACAAAATATCTCGTAATTATTGTTTTTAATCGCTTGATGCCCCCACCCTTGACGGAATCGGTCGAAAGAAATTATTAAGGTAAAATCTTTACTATCGTCCTGTGCGTTTTTTTCCCGCTTTTAAGAATATAGGACATCCTGACAGTTTTAAGACGGCCTTCGGCAAAGAGTTTGACACATTCGGGATAAAGCGTCCATTCTATTTTTAAACCCTTTTGCCTGATGGATTCTAGGGTGTCATCTTCTGATATCGTATACACTCTTTGACCAATAATGGGACCTGAATCCTCACCATAGTCGACAAAATGGACCGTGCATCCCCCGATTTTGCATCCATAACGAAAGGTATCTCCATATCCGTCAACTCCAGGAAAGGCCGGCAGCAGTGCAGGATGGATGTTCATTATTCGTGGCCGACCTTCGGTAGTATTTACTCTGTCGATAAAATAAGGCGTCAGATTCCGCATAAAACCAGCCAGTACCAGAAGATCAAACGGATAACTTTTC
>Ga0209536_100011486_pt1 | contig 12964 bp, 4 predicted proteins | sample DeeMarSeWOR28_12_FD_187461 | JGI IMG/M metagenome (GOLD analysis project Ga0209536, IMG submission 187461) | Marine sediment microbial communities from White Oak River estuary, North Carolina - WOR-2-8_12 (SPAdes) (version 2) | ecosystem: Environmental > Aquatic > Marine > Intertidal zone >...
AATCATCATATATTGCCAGTGAGTAAACGAAATCGATGGAGGCCGGTTCCATAGTAAGCGGGGGGTCTGCCCTGTCATGGATATTTGAAACCTGCAGGTAGTATTCATGGTCACTCTCCAGTGCTGAGACGGTTAGCATAACAGTTGAAAGATCAGGTTCAAGATTGGCCGCAGAGATAGTAATTCCCTCAATCGAATAATTTGCCAGATCTGTGGCTGATATTTCTTCCACTGGTTCATTGAATATCAGCCGAAGGGTATACGCATCCTCCACTATAACTCCTTTAACATAAGGGGCAACCAGGTCAACAGTAAAATTATATTCAGCCCATAAAACAGGACTATCGTACAATCCCTCTTTGAATGCACGGGCCTGAACAATGGTATTGCTTAATATATCAAATGGATCTTCATACAATATAGATAATGAAGTGGGGAAACTGCCGTCAACAGTATAATATATATTGGCTCCTTCTGTTGGGGTGGATAATTCGACAGAAATAAGGGAATCATATTCTCCCGGTGGTGGAGATATAACGGGTTTCAGCACCATTTGTCCCGTAGGGCCATAAAATTCAATAGGCCCCATATCATAATAGGATTCCAATCCAATGCCGGTGTTATCTACATCAGGATAATCATTCCGGCTGCTGTCGCTGAAATCTGTCACCGGCGTGAATTCATCTACATAAGCAGCATCAATTGCGGGGCTGTAAGGCATAAGGCTGAACATGTCAGCTGTGACCTCGGTAAAAGTTTGCTGATTGTCGATAGGTGGGATCTCTGTAAAACCAGGATCGGTAACAAAGATATCGTGTTCCTGCAGGGGCATACCCTGGTTTTTCTGTGCGATTATGTTGTAGTCAAAATGATGGTTTTCAGGATCAAAGCTTATCCCTGCATGGTTCAGGTTTATACTTTGAATGATATTATTGTATGCTTCCAGGTTGGTTACCCCTGCCCCAAGGGCCAGTCCCCCGTATACACTTTTCCAGAACACATTATTGTATAATTTAACGCTATCTGCATAATGGATATATAATACAAACCCGGTTGCCGGAGAATAGAATATATTGTTCCGAAGGGTAAGGTTTTTAACCTGCCCGCCCCAGTTTCCAAGGATCAGGCACGATGTGGATTTAATATCATACAGTAAATTGCCATCTAATAGCACATCCGAAGAGTAGGAAATCTCGAAACCGTCGCTGTGGCCATTATAACAGGGACCCTGTATAATTCCATCGGTTCCCTTGCCCAGCAGATGGTGGATTGTATTACCGATAAAACTGACATGCTCACTGGAACTCATTTCCACCCCGTCGTCTGCTATGTTATGGATGACGCAGTGACTGATGACCAGGTATGAACAGTTGGATGATATTCCCAAACCTGAGCAGGCATTCCCCAGCCCGTCTATTTCACAGCTATCCATCAGGATGTTCGTTGATTTATATATATTCACTACGTTTTCTTTATCGTAACTGAACGAACAATTCCTGATGGTCACATTGCTACAATTATTCAGGAATAAATGGCCAAAAGAACCATTCTCAAGGACAAAATCGCTTGAATCTTTAATAGACAGATCCTGGGCTGTGAGAGATGCACCAAACAATATGATGATCAGTGCAAGTGTACATCTGTTTTTCATGGTTATGGTTTCTTTTCAAGATTTATTTTCTGCATTCCTCCATTCAGGATTACGCGTTTACCTTTCCAAACGAATGTTCCTGTTAAACCGGGAGGTAATACAACAGTTCCAGAAATGCCTGTATGATCCTGTCTTGCAAGGTCTATTTCTATTTGTCCTTCCGGATGAGGCATGATAGCCTTTATGTGTTCAAGCTTACCTAATGCTGGTTCGATCAAAACCGACTTGAATCCAGGTTCTGCAGGTTGTATACCCGCTACAGTATGCAGGAGGTCGAAACAAGGGCTTGCACTCCAGGCATGGCAATCAGACCGCATATCAAATTCTCGTTCAGCAAAGGTTGTCAATCCCAGTTCAAGCATTTTCTTCCAGGGTCCAATCTGGTTTAAATATTCATTACCCATACCCGTTTTCTGTAAAGCCCTGAACAGGTAGAACCTGAAATATACGGTACACTGAATCAGATATTTTTCTTCAAGGATCTTACTCATCAGATTCTTTTGTTTGTCCTTATCTAAAGCGTCAGTAAGGATAGCAAAAATATTGGTGTGTTGTGAAAAGATCTTTTTTTCAGGTGTTTCAGCAAACATGCCTCTCGAGTCGTCATAACAGTGTATATTCACTGCTTTGATTAGTTCGGTTGCCATCCGACTATATTTATCGGCCAACTGTTCGTTGTCCAGGCTGGTAAATAATTCTTCAGCATACTGTAATGCACAAGCATACTGTAAACTGATAGATGCACTATGACCGTATTCGGCTCCTGGGGGGACTCCATTAGAGAATTCAGGGGCCCAGTCTGTGAAATTCCACCATTCCAGGTTTCCAAGCAAGCCATTTTCATCAATCCTTTTTTCAAACCAATCCAGTACTGATATTATTCCGGACTGGAATTGACTTACATAATCAGGATCGTTCCTGTACATGTAATGGTCATGGATCATCCCAATCCACATAAGGGAATAGGTTGGAATAACCTGGAAAATATAGGAAGGATACCGGCTCAGGGTTAATCCTTCCGGGATCCGTGAATGGTCAAATTGTTCAATTGCATTTCTGGCCAACCGGTCGTCACCGGAAACATAATATGTGATCAATGCCTGTATGCGTGTATCACCAATATATTGAAGTTGCTCGTAATACGGACAATCAGCATATGTTTCGGTGCTGTTTAACCGTTGTGTTCTCCAGGCCACATCCCATATCTCTGAAAGAATTGGATCATCTGATTCAAAGGAGGCATTTTCCTTAAACGGATATGCCCAGAAGATGCTATAGAAATCATTCAGGTCAAGGGCCTCATTAGCTGTTTCGATATCCAGTTGAATGAATCTGAATGTTCTGTACCACAGTGTGGTGAAAAGCCGGTTTTCTCCACCATCAGGATATATTTCATCATAATAGCCCATGATATGTTTCCCTTCCACCTCGTTCCTGTTCCCTTTCCGAAGTTCAGTATTGAAATGGTCGTCTGAAGCCAGGTTATCTGTGATTACTTTTTCAAATAATGATTCTGCATAGGTAATTTTAATTTTGCTTCCTTTTCCTCTGCTGATATCTAATTCAGGGAATCCAATGGTAAGCCAGGTCTGGTCGATCAGGATGGAAGCTTTTGTGTCAGGTGGGATTGTTACTTTCTTTTTCCCGGTCAGAAAGCCATCGTGAGCTTGAATACCTTCACTCCTGATAATTTTTGGAATGCGGACGACTTTTTCCTCCATCATGGGTATATTCCTGGGTACCAGGAACCAGGAACTGCCATATAAAAAGTTACGACCTACCGCAGCTTCAGTGCGGGCTGCTTTCGGTATCAACCATTCACTGTCATTAAAACCTGTCTTTTTCCATCCCCAGGGGAACAGGGATGCATCTATGCGATCACATGGACCTGCGGCATAATAGCCTCCCACGGAATCACTCGTGATGGGTATAAAATTATAGGCATTATTTTTTTTGATTTTCCAGTAACCATCACCTGTATTTATGATGACCTTATTTGTTGAATCACTTTGAAGGATAAAAGCGGTCTGGTTAGTATGTTGCTCTCCATGACGGTATTCCCCGAAATTAACCACCTCAGCAGCAATGATGTTTTCTCCCTCCTCCAGGTAGGGGGCTATATCAATTGTTTCATACCTCCAGTGTAATAAATATCCGCGGGCTGGCCCGGAACTTACCTTGATACCATTCACATACAAACGGTACCGGTTATCGGCAGAAACATAAATTATATATTTTTCGGGTTTAGTTTTAATGTGGAAGGTGCGGCGATAAAGGAACACTCCGTAATCAAGGGTAGATTCGGTTGGATGGGTGATCCATTTTGCCCTCCAGGTATGCTTTAAATTATTGAAATTTTTGCCAGGACTATTCCATAAAACATTTGATTCCTGAGGGTAAACTGATAAACTTGCTATCAGAATAAGGAGAGGAAATAATGCCTTTAACAATTGATTCATCAGTTTGTATTTAGTGTTAAGCAATATTTACCAAGAATTATTTCACAAAGTTGTACATGTTCATTCTCTTTCATCTGAGTCGGATTCGAACTTCATCCGACATGGCCGGTTACATACGACGAAATCGGATGATCACTAATATAGAAAGAATCACAAAGGAAGATCCAGTATTCAAACAGTCTAACTGAAATTTCGTTTAGACAGGGACATATCTTGAGTAGAATCGATAATATCGTTTCAACTTTTAAATCGGACATCTATCGGATTATACGTATCAATAGGAGCCTTCCCGAAGAAAGGCTCCATTGAAATATACATCTACCAAAGGAGGAGGAAAGATGTATAAAGCACAGACTACACCACACTATGAATATAACTTCTACTTAAAATTCGGTATAACCTTAGAGATCAGTATATGTGCCTGTAGCCAGTTACTTAAAAGGTCTCGCAGGAAAATTCCTGCGAGACTCTTTATTAAAGTTATTTGATGACAACTTTATTTATAGCCACCTTTCCTGTATCAAAAGTGGTACGGATAAAGTATAACCCACTGTCGAGCTGTTCTGTTCCAATTGTAACTGTAGTCTTACCATTTGTAAGTACTTCCATTACTTTTTGGCCGGTAAGATTATACATCTCAATCTTACGGGCATGTTCAATATCGGAAACAGTTAATTGGTCAGCAGCAGGATTCGGGAATATCAGCACACTCTCTGATCTGTTATCTTTCAGGTTCTCAACAGATACAATATAAGTGCCGGCATCCACATCGTCAAAGTATACTTTATCATTGGATGATCCGACTCCGATCTGTCCGGCACCCAGAAGCATGTCTTTGGCTCCCTGAGGTACAGGTATCCATTTATTGAACTGCCAGCTTGCGTACCCGTCACCGCCATATTGCTGGGCAACTGTCAGGGTATCTACATCAAGCTCCCAGTAGATATCGCCGTTCACTTTCATTGTCAGGATGGTTCCTAACCGTTCGAGCCGGATCTGGTTCCAGTCATCGAAACTGCTGTCGTCGACGAATGGGATACAGGTCTCAGGCGGGATCTCCTCAATGGGATCACCCGGATCATCTTTCTTATCCAGACGATAAGATTGTCCTTCATAAACAAAACGGATACCAGAAATACCATAGGCATCACCTGATCCCTGTGGATCTCCTTCAACGCCTTTTCCACAAGTGTTGAAGTAAAATGCCTGTCCGTAATTGTTTTCATCTACATAGGAGAAGAACAACACAGCATCTTCAAACAGGGCTGTATTCTCAGCACCGGTAGCTCTCTTGAACAGTTTGGCCTGGGCCTGGACAAAGATATTTCCGTCATATATATTGGTATTCAGGATGCTCATACGGTTTCCGCCGGCTTCTTTAGCTGCTGTAATCCCGTACCTTGTATCTCCATCTTCTTCAATGACTCCCCAGAGCCATGGATTAACCTCTGTATAATTAGCAGCATCTCCGAGGAATTCTACCCCGCTGAATACTCCTTCAACGGTTAAATATCCGGCATTTACATTATCGAAGTAGACTTTGTCGTTGGATGAACCGACACCAATTTGCCCGGTACCCAACAAAAGGTCTTTGGCTGCCTGTGGAACAGGTATCCATTTGTTGAACTGCCAGCTGGCGTAGCCATCGCCGCCGTATTGCTGAGCCACTGTTAAGGTGTCCACATCGAGCTGCCAGTAAATCTGATCATTTACCAGCATGGTAAAGATTGTGCCTTCGCGCTCCAGCCTGATCAGGTTCCAGTCATCGAAACTACTGTCGTCGACGAAGGGAATTGCCGATTCAGGCGGGATCTCTTCGATCGGGTCGCCCGGATCGTCTTTCTTATCCAGCCGATAGCTGAATCCGTCAACAACAAACCGTATACCCGAAATTCCGAAGGCATCACTTGATCCCTGTGGGTCTCCTTCAACGCCTATTCCCGGGTGATTGAAGAAGAAAGCCTGGCCATAGTTATTTTCATCCATATAGGAGAAGAACAAGACACCGTCTTCAAACAGTGGTTGATCTGCAGCACCTGTTGCTCTTTTGAATAATTTCACTTCAGATTCAATCCACCAATCATGGTTATAGACTTTATTATTCAGGATACTCATGCGGTTTCCGCCGGCTTCTTTAGCAGCTGTGATACCGTACCTGGTGTCACCATCTTCTTCAATGACTCCCCAGAGCCATGGATTAACCTCTGTGTAATTAGCAGCATCACCCAGGAAAGGTACCTCACTGAATTCTCCCTCAACTGTGATCCAGCCCGCTTCAACATTGTCAAAGTAAACCCGGTCGTTGGAAGATCCGACACCAATCCGTCCTCCGCCAATGATCAGGTCAATGACTGCATTCGGAACAACATCAATTGTATCCAGTTTATTGCCGGTATAGTATTCAATCGTGGTGACAGCAGTCAGGTCAACAGAATGGTACACTTCGCCATTGACAAGCATGCTTAATACAGAATCCTCAAGGGTTACCATGACTTCATTCCATTCCTCGAAACTGGTATCATCCTCATAAGGTATACATACTTCCGGTGGTATCTCTTCTATCGGATCACCCGGGTCATCAGAATGGATATATCCATATCCCTGTCCGTCGACCATGAAGTAGAAACCGGATAAACCGAGTGCGTCAGTCTGTCCAATCGGATCCTCTTTGGCAGGTCCGTGTGTATTAAAGAACATTGCCCTAGCATAGTTATTTTCGTCCTGGTAAGCGAAAATCAACCTGCCATCTTCCCACCATGGGTTATCAACAACTGCCGAAGGCCTTTTCTGCAGTTTCATGTCGGCTTTTACGAAGTAATTATGGCCACCAAAATTCTTAGTCTGGGCAACAGAGTTTCTGTTCCCTCCGGCAGGCTTATCCTCGATAATTCCATAAACCATTTCGCCGCCATCACTGAATACATCCCACAGCCATGCTTCAACTTCGTCATAATTGGCCGCATCGCCGAAATGTGGTACATTGCTGAATACCCCTTCAATCGGTACATAACCGGCATTAACATTATCAAAATATACCCTGTCGTTAGAAGAACCGATACCGATCTGTCCCGGGGTAAAGATCAGGTTGAATACTGAATCGGGGATTTCAGCAATTGTATCCAGTACATTGCCGGTATAGTATTCAATCTCTGTAACAGCCTTTAGGTCAACAGAATGGTATACTTCACCATTGACGAGCATGCTTAATACGGAATCTTTCAACGTTACCATAACTTTATTCCAGTCATAGAAACTGGTATCACCCTCAAAGGGTATACATACTTCAGGTGGTATTTCTTCAATCGGATCGCCAGGATCATCGGAATGGATAAATCCATATCCTTTTCCGTTAACCATAAAGTAGAAACCAGATAAACCAAGTGCGTCAGACTGGCCAATCGGATTATCTTTTGCAGGCCCGCTTGTATTGAAGAACATGGCCCTGGCATAATTATCCTCATCCTGATAAGCGAAAATTAATTTGCCATCTTCCCACCATGGTGTTTCTGCAACGGCCGAAGGCCTCTTTTGCAATTTCATGTCTGCTGACACAAATAAATTACCATGGGCACCGTAGGTTCTTTCATTTAAGATAGTTGTCCGGTTACCACCTGCAGGTTTATCTTTAATAATACCATAGATTACTTCATCCGGTACCAGTCCGGTTGAATCTTTAAATACTGCCCACATTCCTGTATCTGCCTCAGTATAGTTATTGGCATTTCCGAGGAATTCGATCGGGCTGAATTCACCTTCATCCTGTCCGAGCAAGAGTAAACCTTGCAACAGAAAGATCAGTAATAAACCAATTCGATAGACTTTTTTCATAATCGTTTGTTTTAGTGAGTGAATAAGATTATCCTCTTAATTAAAATTTAAGATTCATTGCAAATCAGAATCCGGGATTCTGAGTCAGTTTAGTATTTTTCTTGATTTCGTCAAAGGGTATGGGGTACAAATTATGTTTGAGTTCAATATTCTGGGCCCGGATAATATCCTGTGGTGTGACATCCGGAGCAGTAGTCCTGGCCTGAAAAACTTCGACGAGGTTTCCCCATCTGCGCAGATCGAATAATCTTTTCCCTTCATAACACAGTTCCCACCTTCTTTCCTGACGTATGGCATCACGAAAACCATCCTTTGTGTTGGGGTAGGGATTGCCTTCCAGGTCGTTCACATTGGGCCACAAAGGGAGATTGGCCCTCTGTCTGACCTCATTAAATGCTGCTATGGCATCGGTAGTGGGACCCTGGTCTTCATTGACAGCCTCGGCATAGATAAGTAATACTTCAGCATACCTGAACAATGGATAATTTGTCCCGGATGCGTTTCCGCTGGGTGGAAAATCATAATCATCTTCATCAGGCAGGTATTTGTTCACATGCGGAAAGGCCATTCCAGCCCACCAGTAATCCTCATTGCTATCATCGAGAGGTTGTTCCTCTTCAAGTTCATCGATTATATAATACAGGTTCACCACCTCATCCCTGAGGTCACCGGGCTCAAAGGAGTAGATCAATTCCTTTTCACCCAAAAATGAAGAATACCCGCCTTCCCCGTTGGCCAGCCTGGGTCCCCAGTAAAGTTTGGTTTCGAACCAGTTATTGGCCTCCGTGCAGTTGACAAAGAAAATATGCTCTTCATTATTTTCATACTGGTCATAATCATTTTCGTGGGCTGGAAAAACATCCCTGTAATTAGACATCAGATGATATTGCCCCTCGTCTATACATTTCTTAGCCCATTCGGCAGCCTTTGCCCAGTTGGATGGATCGCCCTGTACCATGGTATTGGTTTTGGGATCCAGTCTCCATCCTGCTCTGGTTAAATAAACCTTTGATAAAAATGCCTGGGCTGCACCACGGGTAGCACGCCCTTTCTCTGTTATATCCCTATCCCAGAGATCCTGCTCTGCCAGTTCCAGTTCATCAATAATGAAATCATATATGACATCGACATCTATCCTTTCCAGAGTGGCACTACCCACAGGGTCACTCACGTACGAATTCCCATGAAAAACCACATCACCGAATAGCCTGATCAGGTTGAAATAGTTTTGTGCCCTCAGGAAACGTGCCTCTGCAACGATCCGTTTTTGAAGCTCAGGAGAATCAAAGGCATTCTCCTTCATTCTAGGTACGTTTTCAATTACATTCCCTGCCCTGTTAATGATGATATAGGCCGACCACCATACATAGTAGAAATCACCAAAGGAAGGATCGAATTTAAACCGGTCCAGCTCCTTACGTGCTGGAATCCCGCCAAAACCATCACCCATATCATCGGATCCTACATCCACAATGATGATCCAGGATTTCAGATAATACCGCTGTGCTCCACCATAATGGCCGGCATAAGCACCTGTCAGGGCTGCCAGTGCATCTTCCTGGGTTTCAAAATACGTTTCGGGATTAAGGATGCCTGGAGGGATCTCATCCAGTTCTTTACAACCAAACATGCCCGAAAATCCCAGCAAAATTATTAACAACCCAGCTCTGAATATGGAATTAATTTGAGTTTTCATATGCTTGATATATTTAATGTTTTTAACGATTACAACCCAATTCTCACTCCGAAAGTGACACTTTTGGTTGACGGATAGTTGTGTTTATCATATCCAATGTCCAGGTTACTGTTCCCTCCCGAATGCATTTCCGGGTCATAACCTGTATATTTAGTTATCGTTATAAAATTCTGAAGGCTGGTATAAACCACCAGGTTTTTCATTTTTACTATTGACAACCACTTAACAGGTACCGTATAGGATAACTGAATATTTGATAACCTGATAAATGAGGCATCTTCAATAAACCTGTCACTTATTTTATCAACATAACTATCTGTCACTTTTGGGATATCCGTATTCGGATTTTCAGGGGTCCAGCTATCCATTAACCAGCCACCTCCATTATTTTCTCCCAAATCACCTAAAGATAATCCTTGTCGTGTTCCGTTGTACATGTCAATTCCCTGAACGCCATTGATGATGGTATGCAGTTCAAATCCCTTATAGGAGAATGTATTGATTATTCCGAATATAAAGTCTGGCAGGGCATTCCCTATAATACCCTGATCCGCATCGGTCAAAATACCGTTTCCATTGGCATCTATGTACCTTTGATCTCCAGGGCCTTCATCTCCGCTGAATCGGGGTGTATTTTCAATATCATCACCTTCCTGGAAAATACCATCCGTCACAAATCCCCAGATATTTCCAATGGGTTTGCCAGGTTCAACTTTGCCGGCACACCCAACCAGCTGAGCAGCCAGCCGGTCAACTGGCAAATCATCTACCAGACCGCGGATTTAGCCCGCAAACCGACAACGGGCGACCGGCACTACGATTACGCAGATCCGGCACCGGTTCAAGACACGGCTGCCCATCAAATCTCAGCTGCTGAAATCATTCGCCGTCGTCGCAGTGCGACCGATTTTGACCGCAGTGGATCGGTGGACACCCCTCAATTTTTCGCCATCCTGGATAAAACCCTGCCGCGCAGGGGCTGGGCGCCTTTTGACGCCGAACTTGGAGAAGCTTGTGCCCATTTGTTGATTTTTGTTCACCGAGTGGCCGGCCTGCCGCCCGGCCTGTATTTTTTCTGCCGCAATGCCAAAGACCTCGACCCGCTCCAGCAGCTGAGCCGATCCGACTTTCGCTGGCGGCCGGTCGAAAATAATTTCCCGCTGTATTTGCTGCAAGAGGGAGATCGCCGGCAACAGGCCACAATGGTCAGCTGCCACCAGGATATTGCCGGCTCCGGCGTTTTTTCCCTGGGCATGATTGCGCGATTCCAGGCGCCGATCACCGACCAGCCCTTTCGTTACCGGCATCTTTTTTGGGAAACCGGCATGATCGGTCAGGTCTTATATCTGGCGGCCGAAGCACACGGTCTGCGCGGTACCGGCATCGGCTGTTTCTTTGACGATGCCGTTCATGAAATCCTGGGAATCGGCGACAACCAGTATCAGAGCCTGTACCATTTCACCATTGGACGGCCGATCGAAGATCCGCGACTCACCACCTACCCGGCTTACCACCATTTATCCCGCTAGATCCAATCGGAACAACAGCAGATTAGAATCTGCATTGCAAACCAGGACCACGGTACCTATATTTAGAAATGTGAATTTGAAACCATCAAAATCGACAGCAGACTTCAATTTTAGGCAACTTTGACAATTCAGGCATTCTCAAGGATATGGTTGCGCTAGTTGCAATCCGATTCTCGATTGAGTCCCAATATGCCTGCCAACAATTACATTCAGGTGAATCAATATGTCTCCCAACCATCTTATCAAAGAAAAAAGCCCCTATTTGATCCAGCATGCGCACAATCCCGTGGATTGGCACCCGTGGTCCGAGGCAACTTTCAAACGGGCCGCATCGGAAAACAAGCCCATTTTCCTTTCCATCGGCTACGCAACCTGCCACTGGTGTCATGTCATGGAAAAAGAGTCTTTTGAAGATGAGGAAACGGCAGGATATCTCAATGACACGTTCGTCTGTATAAAGGTGGATCGCGAAGAACGCCCCGACGTCGATGCGGTTTACATGGCCGCCTGTCAGATGCTGACCGGAAGCGGCGGCTGGCCGTTGAGTATCTTTATGACGCCGCAGAAAACGCCCTTTTTCGCCGCCACCTATCTTCCCAAACGAAGCCGCTCCGGCCGGGCGGGACTGATCGACATCTGCCGCCAGGTCAAAGACCTGTGGTCCAACCAGAATCAAAAGATCGCAGCCTCCGCCGCCAGCGTTGCGGCCAATCTGGACCGGGCATTTAGGTATAAGGCGGCCGATGAGCCGGATGCATCCCTGCTGGAACAAACGTTTAAACAGATTAAGGGCACCTTCGACATGCAGCACGCCGGATTTGCGCCCGCCCCCAAGTTTCCGTCCCCCCACCGACTGGGATTCCTGCTGCGCTATTATCATCGCAGCGAAGACCCAAAGGCCCTGGATATGGTTCAAAAGACCTTGACAGCCATGCGCCTGGGAGGGATTTGGGATCATGTCGGCGGCGGCTTTCACCGCTATTCCACCGATGACAGATGGCTGTTGCCCCATTTTGAAAAAATGCTTTACGATCAGGCCCTGATCGCCAGCGCCTATCTGGAAGCCTATCAACTTACCAAGGAGCCGTTGTTCGCCGAGACGGCCACAGATATTTTCACTTACGTGCTGCGGGACATGACCGCCAGCGGGGGCGGTTTCTACTCGGCCGAGGATGCCGACAGCGAAGGGGAGGAAGGCAAATTCTATGTTTGGACCACGGCCGAGTTTCGCCGGGTGCTGGGCGATGAGGCCGCCCGGCGCTGGGAGACGATACTGCGGCTGAGCCCGGAAGGAAATTTTGCCGAAGAAGCCTCCCGGCGCAAAACCGGTGCCAACATTCCGCATTTGACGGCCGTTTTAAGCAAGTGGGCCCAGAAATTGAACGTGCCGCAAGACCAGCTGGAGGCTGAATGGCGCAAAATTCGCGGCCAACTGTTCGAAACCCGCGAGAAGCGGATTCACCCGCTCAAGGACGACAAGATCCTGACCGACTGGAACGGCCTGATGATTGCGGCCCTGGCCCAGGGAGCACGGATCTTGAATCGGCCCGAATACGAAACCGCCGCCCGCAAGGCCGCCGAGTTTATTCAGTCGAAGATGATCGATAAAACCGGACGACTCCATCACCGCTTCCGCGATGGAGAACTGGCGGTTGTGGCGCATGCCGCTGACTACGCATTTTTAATCCACGGTCTTTTAAACCTTTACCAGACAACCTTTGATCTGACTTTTGCCGAACGGGCTCAGGCGCTGCAGGAAAAGATGATCGAAGATTTCTGGGATGGCCAAAACGGTGGTTTT
>Ga0209536_100011488_pt1 | contig 12964 bp, 5 predicted proteins | sample DeeMarSeWOR28_12_FD_187461 | JGI IMG/M metagenome (GOLD analysis project Ga0209536, IMG submission 187461) | Marine sediment microbial communities from White Oak River estuary, North Carolina - WOR-2-8_12 (SPAdes) (version 2) | ecosystem: Environmental > Aquatic > Marine > Intertidal zone >...
TCTAAGTCAGGCGGAATATACGGTAATGGCTTTTGAACAGCACCCACTGTCTATAAAAATTGGCAGCCAGACAGCTGCTGCAGATGGAAATGTTTCTACAATATTCTTGCCTGGCGGGATTATTACCAATTTTACAGGATTGGGAGTCTATTATCCGGATTTTACTCACACGCAAAGAGTCGGCATAATTCCTGATATTGAAGTCCACCCGACAATAAAGGGTATTCGTCAGGGTAGAGACGAACTACTTGAAGTTGCAAAAAGTCAGCTTATTTTACTTTATACCGAAGATAATATTTCTTCCAAGGAAATCATATCAAATTTTTATTTAAGCCAAAATTATCCGAATCCTTTTAATCCAACCACAAAAATCAATTACGAATTACCAATTACGAATTACGTCAACTTAAGTCTTTACAATCTTCTCGGGCAAAAGGTTGTTACTTTGGTTGATGAAAAACAAAATGCAGGTTATCATCAGGTAGAGTGGGATGCGTCGGGTTTTGCCAGTGGCTTGTATTACTATAGAATCGAGGCCGGTCATTTTCAGGATGTGAAAAAGATGATTCTAATCCGTTAGCATAACCAACCGAAATCCCGTTTGTTTATCCGGGGATTTGGGATTCCAGGCCGCCCGGGCTGTCGTTCGCGCCCAGGCTGCTCCCATTGCATAGGAACCCCCACGGATCACCCGGTACTGGCCATTTTCCGGGCCGTCCGGATTTTCTACCGGACTGTTACGATAATATTCTTTTTCGTACCAGTCGGCACAGTATTCCCACAGATTTCCTGCCATATCGTGTAATCCGAGAGAATTGGCGGCAAAACTGCCAACCGGTACTGTCATTTCCCTGTTTAATCCTGCGACAGAATAGGATTTCTTTTCAGATTCTTCTCCATTGAAATTAATCGCTGTCGGATCTGCGATCTCCTGCCCGTTGCCAAAACGTACTTTCTGCCCTCTTTCCCTCGCTGCATATTCCCACTCCGCCTCGGTCGGCAGATCGATAAATTTTCCCGCCTTGCGGGATAGCCACTGGCAAAATTCGATGGCTTCGTTCCAGGTGATATTGTTTACCGGTCGATTTTCTCTTCCCCAACCGTCATCCTCCGGTTTTTTGTGGCCTGTTGAGTCGCAGAATCGTTCAAACTGGGCAAAAGTGACTTCACTTTTACTTAGATAGTAATCGTTAATCTTTACAGGATGAACCGGTATCTCGGCCCTTGAACCTTCGCCAAATACATCACCCATCTCAAACTCTCCGCCTTCGACGAGTATAAATTCAATACCCATCTCACGGAGTAAGGTTGTTTGAGTTTTTGCAGGCACTCTGAATCTGTTTCTGCGCGATCTCCTGTCCTCTATAACCGCTGCTTTTTTAGTTTTTTCTAATGTGATGCGATGTCCATCCATCCTGATTCCGGTTACAGCGCGAACTTCATCACCGTCAAAGACAAATTCAAGCCGGCTCTGTTCATCCCCTTCGATGACAAACATTTCTTCCGACATGGCATAAATCGGTTTGAACTCATCTTCACCTGCCAGTCTTATTTCCAGCCTGTTGAAATGATTGGCAATCGTCACCGAGCCAAAATTACCTGTATACAATTGGATAGCAGATGTATCGATCCGAACCGGGTTATTCAGTGTCTCTTGATATTCGAAGAGCCATTCCAGCTCATCCTGGCGTGTACCGGTGGCCTTATCGGCAAGGTCTTCAAGAGCGGTGGCATAAGCGGTCCCAAAAGCCTTATTACTTTTACATTTTACATCCGGCTCGATTCCTGATACTTCCCAGTTCTCATTTGTCCGCGGATCAGAGACGCGGCTTGTCGGAATGCGGAATTCAATGTTATGATCCCGCAGATAATAAAAATCAATCCCGTGACCGCCGCCGGTGGTCCGCTCCCCAATGACAGTACCGCGCTTCTGGTTCTTCATCACAAATGCAAATTCCTCCGCAGCCGAAAATGTGAACTGATTGCTGGTCAATACATAAACGAGAGCATCTTTCATTCGCGGTCCTGAAACGTCAGCCAGCGTTCGCCATTTCTTCGTCTCGTTATCTTTGCGACTGTAACTATTCAGGTAGTGAAGCGGTTTATCGAAGAAATAACTGAGGATCAGTTGAACCATCTCCGCATATCCGCCTCCATTATAGCGCAGATCGATAATTACCGCATCGCAGTTTGCCAGAAAGTTCATAGCAGCGATGGCTGTCGGTCCTGCATACGCCGGATTGCGGAATGCATCGAAACGCAGGTATCCCACATTACCATTGAGCACCTTCACTTCTTTGAACTGAAAATTATCCTGTTTCTGACCGATGACCTTGTCCGGAATGGCATCATCGGTGCCATCAGCCCCGATATCCGGTACGTCTTTAATGATTGAAAGACGGATATGTTTATCCTTACTTATCTTTTGCAGATCGCGGGTGATCTGATTTAAAAATTTCGTTAGATCTGTATTCCCGTCATATGCACCATTTACAAACTGTTTTTGGATATGACTGCCCATAGCATTTGCCGTCTCGGCATCGACATAATTGTCTGACAATTTGAGGACAATCCATTCGATGATCTCTGACCTCTCCCCTTCCCTGATTATAATGTCCTCCGGCTCGGATTGGCAGGATAGCCAGGTGGGAATAATTAACAACAGAAGTAAATATTTAATGAAATTTATCACGAATAAATAGAAAGCAGTGCAGATCAATCTTACTTCACTCATAAGCGGATTTCCTCCCATATCTAACGTTCTTCATATACGTTTAGGAATTTCACAGGTTGCGGGTTACTGAAATCATCGAGGATTTGGCCGCGATAAGCCGACAGAATGGAGAGGCTTCAATCGGAGAGGTACAACCCATTTTTTAACCACGAATTACACCCGTAGAACGGGCCCTTCGGACGAATGAGACACGAATTTCACGAATTATTAAATATTTTATTTTAAAAATCCTGACGAAGGAGGGATCACCTATTTAATGGCGAATTTACGTTCGAGCCATGATATTTATGCATAACAACAGACCGTCCGCGAGTTTAAATTCGCCAGGACTTTTTGCCTACTTTTTGGTCCTTCAAAAAGCCTGTCCCACGAACGAAGTGAGGCGGGATAGGCCTCCCGGGGTAGAACATAGATGACGGGCTAAAGCCCGGTTAAGGATGTGCCATCCACCCCGGCATAAATGCCGGGGTTAATGCATACAGGGGCGTGATCTCCACGCCCCATCTTTCATTCCACCAAATATTCAGTATCGAGGATCCAAGATCGAACATTTAGAATCGGGTATCCGGTATCCGGCATCCCATATCATTTCATCAATATCATCCTCCGAATCTCCCGGACTTCCCCAGCCTGAAGCAGATAGTAATACGTCCCACTGGCAACCCCCGACGCATCCCACTGAACATTGTAAGAACCGGCCGGTTGAATTTCTCTAACTAAGGTTGCCACCTTTTGCCCCAGCATATTGTAAACACTCAATTCCACATCATTGGTCATTGATAATTGATAATTGATCATTGTTACAGGGTTAAATGGATTCGGATAATTCGATAGAATTTCAGAACCAGATTCTGCGCCCACCGAGGCCAGCACATTGTTTTCTCCTTTGTCATGAGGTACGGTCACTGTTGCCGTAGCCGTATTCGTCGCCCCGGTAAAATTTGTTACGCGGTAGGTGATTGTATACACCCGGCCCTCACCTTTGCCGGACCGCTCGGCTCTTAATGAAAACTCATAATCTTCCGTGCCAAACTCTGCATCCTGAATATCATCGACCGTATTGCCATCACCACCGCCGGGTGCGTCGTCAGGCTCGTTACTGGTAATGGACTCTAATATTACCTGCGGATTGGGATCAACCGGATCGGTGACGGTAACGATGGTATTGATCGTTTTCATCTTGTGATTGGGCGGCCATAAAATTTGCGGAGAAACTGCAACGGAAATCTCGGGCGGTGTCGTTGCATCAATTAATTTGACATCATCATAATACAAGGTGCTGGTTCCGCCTGCATAAAAGTTGTCTCCGTAGATACAAAAATCTTCCAGTATTTCTCTCGGTTGCAGCGGTGCATCTTCCAGCATCAGCACATCGTCAATCCAGACCTTAGCCAGAAGTTGTACATAGTCGCAATACACCTTGACCTTATACCAGGTTTGTGCTGAGTACGGTTGTAAGATGTGCGGCAACGTCCCGCCAAACATGATTTGCGCATCACTTCGGAACTGGACAAAATTCCGACCAAAATAGGATGCCGGCGGAACGTTAAATCCAAAACCGATCACACCGCCTTTGTTTGTCTCGTTGACATACACCGATCCTTCATAGACAACATGATCGGGGATCGTTGCTAGCGGAATCGCTTCCACCCGCGCCCACCCGGGATATGAAACCAGTTTGAAAGATTTGTCACCGGAAACAGCCACATCTTCACTGATCGTCCCTGAAACACCACTGTACATTATGGTCCAGGGATCAGGATGTGCACCTGTGGTATAGCTCTCGAAATCATCCTCAAACATGATGGACTGTCCCAGACCGGGACACACCATCATGACTAAAAAAATCAGACTTAAAAGTAAATGTTTCATTTTACACCTCCTTAAGTTTGTATCATATGACCATACGTTTCTTTTTTTAGACAGGATAACAGGATTTACTGGATCTGATTTATCCTGTTTATCCTGTGATCCCGTCTAAATGTTTTTCTCATCCGGTGATATTTCCTTATCTCAACAAAATCATTTTCCGAATCTCCCTAAACTCCCCAGCCTGCAACACATAATAATATGTGCTACTTGAAAATCCCACCGCATTCCACTCTACCTGATAATGCCCGGCAGCTTGCATCTCTGATACAAGTGTTGCTACTTTCTGTCCACGAACATTATAAATACTTAAATCAACTTCATTGGTCATTGGTAATTGATAATTGATCATTGTAACTGGGTTAAACGGATTGGGATAATTCTGTTCTAAGGCAAAAGATGTGACAATACCCTCCGCATCTTCCAAACCGGTTATCTGTGCCGACACCTCATCTGAAAAATCCCCTTCATTACCATTGAAATCGACTGCAGATATTCTATAATAATAGGTCGTTGCCTCCACATCGTCATCGACATATGATGTTGAAGATGTGCTGGCCAATGGTTCTTCCGCTGTAAATCCTGCACTCTCACCGCGGTAGATATTGTAATGTGAAAAATCTGTATCGGGATTTTCATCCCAGCTCAGCTGAATCTCTTGATCATTTATATTCTCAGCCAGGGCCCCGCTGACCTGCAGAGGGGCAAGATTGTCGACAGAAAATCCGCTTGCCGGATCGGTTTCCCAGTGCTCGAGAATATCCTCCGTATGCGCCCTCACAAAAAAGGTCGACTGATACATTCCATTGATGTTGGAATCAGCCAGGGTGGGCACAATCGCATGATACTCCCAATCCTGGACAGCGGGAACTGTCGTGATGAAATCCCACTCACCGGGCATGTCTCCCTTGTGCAGGGAAAGATTATGATCGACCTGCCGCCAGATGGAATATTCTGTCACCTGCGGCATTCCTTCACCGGGAACATCATCATAGGTATGAGCGGTCCAGCTGATGCGTACCTGGCGACCCTGGTCATTGGGTACATCGGCAATATTATTGATCTTAAATTCCGGTACATACAATTTCACATCGTCATAAAACAGGGTACTGGTACCATCTCCGGCAAAATTATCACCGTAGAGGACAAAATCCTGCAGTTCATCGCGGGTAGAGAGCGGAACCTCTTCCATCATCAGCACATCATCAATCCATACTTTACCCATGTGCCGCACAAAGTCACAATAAACCATCACTTTATACCAGGTCTGTGCCTCATAGGCCTGTAAGATATTTCCCATAAAGCGAATATTGGCGTCACTGCCAAAAGAAACACCGTTACGTCCCCGGTATGTACTGGGCGGCTCTGTGAATCCAAATCCTATAAATCCACCGCGGTCGGTTTGGTCGACATAGACCCAACCTGAATAAATCATATAATCATTGATTGAATCCAGCGGTACGGCTTCGACCCGTGCCCAGCTGGGATTGCTCACCAGCTTAAATGATTTGAGACCCTCAGCCGCCGTTTCTTCACTTATCTCGGCAGACGAACCGCTATAACGGGTCACCCACGGTTCACCCGGGTAAGTTCCGGTATCGTAGCTCTCAAAGTCATCTTCAACGATTATGGTCTGGCTCATCCCCGGATAGACCATCAGCAATACAACAAACAGACTTAAAATTAAATGCTTCATAAGACACCTCCCTTTATTAAAGATTTAATGTTGAAGGCGCGCAACCCCCACGCCCCTTTTTTCATTACATTCCCAAAACTTTCACATTCTATGCCAAAGCGATATTTTTCCTTTTACCGGGTGTTCTGGACAAAAACGTGGTATATTTTGCATCACTGCTTAATTGATCATGTTGCAAAATGGAAACATTTTATCATGAAAAAGATTGACTATTTCCCTGTGCGCTAGATATATTCTGTCAACGGTTGACCTGTATACAAGAAAATCTGTTTTCTGTAGAGGGTACATCCATGAAATCCACACGACCATTCTTTAAACATGTTGCCTGGAAAATTCTGCTCATATCACTGATCTTATCCACTATCAGTACCTATCTGGTATGGGAAAGATTTGATCCCTATCAATTTGAAATAAGCGAAAGAGCCGAAGATACCCATCAACTAAAAACCTATCATGATTTTGATAAGGATGGTTTTAGTGAGTGTATTGAAATTGACCTGCGGCCGCAATCCAACACCTATTTTATACAGATCCGAAACTGGAGCGGCGGTATTATTGATCAGACAAACTATTGGGAATCTTTCCAACCGACCTGGATCATGTATGAAGACATCACCGGTGACGGATTTGATGAGATCATGACCTTTACACAGGGTGGCGATTCACTGTTTTTTTATGCGCATGATATCATTTCAAAAACCGTCCTTATTAACCGCCTGCATATCGATATTCTTCAGGAATCGCGCACACCACATGAACAGCTCGCAAATTTTCTTATAGGCTGTCTCGCCAGTAAAAAAGTCTATGATCAAAATGTTATCATTTTCGGAACGAATTCCTTTACATCCCTCAAACCAAGAAATATATATGCCCTCGATCTGGACGAAAAAAAAATGATTAATCGCTTTGAGACCTCATCCTGCCTGGCAAATCTTTTTACCTTTGATCTGACCGGAGACGGTATTGATGAGATCATTGCCTATGGTGTTGCCTATGGTAACGTCCCCTATCAGACGACATACCGTGATGATACCTGCTGGCTGTTCGTGCTGGACCAACAACTGAATCCGCTGTTTTCACCTATCAGTCTTTCTGAATATCCGGCGGAATTTATCTGCCTGCCGGTAAAGATTTCTACCGAACGATATCTGCTTGCCGTACCATTTTATATTGGAGAAAAGAAACTGGAAAGACAGGTTTACCTTATTAATTCGGAGGGAAAAATACATTTGCAAAAACAAAATCCCTTTGGTTCAGCGGGAGAATATGGTGCCGTGCTCGCCTCTGCTCATAATCCCACCGAACTCTACGGATGGCGGGGTACCAATGGTCTGATACGTTTAAACCATCAGCTGGAAACCCTCACGTCTCGTTCCACACCTCTGGACAACATCAGATTACAAACCATCAGGGACCTGGATCATGATGGTAAAGAAGAGATCGTATGCAGTTCAAAAAATTATCTGGCCGTTTTTGACAGTGATATTAATCTGCTGGCCAGATATCCACTTTCATCAGCGGAGGTAATCCTTAATTATCGCGAGAACGGACCGAAGGAATCACTTCAGTTGAATTTACGAGTCGGCAATTCAATCCATCTTTTAAACTTTGTCTCTAATCCGTATTACTATTATTTTCCCATTGTCTTTATTGGTATAACATTCGGTTTCGTTCTTTTGCTGAGTGGCGGATATCGACTGATATTAATGATCGCTATTTATGTCTATACCTTCAGGCATTTTTTATATGATTCCTCTCACGGCATTCTTATTGTCAACCGGCAGGGAAGAATCATTAAATCCAACAACCAAACCCATACTCTGCTCCATCTCGGTCATGCGCCGGTCAGGGGCGATGATATTTTGAATATTTTCCAGGAATATTCCCAGATAGTGACTCCCATTCTCAATGCAATGGAAGCCGGCAATCCGTATACTGAAACCGTGAAGATAAACAGAGAGGGTACCGTTACCGTAATTGAGATCAACATTCAACCTATCCGCTTTTCCTCACGAAACCGTTCGGGATATGTGCTTGAAATAAAACCGGCCAGTCAGTTATCATCTTCCGATAAAATTCTGACCTGGAGCCGGGCTGTCCAAAAAATGGCTCATGATATAAAAACCCCACTCTCGACTGTCAATCTGAATTTAAAAGCCCTGCAAACCCGCCTGGAAAAAATCAGACTCCCCGAAACCGAACGTCTTGAAATAACTGACGATATTACAATGATGCGTACGGAAATGGAAAATATTCAGATGGTGACCCGTAACTTTCTCAAATTTTCAAATCTTGACAAACCCCATTTCCAGGCATACGACATAAAAGAAATAATCGATGAGTCTCTCAATAAGTACCAGGTGTATAAAACCAGCGAGCTGGATATTCAGGTGGAGATCGATAAGGATGTGAAGCCGCTCTGGGCAGATCCAAAACAAATTGAAATGGTCTTTCATATCCTGCTGGAAAATGCACTGAGCGCCACTCAGGGAAAGGGCCTGATCAGTATTTCGGTTTCTTTGGCACAATATTTGGACAGAGCTTTTACAGAATTCCTGGAAATTGAAGTTGCCGATACGGGACCGGGAATTGCTGACAATGATAAATCACGAATATTTGAGCCCTATTATTCTTCAAAAGCGGAGGGAACCGGGATGGGTCTGGCGATTGCCAAAAAAATCATAGAAGATCATAGCGGTCTTATTGAAGTACACAGCAAACCCAATTTTGGAGCAGTCTTCCGTTTTTCATTACCGGTCATGCCGGAAGAAGGTAATAATGAATGAAAGAATACTCGTCGTTGACGATGATCAGAATCTGCTCAAATCAATAAAAAAGATCTTGAGGTTAGAAAATTACGAGGTGGACACCCTGATTAACGGCCAGCAGGTTGATCAGTGGCTACAAACTCAAAGCTATCATTGCCTGTTACTCGATGTAAAAATGCCTGTGATCAGCGGAATGGATATCCTAAAGGATGTATTGAAAAAGTATCCTGTTCTGCCGGTGATTATGATCTCCGGCCAGAGTGATATTGATACAGCCGTACAGGCCATCAAAGAGGGTGCCTATGATTTTATTGAAAAACCGATCGACCCTGAACGTCTGTTTGTCAGCGTCAAGAACGCTTTGAACAAATACAGATTGCAATCCAGCCGTGATTCTATTTTCGAAGAATTGCAGGATAAATTCAGGATGATTGGCAAAAGCAAGTCTCTGACAAAAATATTGCAGCAGATTCAGGATATTGCCGATCAGCCGGCAAAAGTATTGATTTTGGGAGAGAGCGGAACCGGCAAGGAACTTGTTGCCTGGGCAATTCACCATGGCAGCTCCCGCAGAGGCAAACCTTATCTGAAAATAAATTGTGCCGCTATCCCCTCGGAACTGTTGGAAAGTGAGTTATTCGGCCATCGTAAAGGATCGTTCACCGGGGCTGTATCCGATCGAAAAGGTAAATTTACGGAGGCCGATGGCGGTACCCTTCTGTTAGACGAAATCGGCAATATGGACATGCACCTGCAGGCCAAGTTGTTACGGGTACTGGAAGAGAATGAGGTCGAGGTCATTGGCGAGAATCAACCGAAGAAAATAGACGTGAGGATTATTGCCGCAACCAATCAGAATCTTGACAAATTAGTCGAAGAAGGAAAGTTCAGGGAAGATCTGTATTACCGCTTGAATGTCGTCAAAATCCGTATACCGCCCTTGCGCGAAAGACCCGATGACATCCTTCCCCTGGCCTACCATTTTCTGAAAGTTTACAATAACAGTTACAACAAACAGGTCCTTACCATCCGTCAGCAGGCGGAATCTGTGTTACTTAACTATGACTGGCCGGGTAATGTGCGGCAGCTGCGCAACACGATCGAAAAACTGGTTTTGTTCAGTCATTCAAATGAGATCGATTATCCGCAAACCATCCATGCCATGGAACTGAGTCACACGATGGATCCAATGGATACTGAAACAGAAGTGACAGATGATACCTCCCTAAAAACTGCTGTTCAGGACTACGAAAAAAAATATATCCTGATGAATTTGCAGAAGCACGACGGTAAGATCAGTGAGACCGCCCGCGCCCTGGGCATCGATCGCTCCAATCTCTTCAAAAAAATGCGAAAATACGGACTGCGTCAATTAAGAGAAAATAGCAGCAGATAATCGCCCCCTCCTTGTTAAGGAGGGTGTATGGGGGAGGTCACCTCGCTACGACACAACATTTTTCTAACCGCATCCCGACCAAGGTCAGGACCAAGATTTCAAAGAACGCAAAGATATTTTCCCATTGTTTTGGCGATCCGGCTATGTACCTCATACTATCGCTTGTTTATAAGGGCACGGCATGCCGTGCCCTTATAAACAAGCGAATATTAATCGTTCCCAAAAGGTAGGTCTTTACACCTGTCGATTATCCCGACCTCCGGGAAGGTAATATGTATATTTTGGACTAAAGTCCGGCTTGGATGCAGTTCTGCTTCTCCCCGTCTAAGTCGGTGGGTTAAAGCATGGAGGGGCGTGGCCCCACGCCCCTACGTTTGACCTTTGACATTTGACGTTTGACAATTCCCGTCTTACATCTAGCGTCTCGCGTCTAGCGAAGCAAAATCATTTTCTTCACATCCACAAATTCCCCCGCTTCGATTCTATAGTAATACACCCCGCTGGCAAATCCCGACGCATCCCACTGCACCTGATAATAACCTGCATTTTGTTTTTCATCAACCAGGGTAATAACCTCTTGCCCGAGGAGATTATAAACACTTAAGTTGACATAATTCGTCATTGGTAATTCGTAATTGATTTTTGTGGTTGGATTAAACGGATTTGGATAGTTTTGACTCAGGCTGAATGATAAAGGACCATTCCATAATTTATCCCTTAAATGGGTGAATTTAAAAATAGATTCATAAGCCCCCATGTCAACTTTACCATCTCCGGCAATATCACAGGGGCGTTCACTGCCGTCACAATCATATGCAGGTGCTGTGTACACAATCCCCTCGATTTCGAGGGAATCAATCCCTCGACCCACGCAGGGTGAAAATTCCTTCAAATGAAAATCGTTATTCTCTGGATCGACAAATTTTGGATCCAAATCGATATTCCCATCACCAGACCAACCACTCTGTATATCAGAATATCTTAATTCTAATTTATCCGTATATCCTGAAATTTGATCACCTTCATTATTATCCCATACAATTGAGTTAAATACAACAGGTTTGAAATAACTACCTCGTAGATATATTCCTCCACCATGTGGTGATTCATTTTGAACGACGGTATTATTAATCAAGGTAATTTTACTTATTCTACCAATATCATCGTTATGATTTAAATGTAGGCCGCCACCATATCCTTCACACGTATTGTTATGGATGATATTATTTGTTATTGTAGCATGGGCATAATTTACAGCTATACCACCGCCTCTGGTGTTCAGATTATTCACACAGTGAACCTCATTATAAGAAATTGTATTGCGATTGATAATATTTTGTCCATCACGATCCCAGTTTCCATCAACCATTATGCCACCGCCCAATCCATTAACAGATGCATCAATTTTATTGTAACTCACGATATTCTTTTCAAAAATCATGGTTCCTTCTGTCCCTATTCCTACTCCGGCCCCCCAGCCATTTCCAGCTATCATCGAATTATTTTTGAAAGTATTCTCACGAACTATAATATAATTACCGCGATTGCAGATCGCAGACATTCCCGCCCCAAAATGTACATCGGCTGTACCTTGTAATGTGTTTTGAGTGATAATGTTGTTTTCAACTATCCCACCGGATAATAACATTCGAATACCTGCACCTCCTTTTAAAGTAAGAGCATTATTAACCATTTTTGTCCCGCTACCGCCGGTAATTGTAAATCCACACAATACGGAGTTTGTATCTTCACCAGAGACAAAATACACGACTGATCCACTGTCCGGATTTTCATGCTGGCTGCCGTCGATGATCGTGTTTGATATGTGACTGGTATCGCCATCCACATAAAATCGGCTGGTGACGGTAATCGCCTTGCCCTTAAAATTGATATTTTCATAATAGGTATTGTCTTCAACCAGCACCACATCTCCATCAACAGCGGCGTCAATCGCCGCCTGGATGGTTGAGAACTCGGCGGGGACATTTAACATATTGGGCAGGGTATTCTCATACCAAAAAATTTCTCCAGGCTCAAAGGTCGTCGCAACAATGTCCAGATCCTGATCGCCGTCCATATCACCCACATCGACGCTCAGAGCGCGGAACAGGTAGGAATCAATGACCTGTTTCGTCATTTTCGGACCGGCATACCAGTTCAAATCATTCGATATTTCGGCAGCGCAAACAATATCAGGATATGGATCGCCATTTATATCAGCAATTTTCAATCCGTAGGGCCAGCGCAGTCTGTCATCGATGATAGTTTTTAACCATGTTGGTCCTGCATACCAAACGAGATGTCCGTAGTTATTCTCGACCAATCCCGTACAGACCATATCGGGAACTCCATCGAGATTCAGATCTGCAACATCTATAAAGCCTGCTCCGGGTAAATTGTCATCTATAGTGTTAGATAGCCAATCGGGTCCTTGAAACCACTTAACGGCATTTTCTCCCATTGCAGTTGCAACAACATCGAGTGTATCATCTCCGTCAATA